>OGEP01003917.1_pt1 | contig 10496 bp, 8 predicted proteins | sample 1570721 | NCBI WGS metagenome assembly OGEP01 (sample SAMEA2582131, study PRJEB24529) | metagenome | biome: Human gut stool | place: China | collected 2011 | reverse complement strand
CGTATGTATCGATCATGTGCATTTAAGCGTAGCAATTCCACCGAAATTTAGTGTATCAGATTTTATGGGATATCTAAAAGGAAAGAGTACATTAATGCTTTACGATAGACATTCCGAACTGCAAAGTAAATGGGATAAAGCCTTTTGGGCTAGAGGGTATTATGTTGAAACAGTTGGCAATATAACAGATGCAACAGTTCAGAAGTATATAGATGAGCAAGCTGAGGAATCGAGAAGAGAAGATTCCAGTAGTACCGCTTTATAGCGGGCCAGTAAAAGTGCTTGCGATACCGCCCTTTGGGGTGAGCAGTAACAATGGCCCTTTGGAGGGCCAAGGATAAACCACCAGTTGAACTGGTGGTTGCTAACTTAGTACATGAGAAAACAGGAGGAAGCAAAATGGGAATTGCGGAAATGTTGGATGAACTGAAACAGAAAGCTTTACATGATCCGAAGCTGAGAGCAGAGCTTCTGGCAACGAAGAAAGCATCACAGCCATTTGCGGCATTTTGCAGCAAATGCAGGGAACTTGGATATGAGATTTATGATATGGATCTGATCACGGCAGGGGAAGAGGCTTATGCAGCCATGCGGCGAAGCACAAACGGGGGCGGCGAGAATTCTCCGATGCTGGAAGTGGAAGATGACCTTTACGAGCTGTTTTTTGCAGGATTGTAGGCGAATGTAAGAAGAACCATATAAAAAGACCTCATACAATTCTTTTGAATAAGGATTGCATGAGATCTTTTTTTATGAAATTATTTTTTCGCAAAATATTCTTTTGTCAGAGCGATGGCAGTTCCGGAAAGAAGGAAGATACCGATCAGGTTCGGGATTGCCATAAGTCCGTTGAAGGTCTCGGCGATGCTCCAGAGAAGTCCGAGATCGAACGTTGCTCCGATGATAGCTACCAGTGAATAGGCGATCATAAACGGTTTTACTACTTTCTCGGAAAACAGGAACTCAATACAGCGTGCACCGTAAAGTCCCCAGCCGATGATCGTGGAGAAAGCAAAACAGCACATGGCAACTGCGGTAAAAACAGATACCCAGTTTCCGTAGGTAGAAGTGAATCCGGAGATTGTCAGCTCGGCACCTGCGGCAGCTCCGTAGTTGACCGGAACACCGCTTACCAAAATGACAAGGGCAGTCAGAGTACAGATAACGATCGTGTCGGCAAATACTTCGAAAATACCGAACATACCCTGTTTTACAGGCTTTTTGGTATCTGCACACGCATGGGCAATGGATCCGGTACCAAGACCGGCTTCATTAGAAAAGATGCCCCTTGATACTCCTTTTTTCATACTCATAAAGAAGCTTCCAACTGCACCACCAGTAACTGATGCAGGAGAAAATGCACCTTGAAATATTGATTTAAATACAGCAGGAACATTATTAATATTAACAAGTACAACTCCGATGGCAAGAATTATATATAACACAGCCATAAATGGTATGAGTTTTTCTGTAACTCTGCCAATTCTTTTTATTCCTCCAATCATTATAAGTGCAATAAGAATCATAATTATTATTCCAATTATAAGATTAATCATATGAGTTGAATCGGCAGATATAATGTTATAATTAATTAACGCTGAGTCTAGAGCGGCTGTTATTGTATTTACCTGTGTTGCATTACCTGTCCCAAATACGGTGAGAACACCGAGTGCTGAGAATAAATAAGCAAGCCAGTGCCAGTGCTTCTTAAGACCATTTTTAATATAGTACATCGGACCACCAACAAGCTCACCATTATTATTAGTTTCTCTGAAATGTACAGCAAGAACCACCTCGGAAAATTTAGTACACATTCCAAGTATTGCGGATATCCACATCCAGAATACAGCCCCTGGACCTCCAATTGCAATTGCTCCAGCAACTCCGGCTATATTACCGGTACCTACAGTTGCTGCTAAAGCTGTACAGACAGCCTGAAATGGCGTAAGGGCGCCGTCAGAAGCTTTACGCTTCTTAAGCATGCGCCCGATAGTTATTTTCATTGCATAAGGAAATTTCCTTATCTGGATAAATCTGGTTTTTACACTTAAGACAATTCCTACGCCGATAATACATATCATTGCAGGAAGTCCCCAGATAAAGTTATTGATTACGCTGTTTATTGATTCAATTGTTGAAAGCATTAATTAGTCCATCCTGTTATATAGTTGTCATATATGTTATTTTTTTCTTGACCCAAAGAATTTAGATAGCAGCCCTTTTTCTTTTGTATCAGAAGATTTATCAGATACCTCATCTATAGTAGTATTTGTTTCATCAGTATAATTAAATGTTAATCCTGTTAATTTACTAAATTCATAAAGGACTGAATCATATGCTGATTTGGCTGAATCATAATCAGCTTTATTATAATCACTTCTTGTTGCTTCATAATTTAATTTATAGAATACTTTAGAAAGCTGGTTACATATGCTGTTGCTTTGGGTATATGTATAATTGGCTTTTTCATATTCTGTTTTAGCATTGTCATATGCAAGCTTTAATGATTCAGAAGTACGTCCTTTTTCATCAGAATTAGCCTGGGCTTTACCAAGTTTTTCTTCAGCTTCATGTAGTTTAAAGCGTATCTGGTTGATGTTTTCTTTTGTCTGGTTGATTTTCTTGTGGATATTCATCTCATCTGCAAGAGCATCTTCCATTGCTTTTTTCTTAGCTTCTTCATCAGCAATACATTTGTCAAGTTCATCCTTAACCTGAGGCATATTTGCTGCAGCATTCTGTTGTGCAGCAATGACTTCATCATATTGTGCTTTAGCGTTCTCATATTCAAGCTTTGCATTATTAAGAACAGAAGCTGAATCATCATCAAATGCTTCAAGTTTTTTTATATGATCTTTGGCATTGTCAATATCATTAAGTATTTTATCTACACTTTTTCTGGCATTTTCATATTCTATATTAATTGAAGAGGTTGTAGAAGTTACTCTGTTATATTCTTCTAATAATGCATCAGCTTTCTGTTTATACTGTTCATAGATTTCATATGCAGCAGCAGCGGCTTTGGTCGTTTCATCATATTCAGTTTTAGAACGATTTACCATAGCACGCTGTGTATTAAAATTCATTTTTATTGATTCAGCATTCTTTACAGCTTTTTCGTATTCTGTCTTAAGACCAGGAACTGCGGCTTTTCGCGTTTCTAAAGTTGCAGCTGCATTATCTGTGGTTGTTTTTGCTTTGTTATAGGCAATTTCTGCATTATTAATATCGTCCTGAATAGATTTCAGGCTTAACTGGTAAAGATCTGTTCCATTCAAAAAATCCTTTTCAGTAAAGAATGGTTTCTTAATAATATGCGACATATCTGATATGTCACATTCACATATATCAATTCTGTTATCAGAATTTTTTTTGCATTCACATGAATAATTAGTTTTATCAGAGATACCATTTTTTGTGAAACTTACCGGTATATATGCAAGTCCGGATAATCCCTTAAGATTAACAATCCATTCTCCAAATGATATGTCTTTGTAATCATGTACTGTCAGATTATAAAGAATCAGGTGCTTGCAATAATCCTGAATATCGGGATTATTAATTGTAAAATCAGTTATTAATGAAATGCTCTTTTCTTCAGCTCTAAGATTATCAAGCACAGCATCATAGTCATAATTGTGAGAATCTCTGCCAATATCTACCTGCGAGTTATATTTTTTTTCTTTAGCAGCTTCATCATTGACAGCATTGTCATATGCAGTACGTGCTTCTTCTAATAATTTTGCAGCATCTTCATATTCTTCTTTTGCATATTTCTCTGCGTTGACAGCTTCATCATATGCTGGCTTAATGCGGTTTTGTGCCTCTATTGTACGGTCATAGGCAACTTTTTTAATCGTTTCAATTGAATGAATCTGTTCATAGTCTTTTTTCTTATCAGATTCTTCAGCCTCTGCTTTTTCAAGCATCGTCTTTCTGCCTGATATTAATGAAGAATTACGATTGTATTCTTCCTGTAAATCCTGAATAGAAGCTACAGCCTTATTATATTTATCTTCCAATTCTTTAAGCAGGGCTTTTGCTTCGTCTATCTTATCCTGTGATTTATCAGCCGCATCAATATACTCATCATATACGGCTTTTTTTGCATTGAGATTCTCTTCTACTTTGCTTATACTGTCTTTAAAAGTATCAGCTTTCTTTTTTATATTATAGAATCTGTCTCCCATTTCAATCGTCTTCTGTTTAGCCGCAGAATGAACTTCTGATGCTTTTTTAGAAGCTTCTTTAGCATTATTAATCTCATCATTAAGTGACAAAAGGGATGCCTCTGCTTTATTCAATTCAACTTTTATAAGATCAACCGACAGTATATATTCATGAATACCAGAATTATCTGATGATGCAGTGTTGATATTATCATCATAATCTTTCTTAGCTTCTTCAAGCTTAGCTTTGCTATCGTTAATCTTCTGTTTAAGGACAGATAAATGTGCTTTTGCTTTAGCAACGTCCTGTTCAGCTTTTGTTATAACAGCGAAATTGTTCATAAAAACACCCTCTTTAACTATATTGTTATTTCATTATCATAATGAAGAAATACTTATTTAATTGCATCAGCCAACTGCTCTAATGCAGGAATATCAGTTGCTTTAAGAACTGATTTAATGGTGACAACAGGTTCAACAATAGTTATATTTTTCATTGTCTCAAGTATGTTTCGCATTGTTTTTGCAGCTGTAGGTGCCCATGAGCCATTCTCAATAAGTCCTACTGTTCTGTTCTGGAATGCTTTTGCCTGAAGGTGATGAAGGAAATCCTGCATAATTGGGAATACACCTGCATCATAACTTGCGGCAGCCAGAACCATTCTGTCATATCTGAATGCATCTTCTACTGCCTCAGCAATATCACATCTTGAAAGGTCAGTAATAACAACATTATCAACGCCTTTGTTGCGAAGCATTTCTGCAAATTGTTCGGCAGCATATGCAGTATTGCCATGAATTGAAGCATAGGCTATAAATACACCTTTGCTTTCTGGCTGATAACTGCTCCATGTGTTATATAAGTCAAGGTAATATCCGAGGTTATCTGATAATACAGGACCATGTAATGGACATATAGTCTTAATATCAAGTGCCGAAGCTTTTTTAAGTAAGGTCTGGACAGGAGCACCATATTTACCAACTATGTTAAAATAATATCTTCTTGCTTCACATGCCCAGTCCGCATTCTCAGTAAGCGACAGAGCCCCAAATTTTCCAAACCCATCAGCTGAGAACAGAACCTTCTCACTGCTTTCATAAGTTACCATAACCTCAGGCCAGTGAACCATTGGCGCCATGACAAAAGTAAGAGTGTGGGAACCAAGATTAAGAGTATCTCCTTCTTTAACAGTAAGAGAATTCTTAATGTTAATATTCTCAAAGAACTGGTTAATCATTACAAATGTCTTAGCATTACCTACTACAGTGATTTCAGGGAAAAGTTCAATAAGTCTGGCAAGGCTTCCAGCATGGTCAGGTTCCATATGCTGGACAATTACATAATCTGCATTCTTTCCATCCAGAGTATTAAGAAGATTGTTTTCCCAGTCTTTCATTCCACGCTTGTCGACAGTATCCATAATGGCTGTTTTGTCATCAAGGATTACATATGAGTTATATGAAACACCCTCTGGAACAGCATACTGGCTTTCAAAAAGATCTAATGTTGTATCATCAACTCCGATGTATTTTATTTTATCTGATATATTCATAATTAGTACCTCACTTTCTGATTCTGAAATTATTAAATTGTATAAAATCAATTGTTATAAGTATAACATTTATCTGACAGAAGTTAAATGGTAATTGTTTATAAGAAATCATGATTTTATTATGCTTTTTTAATAAAATCAACTTGTTATTATTTTGTCATAGTGGTAAAATATAGTCAACTTTTAAAAGTGAACAATTTTATATTTATGGAGGCGTTTTTATGGCACAGAGATTTATTTTGAACGGAACTTCTTATCATGGAGCAGGTGCAATCCAGGAGATTGCAACAGAAGTTAAGTCAAGAGGGTTTAAGAAAGCATTTGTATGTTCTGATCCTGATCTTGTTAAGTTTGGCGTGACAGCAAAGGTTCTTAAGGTTCTTGATGATAATGGTTTTTCTTATGAATTATATTCTAACATCAAGCCTAACCCAACAATTGAGAATGTACAGACAGGTGTAGAAGCATTCAAGAATGCGGGAACAGATTACTTAATCGCTATTGGTGGTGGTTCTTCTATGGATACAGCCAAGGCAATCGGTATTATAATCAACAATCCTGAGTTTGCTGATGTAAGAAGTCTTGAGGGTGTTGCTGATACAAAGAATCCGGCAGTTCCTATTATTGCAGTTCCTACTACAGCTGGTACAGCCGCAGAAGTTACCATTAATTATGTTATTACTGATGCAGAGAAGAATCGTAAGATGGTATGTGTAGATCCTCATGATATTCCTGTTGTTGCTGTTGTAGATCCTGATATGATGTCAAGCATGCCTAAGGGTCTTACTGCTGCTACCGGTATGGATGCTCTTACACATGCTATTGAGGGTTATATTACTGCTGGTGCATGGGAATTATCTGATATGTTCCATCTAAAGGCAATTGAGATTATTGCCAAGAGTTTAAGAGGTGCAGTTGATAATACTCCTGAAGGAAGAGAAGGAATGGCTTTAGGTCAGTACATAGCTGGTATGGGATTTTCTAATGTAGGTCTTGGTATTGTTCATTCTATGGCTCATCCACTTGGAGCACTTTATGATACACCACATGGTGTAGCTAATGCTATTATTCTTCCAACAGGCATGGAGTATAATGCACCTGCTACTGGTGAAAAATATCGTGATATTGCCAAGGCAATGGGCGTTGAAGGCACAGAAAAGATGACTCAGGATGAATACAGAAAAGCTGCTATTGATGCTGTTAAGAAGCTTGCTGCTGATGTTGGAATTCCTGCTGATCTTAAGGATATTGTTAAGCCAGAGGATATTCCATTCCTTGCACAGTCAGCATATGATGATGCATGCCGTCCAGGTAATCCAAGAGAAACAAGCGTAGAAGAGATTACAAAGCTTTATGAGAGTCTTATTTAAGTAATATATGTATATGTAAATAATAAACCGCGGTATAGTAAATTGCTATATCGCGGTTTATGTATATTATTAATTTTCTGTCATATCAATAAACATTACATTTAATTCTGGTAAGGATCTTTTTAATGATACAGGACAGCCTGATGTATCAAGGAAGCAGTGTTCACTTTCGCCAGTACATCTTACTTCTCCAGTCTTTTCATCAATCACAGTATATTCAAGCGTAATTTTTACACCATTGTATTTAACAACCTTGACATTAATAATAACAGTATCATAGTAATGAGTCATAGACTTATATCTGGCATTAACTGATAATACAGGACTTATTATGCCTGATTCTTCCATTTTCTTATAGCCAAAGCCATTCTCTTCAAGAAGAAATGACCTTGCTTCCTCAAACCATCTTATGTAATTAGAATGATGAACTATTCCCATCTGGTCTGTTTCATAATACTGAACCAGATGTTTGTATGGTTTATATATCATAATATCCCTCCTGACATGTTTTTGTATAATCCACAGTTATGAATTTTATTCATTGTGTAATTATAGTTATTCAAATACATTTTTGTCAATTTTAGAAGGGTTGATATTAATTACATTATAATTGGCAGCTACATTTATAATATTGTCAGCGATTATTTTATCATACCTGTTCATCCATTTTCCTGTTACTCCAGTGTATGAAGCAACTTCATCTTTAGATGCTCCTCCCATTAGCATATAGCTTATAGCTGCATGACGGAGTGTCTGCATTGTATAATGCTTCCGCAATTTTTTGGCTTTCACAAGCTTATCTGTGTATGAAGCAAGAAGACGTTCTGTATCGCGCATTTTAATACGGTTTTTTCGTATATTTGTAAATAATGCGCCGCTCTGTATATTTTCAGCCACAATATATGTATCAAGAATTGTACCAAGGTCATCAGGTATAATAAGAAATCTGCTTATATGATTCTTTGGTGGCATATTAATACATAGGTGTCCTGTCTGATTTCGGCATATATATTCTTTGTTCAGATTACATATTTCCTGATTGGTAAGCCCCATCTTAATTACAAGTGAAAATATTAAAAATGCTTTATTGTCATTGGCATCTAATGCCGCACTCAGAAGATTATCAATTTCTTTAGTATCAGGTATTGCATCTTTTGGCAATATTTTATCCTGTTCTGGAAGAGACATACTTTCAAAATGATTAACATATCGTCTGCCATGATTAACAGTATAAGTTTCTATAAATGTACATACAGATTTCATGACTGAAAGTCGCATAACTGCAGTGTTATATGACAGTCTGCCAGAGTTAACCTTCTCTATAAGGCTGTTGTAATAATTCATCGCCTCTTTTCTTGTTAATTTCATTGGGTCGTGTCCAGTTAATTTATCAAAGCTCTTTATAACATTCCAATATTCTTTCCGTGTTCTTGGACGTAAATTTGTCTGGAAATATATCCATATTTCATTTTCAAATTTAGATGAAATCATATGTTATCCTTTCTCAAAAGCAGTAGTGTAGTATAGTTTGGTTATATATGACGACATATGTCTAATCACAAACAAATTATACCATCCCTCCACATAAAAATCAAAATAAAATAAAACAAAACCCAAAATAATTAAGAAAAGCTTCCTGTCTGAACTCAGTTCACATTTGCTTTTTATGTCGAAAGTCCGTATAATGTATTTATATTTACATTGAAGGAGCTAATATGGAACAGTATTCTAGGCGATTTATAGAAGAGCTCGCAAAGCATATCAACCCAACGATTCTTGAATTTTTCAATAAAAAGAAAAATCTTATGAACTTTCCTACTGATAATGCTGCAGAGCTTATAGACGAAACACTGATGGAGTATCTTGAAGGCAAGACGAGCCGTGAAGATTTAATGCCAATTATAAACAAGATAAAAAAGTCGCGTCTTCAGAAACGTGCCAGATGGTATAAGGCATACAATAACGATATTGATAATATGAATCTGGATGATCCCAAACATCCTCTTGCCAGTTTTATTTCTCTGGCCAGGTCATTAAGACCTGACGAGTATGCTAAACTTTATGGAGATAAAGAACTTGATGATATTATCAAAGATAAAAAAGAAGCTGCTAATGAATGGAAGAATGATTCCGGAAGTCTTTTGATTGATTTTCCTGGACTCTACTCTTTCACTAATAATTCAATATATAATTCTCTTAAGAATGATTTAATTATAAGTGCATGGAAGTATATTGAAAGTGAGCTGGCTGGTAACATTGATTCTTACCTGAGAATGTATCCAGTTGACCTTGTAGATAAACCATTATTCAGCCCATCTTCTTTTACTCTGATGATGGAAACAGCTTCCAATAATTTGTTAAAGGAAATTATCACTGACGATGATGGAGATGAATTGTTAGAGGTCACTGTAGATAATGGTAAACTGACACCACCTAAGTCTATGGATACTGACGACCTTAAGCTAGTTAATGCATTTATATCTAATATTAACATGCAGGAGTTCTCTAAGGAGAAATCTGTTGTTGTCGATCTAAATACTCTGGGTAAAGAGGTCGTTGATTATCATGTAGGTAAGAATGTTCTTAACAAGATAAGTAACTCATGCCGTAAACTGGTAGAGTATAACTTCTCTTATGAAGCTGAAGGCAGTAAGATATATTTCAACTTGTTTGATAATATTGTAATTAAAGAAGATGCTGAGCGCCCATATGCCATAGCACAATTTGGGGAGATCCTAAGCAACGCAATTATTCAGAAGAAGCTTATCTCAATTACTTCTGCTTCTTATGATGTTCTTGATAATAACCTTTCAAAGATTATATGCTATGCGATAAAGCGTGAACAGATTGCTAATCAGGAAACAAGAGTTAATGAATACAGTTATACATACTTCCAGAAGATTGTAAGATTCAAGCTGAAGAACAAAAAGAAGAATCTGCAGCTAATCCAGGAAAGTCTTCAGGAGTTTGTCGATAACCATATTGCTATTGAAAAATTTGAATTAAAGAATGGTGTATTTATCATAACTTTCCTGCCGTTGTCTGATGCTGAGATCGAGGATCTTAATTCTGACAATGATAAGAATGACAAAGGACTTTTGATTGACACCCTTGGATAAATGTCTACATTTTCGCATTTAAAAAATTGATGTAGATTACTGGAGGATAATTGATTATTTTCAATTATCCTTTTTTTATTTGCCTCAACCATGCGATTTATTCATATTTTGTCGTTTATTTTTATTTTTTAGTGTAAAAAATATGCTCTACTCCCCTATTTAAGGCATTTTGATAAATTTTAACGAAATAATCAATATTACTATGTAACCTGATGCTAAAAAATGTAGATATTTGTGGAGCCATTCCGCAATTTGAAGTTCGAGATATCCTTTCTCGACTTGGTC
>OGEP01003916.1_pt1 | contig 10496 bp, 8 predicted proteins | sample 1570721 | NCBI WGS metagenome assembly OGEP01 (sample SAMEA2582131, study PRJEB24529) | metagenome | biome: Human gut stool | place: China | collected 2011 | reverse complement strand
GTGTGGCACTTGGTGCCGGTGTCGGTGCAGGCGTACTGGTAAGCCGCTATTTTGGTGCCAGAGATTACGGCAAAATGAAAACGATTGTGTCGACATCTTTGATCAGCTTTCTGATCCTAAGCATACTTCTTGGTGTATTCGGCTTTCGTTTTTCCCATCCGATGATGAGCCTTTTACAAACGCCCACTGACATACTGGAGGAAGCTGTACTGTATCTGCGGGTATATTTTGTGGGATTTCCTTTTTTATTTATGTACAATATCCTTTCAACGATGTTCACCTCAATCGGGGAATCAAAGATTCCGTTGGGGCTGCTGATATTTTCTTCTGTTTTGAATATTATTATGGATCTTTGGATGGTGGCAGGACTTGGATTGGGTGTATTTGGTGCAGCCCTTGCAACTTTGATCGCACAGGGCATTTCTGCAGTATTTTCATTCGTGATCTTTTTTTACCGGATGCGCCAATATAAGAGTCCATTTCACTGGTTTGACGGACAGGAGTTACATTATATGCTCCGGATTGCCATACCGTCAGTTCTCCAGCAGTCCACAGTATCAATAGGCATGATGATCGTGCAGGCAGTTGTAAACCCATTTGGTACACAGGCACTCGCAGGTTATTCGGCAACAATGAGAGTAGAGAATGTTTTCGCACTGATATTTGTGTCCATTGGCAATGCAGTTTCGCCGTATGTGTCCCAGAATCTTGGTGCTCAGAAAATCGGGCGTATTAAAAAAGGTTATCATGCTGCACTGGTGTTAGATCTGTGCTTTGCAGTTCTGGCTTTTATAATTATTGAAACACTACACACCCAGATTTCTTCCTTATTTCTGGGAAAAGACGGAACTGCTTTCGCATATCAGGTATCCGGGGATTATATGAGATGGCTTGGCTTCTTTTTCATTTTTATGGGTATCAAGATGGCCACCGATGGTGTGCTTCGTGGACTTGGCATCATGCGTCCGTTTCTCGCTGCAAATATGGTAAACCTGGCAATCCGCCTCTCGGTTGCCTTAATCTGTGCACCGCGTTTTGGTATTGCCTTTGTCTGGCTTGCTGTACCGGCCGGCTGGTTTGCCAATTTCCTGATTTCCTATGTGGCTCTCAGAAAATCCTGGCCGGCGGAATAGAAGGTACTATAATTCAAGCTTCAGATAAATCTCATCCCTCTCATCCTGCTCAATTCCCAGATAATGCTGGGTAATCTCATATGATGAGTGATTATAGACATCCATGAGCAGAGCGGGAGGTGTGCCATTTTTCCAGGCGTGATAGCCAAACGTCTTTCTAAGTGAATGACAGCTGATGTGCTCATCCTGCACTGTTTTGCCGGCGGCAGTCTTTACAATACGATATGCCTGCGTCCTGCTTATAGGCCGGTATCTGCAGGTGTTCTTGGTAAAAATAAATTCGTGGTCATTTGGATTACGTTCATTGAAATAATCTTTCAGAGCATCGGTGGCATTGTAGTTTAGAGTAACATAGTTATTCTTGCCGGTCTTTTGCTCGTTGATAAGAAAATGAGTGCGAAATTCATGATGTTTGAAATTGTAAACGTTGTCCCACTTTAATCTAAGCAGGTCACTGATTCTTAGTGCTGTGTTTAATCCCATCACAATTAAACAGTAATTGCGGCTGTTTGGACGGATGTCCTTATAGTACATCCTGAAAGCCGTGAGTTCGTCCTTGTTTCGGATTGGCTGTGTAGTTCCCATTGAATACTCCTTTATAGTAGAAAATGTTATCCGGCACATACAATTTGACAGACTTTCACCCTCAGAATATCCAAAATCAACAACACAACAATGGTAAGTTAAAAATAGAAAAAATGCAATATTTTGTTTATAAAAGGGTAAGAAAGTAAACACAGCATTTTCACAATTGTCCTGTATACTGACACCATAAACAAAAGAAATACTCATATTAATCTTTTTCATATTTTTAGCCGGTGCACTCCACATGTACCGGCTTCCTCTTTTTTATAGTGGCTGTTACTGTTCACATGCAAGCTTGACACTGCGCTGTCAAGCTATGCGCCATAGTGTTAATTATTGAGTGATTACAGCCCTGCCTCGTAGAGGCATTTTAAATGGGCTGTAATCGTTGCTGGTCGCACTGTTAGGTGTGAACAGTAACGGAAGGCTAAAAGTGCCTATATAAGTAATGAAAAATCAGTTGATTTCGTAAAGTCCCTCACTTATAATGATATTAAGGCAGAGAGCCTTTTGCGGAATCTTAGAAGTGTTATGCACAATACAAAAGGAGGGATGCCGACTTGAATACAGAAATAGCAAATGCTGTGAATGCAGCAGATGATAAAGCACAATATGATGAAAGAGCTAAGAGACTGCTTGGTCATAAAAGTATTCTTGCACATATTTTAGTTGATACGGTAGAAGAATTTCGAGGTATGAATCCCAGAGATGTAGTAGAATATATTGAGGGAGAACCTAAGATTGGTGTAGTTCCAACAGAACCAGGACTTACAAATATTAATGGCGAGCGTGTGGTTGGAATGAATACGGAAAACACAGAAATCAATGAAGGAACAATTAATTTTGATATTGTGTTTTATGTGCGAATGAAAGATGGATTATCGCAGATTATAGTAAATGTGGAAGCACAAAAAGATATGCCGACCGAATATCATATATTAAACAGAGCTATCTTCTATGCATGCCGTCTTGTTTCATCACAAAAGGAAAGAGATTTTGTTAATAAAAAGTACGATGACATTAAGCAGGTTTATACGATTTGGATTTGTATGAATATGCCTGAGGATAGCACAGATTATTATTACCTTGCCAATAAAAAGGTACTTGGTAATTGTAGGTGGGAAGGAAAGCAGGATCTGCTTAATATTGTTTTGATTGGTTTGGCGAAAGAGCTACCCGGACAGGACAAAAAGCATGAATTACACCGGCTGCTGGGAGCTTTGTTATCAAAGAAACTTTCACAAAATGAAAAGCTAAACATAATTGAAAAAGAGTACGATATTCCATTAGAGGAAGCTTTAAGAAAGGATGTGAGCGTTATGTGTAATCTGAGTCAGGGAATTGTAGATGATACAAAAGCAGAAATCATACTGAATATGTTCAAAAAAGGCTATACATTAGAGCAGATTGCAGATGTAACAGAAAAGAGCATATCTGAAATTGAGAAAATTGTAAAGAAAGAGCCTGCAATGGCGTAACTATCATTAGCAAAAATAAAACGTTAATTCTTGCATAACTCCATGGTATATGTTACGATTTTAATGTTGTTAAGATGAATCTAAAGGATGATGCTTGCACGCATCATCCTTTTTAAATACAGGAGAAGTAAATGGATATAAATAGACAGGAAAGAGCGCCGATTTATGAGGCTCTTGAGGAGTTTAAGAAGAAGAGAGTGGTGCCGTTTGACGTGCCGGGACACAAGAGAGGCAGAGGAAATCCTGAGCTGGTGCATCTGCTCGGAGAAAAGTGTGTAGGGCTTGATGTCAATTCAATGAAGCCGCTTGACAATTTGTGTCATCCGGTTTCGGTAATCAGAGAGGCGGAGGAGCTTGCGGCGGATGCCTTTGGAGCGGCAAATGCTTTTCTTATGGTGGGAGGCACTACATCTGCGGTGCAGGCCATGATTTTGTCCACCTGCAAGGCAGGAGACAAGATTATACTTCCGAGAAATGTTCATAAAAGCGCTCTTAATGCACTCGTGCTCTGTGGAGCGATACCGGTTTATGTCAATCCTCAGATGAATGCAAAGCTTGGTATTTCGCTTGGAATGGAGATTGACCAGGTGGCGAGGGCTATCGAGGAGAATCCGGATGCAAAGGCTGTGCTTGTAAACAATCCGACATATTACGGAATCTGTTCTGACCTTAAGTCGATAGTTGCGCTGGCTCATTCGAAGGGAATCAAGGTGCTCACGGATGAGGCACATGGTACACATCTTTATTTTGGAAAAGGGCTTCCGATATCAGGAATGGCAGCCGGGGCAGACATGTCTGCGGTATCGATGCACAAATCGGGAGGAAGCCTGACACAGAGCTCGATTCTGCTCACCGGAAGGGATGTGAATGCTGATTATGTGAGGCAGATTATCAACCTCACACAGACCACGAGCGCATCGTATCTGCTATTGTCAAGCCTTGATATATCAAGAAGAAATTTAGCACTTAGGGGCGAGGAATCCTTTGCCAAGGTGGCACAGATGTCGGAGTATGCAAGGCAGGAGATTAATTCTATAGGCGGCTATTATGCGTATGGGCGTGACCTTGTAAACGGCACGAGCATATATGATTATGATGTGACAAAGCTGTCCATCTATACGCTCGATATAGGGCTTGCCGGAATAGAGGTGTATGACCTGCTGCGCGATGAGTATGATATCCAGATAGAGTTTGGAGATATCTGTAATATACTTGCGTATATATCAATCGGTGACAGAATACAGGATATAGAGAGGCTCGTAGGTGCGCTTGAGGATATCAAGCGCCTTTACAGCAAGGACAAGACCGGACTTTTGTCTGGAGAGTACATAAATCCAAAGGTGGCGGTATCGCCGCAGGAAGCGTTTTATTCGCAGAAGAAATCAGTGCGCATTATGGACGCGGTAGGCGCTGTAAGTGGTGAGTTTGTCATGTGTTATCCACCGGGAATCCCGATTCTTGCACCGGGAGAGCTTATCACAAAAGAGATTGCGCAATACATTGTCTACGCAAAGGAAAAGGGCTGTTCAATGCAGGGAACAGAGGATCCTGCGGTTGAATATCTTAAGGTATTGGAGCAGTAAACAGGAGGAAAAGCTATGCAAATGTGGTTTTCACAATATCATACTGTCAATGTCAAGCTGGATGTAAGGATACAGGAGCAGCTTTTTTCAGGGCAGAGTGATTATCAGAAAATAGATGTGTTTAAATCATATGAGTTTGGCAAAATGGTCGCGCTGGATGGCGAGATCGTTTTTTCGGACACAGATGAGTTTATATATGATGAGATGGTCACACATGTGCCGATGGCGGTCCACCCGAATGCAAAAAGGATACTTATAATAGGTGGTGGCGATGGCGGCGTGGCAAAGGAACTCATCAAATATCCGTCTGTCGAGCATATTGATGTGGTTGAGACAGACAAGATGTTTGTCGATGTATGCAGGCGGTTTTTCCCCGAGGTAGCATGTGGACTTGAGGATGAAAGAATTTCCATGTTTTATGATGATGGTCTGCGATTTTTACGCAGAAAGCATGATGAATATGATCTGATAATCAACGATTCCACAGACCCGCTCGGACATACGGAGGGACTTTTCACAAAAGAGTTTTACGGAAGCTGTTATAAGGCACTAAAGGATGATGGAATCATGGTTTATCAGCACGGCAGTCCTTTTTATGATGAGGATGAGCTTGAGTGCCGGAAAATGCACAGAAAGGTGTATAAATCATTTCCTATAAGCAGGGTATATCAGGCACATATTCCAACCTGTCCGTCAGGCTACTGGCTGTTTGGGTTTGCATCGAAGAAATATCATCCGCTTTATGATCTGGATGCAAAAAGATGGGATGCACTGGGACTTAAAACCTGGTATTATACAACACATTTACACAGGGGAGCCTTCATGCTTCCGAAATATGTGGAGGATTTACTCGAGGAAGAGGAAACAAAGTAAAACAAATTAGAAAAACTATATCATAACCAAAGCGAATCAGGAGGACAAAAATGAGCAGATTACTTATTATCGGATGTGGTGGAGTTGCGCAGGTGGCAATCAGAAAATGCTGCCAGAACAGCGAGGTATTTACCGAGATTATGATTGCAAGCAGAACCAAGTCAAAATGTGACGATTTAAAGGCAAAGCTTGAGGGAAAGACAAGCACAAAAATTGAGACTGCAAAGGTTGATGCCGACAATGTGGAGGAATTAAAAGAGCTGATTAATGCATACAAGCCGGATGCGGTTTTAAATGTTGCGCTTCCGTATCAGGATCTTACAATCATGGATGCATGTCTTGCGTGTGGTGTTGACTACATCGATACTGCCAACTATGAGTGTGAGGATACTGAGGATCCAAAGTGGAGAGCAATCTACGAAAAGCGTTGCAAGGAGCTTGGATTTACGGCGTATTTCGATTATTCATGGCAGTGGGCATATCAGGAGAAATTTAAGGAGGCAGGGCTTATAGCTATTCTTGGAAGCGGATTTGACCCGGGTGTGACCTCTGTTTATTCTGCATATGCGCTGAAGCATTATTTTGATGAAATACATACTATAGACATTCTCGACTGCAATGGCGGTGACCACGGATACCCATTTGCGACAAACTTTAATCCGGAGATAAATCTGCGTGAGGTTTCTGCGAACGGCTCATACTGGACAGATGGACACTGGGTAGAGACAAAGCCTATGGAGTGGAGAGCGCAGTACAATTTTGACCAGGTCGGAGAAAAGGATATGTACCTGCTTCACCACGAGGAGATTGAGTCACTCGCCAAAAACATTCCGGGAATAAAGAGAATCAGATTTTTCATGACCTTTGGACAGAGCTACCTCACACACATGAAGTGTCTTGAGAATGTCGGCATGCTGAGGACAGACCCGATCATGGTGGACGGAAAGGAAATAGTGCCAATACAGGTGCTTAAGGAGCTGCTTCCTGACCCTGCATCCCTGGGACCTCGTACAGTCGGAAAGACAAATATCGGATGTATTTTTACAGGTGTCAAGGATGGAAAGGAAAAGTCAATCTACATCTACAATGTATGTGACCATCAGGAGTGCTACAAGGAGGTTGAGTCGCAGGCGATTTCTTATACCACAGGTGTGCCGGCAATGATTGGTGCCATGATGGTGGTAAAGGGACTCTGGAAGAAGCCGGGAGTGTTCAATCTAGAGGAGATGGATCCGGATCCATACATGGAGGCTCTTAATAAGTTCGGACTGCCTTGGCAGGTAGTGGAGAATCCGGTTCCTGTGGATTGTTACAAGACTGAGGATGAGTCAGTACATATGGATTAGTCCGGAGGCCGGTATGAAGATAAATGAATTAAGAACTCCCTGTTATGTGATAGACGAGGGAAAATTAACTGAAAATCTTTTGATATTAAACGGTGTCATGCGAAGGACAGGTGCAAGGATTCTTCTCGCACAGAAGGCATTCAGCGCATTTTATGAATATCCTCTTATCGGCAGATATCTAAGCGGGACAACTGCAAGCGGGCTTTTTGAGGCCCGCCTTGCACATGAAGAAATGGGAAAGGAAAACCATGTATTCTGTCCCGCTTTTTTGCCACAGGAGATGGATGAGCTGGTAGAAATATGTGACCATATTGTATTTAATTCAGTATCGCAGTATCTGCTTCACAGGGATAAAATAGAAAAGGCTGATAAAAAAATAAGTGTCGGGCTCAGAATCAACCCGGAGTGCTCTACACAGGATGGGCATGAGATATATGACCCATGTGCGCCGGGCTCAAGGCTTGGGATAACGAGAGAGGCACTCGATAGGGCTATTGAAAATGGGCTTGATTTATCGCGTATAGAGGGCTTTCATTTTCATACGCTCTGTGAACAGGATTCGGATGCGCTCGAAACGACTCTTGCAGCGCTCGAGGAGAAATTCGGAGATTTGCTGTATGGGCTTAAGTGGCTCAATATGGGAGGCGGACACCACATCACAAGGGCAGACTATGACATTGAGAGGCTTGAAAAATGCATTATGCATATGCGTGACAAATACGACCTGGAAATCTATCTGGAGCCTGGAGAGGCGGTTGCGCTTGATGCAGGATATCTGGAGACAACGGTGCTTGATATAGTTGAAAACAATGGCATAAAGATACTCATTCTGGATACCTCCGCAGCCTGCCATATGCCGGACGTGCTTGAGATGCCGTACCGTCCGCCGCTTATGGACAGTGGCGAGCCGGGTGAGAAGAAGTATACCTACAGATTGTCCTCATGTACCTGTCTGGCAGGTGATGTGATAGGGGATTATTCATTTGACAGAGAGATAAAAACCGGCGACAGGCTGTGCTTTTGCGATATGGCAATCTACTCGATGGTCAAAAATAATACCTTTAACGGCATGCCGCTTCCGGACATTGCCGTAATGGATGAGAATAAGGATTGTAAGGTTATCAGGAGATTCAAATATGAAGATTTTAAATGCAGGCTGTCCTAGGACAGACGGCTTCTATATGCCGGCGGAGTATGCTCCCCACAAGGGCACCATCATCATCTGGCCGAAGCGCCCGGGCTCATGGATTTACGGTGCCAGGCGGGCAAGAGAGGCTTTTGCGGAGGTGATATGTGCGATAGCAGAGTCTGAGCAGGCATATGTGCTCGCTGAGGCGGATGTAATAGACAATGCAAGGTCTGTCGTGGAAGCTGTCAGAAAGCAGAAAAATTATCAGGAAAATTTCCCGGTTAAATATATACAAATGGAGTCAGACGATGCCTGGGCCAGAGACGTGGGACCGACCTTCGTGAAAAATGAGGATGGCGCTGTCAGAGGAATCGACTGGTGCTTTAATGCCTGGGGCGGCAAGGTGGACGGACTGTACGCAGACTGGACAAAGGATGACAGAGTAGCGGCTTTATTTTGCAACGAAACCGGATATGACATATATGATGCGCATCCGTTTGTCCTTGAGGGTGGAGCCATCCATACAGACGGCGAGAAAACTGTGATAGTGACTGAAAGCTGTCTGCTAAGCAAGGGCAGAAATCCGGAATTATCGAAGTCTGAAATAGAACAGAAATTAAAGGATTATCTTGGAGCCGAAAAAATCATCTGGATTCCTTATGGAATATACAATGATGAAACCAACGAGCATGTGGACAACGTATGTGCATTTACAAGCCCGGGACATGTGGTGCTGGCATGGACGGATGACAAGGATGACCCACAGTGGCAGATGTCCTCAGCTGACCTTGAAATATTGGAAAATGAAACTGATGCAAGAGGCAGGAAAATTGAGGTTCACAAGGTTTACATTCCAAAGAAGCCGGTGTGTATCACAGAATATGAGCTTTCGGGATTTACCTTTGAAGAGGGTGAGGATGAGCGCGAGGCAGGAGAACGCCTGGCGGCAAGCTATGTGAATTTTTACATCACAAACGGCGGTGTGCTCATTCCACAGTTTGGTGATGTTATGGATGAGCCTGCGCTTAAAGCAATCGGAAGCCTTTTTGAGGGAAGAAGGGTGTATCCGATATATGCACGCGACATAATTGTCGGTGGCGGAAATATACACTGTATCACACAGCAGATTCCACAGTAATTTAATTCAGGATGAGAAAGGTGAATAGTATGAGAGAGGTTACAATTGCTGCAATCCAGATGAGATGCAGCCGTGATGTAAATGAAAATATTGAAAAAGCAGCAAAGCTTATACGGGCTGCGGCAGAGGCCGGAGCACAGATAATACTTCCTTCGGAGCTTTTTGAGAGACAGTATTTCTGTCAGGAGAGGCGGTACGATTATTATGACTATGCAAAGCCGCTTTCTGAAAATGCTGCAGTGCAGAGCATGAAGGTACTGGCAAAGGAACTTGGCGTAGTGATTCCTGTGAGCTTTTATGAGGCAGGAGAGGGCAGACAGCTCTTCAACTCGGTGGCGGTGATAGATGCCGACGGAGAGGTGCTTGGAATATACAGAAAGACACATATTCCAGATGACCATTACTATCAGGAGAAATTCTATTTTACGCCGGGTAATACAGGATTTAAGGTGTTTAATACAAGGTTTGGCAATATAGGTATAGGAATATGCTGGGATCAGTGGTTCCCTGAAACGGCAAGAGCATTAGCGGTAAAGGGTGCAGAGATATTATTCTATCCTACAGCTATAGGAAGTGAGCCTATACTTGAATGTGACAGTATGCCTCATTGGAGAAGGTGTATGCAGGGACACGCCGGCTGTAATCTTGTTCCTGTGGTGGCAGCTAACAGAATTGGAATAGAAACAGTAGACCCTTGCGAGGCAAATGGTGGACAGAAAAGTTCACTCAAGTTCTATGGTTCATCATTTATAACAGATAATACAGGTGAAGTCATATGTGAAGCAGGAAGAGATACAGAAGAAGTACTTGTTGCACAGTTTGATTTAGATGAATATATGACAGACAGATTATCGTGGGGGTTATTCAGAGATAGAAGACCGGAAATATATAACTGAATTGGAGATAAACGTAGTGAAGAAACTTGTTATAGGTATGCTTGCCCACGTTGATGCAGGTAAGACAACATTATCTGAGAGCATATTGTATACATCGGGAGCTATAAGAAAGCTTGGAAGAGTAGATAACAAAGATGCGTTTCTTGATAATAATGATTATGAAAGACAGCGTGGAATAACGATATTTTCCAAGCAGGCAGTATTTACCTACAAAGATTTAGATGTTACATTGCTTGATACACCCGGACACGTTGATTTTTCGGCAGAGATGGAGAGAACGCTCTGGGTGCTTGATTATGCTGTTCTTGTTATTAACGGAATGGATGGGGTTCAGG
>OGEP01003914.1_pt1 | contig 10507 bp, 8 predicted proteins | sample 1570721 | NCBI WGS metagenome assembly OGEP01 (sample SAMEA2582131, study PRJEB24529) | metagenome | biome: Human gut stool | place: China | collected 2011 | reverse complement strand
CTTAGACAGCAGACAGAGCGCAAGATAAAAGAGGTGCTCTGTGCAGCAGGCGCGTATGAGGGAATACATTACTCATTCTTCTCACCTGCTGACCTTGATTTGCTCAGATTCCCGGAGGATGCACCTGAAAGACATGCTATCAGGCTTATAAACCCAATCAATGTTGACCTTTCGCTTATGAGAACAACACTTGCTTCTGAGATGCTTTATGCCATAGCAAGAAACCAGAAGAAGGGTATCCTGGAGGGAAGAATCTTTGAGCTGGGAAATATCTTTATCGCAAAGGAGCTTCCGCTTACAGAGTATCCGGATGAGAGAGAGACACTTTGCGCAGGCGTATTCGGTGAGGATGAATCGTTCTTTACTATAAAGGGACTGGCTGAGACTGTAGCAGATGCGCTTGATGTGAAGTTTACATACAAGCCGGCTCAAAAGCCATTCCTTCATCCATATCAGACAGCAGAGGTATTCTGTGACGGACAAAAAATCGGATATCTCGGTCAGGTAAGATATGAGATATGCGATGAGCTTGACATGAGAGTACCGGCATATGTGATGGAGCTTGATTTAAGAGTTCTTTCACAGTGGTATGGAAAGGACAGAGTATTTACTCCAATCTCAAAATTTGATGATGAGAAGAGAGATTTTGCTTTTGTTGTGGACAAGGATATCACATGTGAGCAGATTGAAAACGGTATCAGGGAAGCCTGTGATTATGTCTCAGATGTTACACTGTTTGATGTTTACGAGGGTGTACAGCTTCCTCCGAATAAGAAGAGCATGGCGTACAGTGTAGTATTTACACCAAAGGATGAGGAGCTTAAGACTAAGAAGGTCGAGGGCTTTGTAAAGGATATACTTGCTCATCTTAAAGAGACTGCAGGTATCACACTTCGTGGTTAGACGTTAGTATAGTGTTAGGAATAGGAAAATTATGGACGTAAAAGATTTTGATTATGATCTTCCGGAGGAGCTAATAGCACAGGATCCTCTGGAGGACCGCTCCAGCTCAAGACTCATGGTGCTTGACAAGAAGACAGGAGAGGTCAGCCATCATGTGTTCAAGGAGATTGTTAAATATTTAAGACCGGGCGACTGCCTTGTGCTCAACAATACAAAGGTCATTCCTGCACGTCTTTTTGGCGTGAAGGAAGGCACTATGGCAAAGATAGAGATACTTCTTCTAAAGCGCAGACAAAATGACGTATGGGAGACTCTTGTAAAGCCGGGTAAAAAGGCAAAGCCGGGCACAAAGATTATATTCGGTGACGGACTTTTAACAGGTGAAGTAATAGATGTGGTTGATGATGGAAACAGGCTGATTCAGTTCAGCTATGAGGGTATTTTTGAGGAGATACTTGATAAGCTCGGACAGATGCCGCTGCCTCCATACATCACACATCAGCTAAAGGACAAGAACCGCTACCAGACAGTATATGCAAAGTATGACGGCTCGGCCGCTGCGCCTACTGCAGGACTGCATTTCACAAAGGAGCTTTTACAGCAGGTAAAGGATAAGGGCGTAGATATTGCAGAGGTGACTTTACATGTGGGGCTTGGCACGTTTAGACCGGTAAAGGTGGATAATGTGCTTGATCACCATATGCATTCTGAGTTTTACATGGTGTCACAGGAGGCTGCAGACAAGATTAATAATGCAAAGAAAAATGGTGGCAGAATAATATCTGTCGGCACTACAAGCACTCGTACCTTAGAGGCAGCATCCGATGAAAACGGCATGTTAAAAGAGTGTAGCGGATGGACGGATATCTTTATTTATCCGGGATACAGCTTTAAGGTGATTGACTGTCTGATTACAAATTTCCATCTGCCGCAGTCTACACTTGTCATGCTTGTGTCAGCATTAGCAGGCAGAGAGCATGTCCTCAATGCATACAAAGAGGCTGTAGAGGAAAGATACAGGTTTTTCAGCTTTGGTGATGCTATGTTTATAACGAATGATATGCATATGGACGATGAGGCAGCTGAATAAATTTTACTTGTAAAAATCAGTCATATATACTAATATGTTGTTTGAGGGTAATTTGTTCCCTTAGTCAATAATATAATAGATGGGGTAAAGTGAATGGAAGAAAAGAGAAGACATAAAAGACTTGACATTGATGTATCGGTACAGTTAGAGCGGCTGGATGAGGACGGAGTGACAACACTTAAGTATTGTCATGTGGATGTCACAGATATTTCCAGAAGCGGTATCGGATTTAATGCAAAGGTACCTCTTGATATACATACATATTATGACACCAAGATCCAAATTTGGACCAAGGAGGTTGTGGATGCGGTTGTCGAGATTGTACGAAGAACAGACAGTGAAGAAGGAGTATATCACTATGGTGCTGTGTTTATCGGTATGACAGACACTGATGCACTCAAGATTGATATTTATCAGATTTTCAATGATTTATAAAGTAAAAAAAGTAAATCATCCACATGATATAGTAACCAGTGTACCTGGCTCAAAGAGTATCACAAACAGGGCCCTTTTAATCGCTGCACTCGCAAGCGGGCGCAGCGTTTTAAAAGGGTGTCTTTTTAGTGATGATTCGAGACATTTTATAGATGCACTGATTCGTCTGGGATTTCCGGTTTTGGTGGATGAGGATAAAAGAGAAATAACAATAACAGGCTTTGGAGGCAGGATACCAAAGAATGAAGCTGAGATAGATGTGGGAAGTGCAGGTACCGCTGCGCGTTTTCTTACAGCTCTTCTTGGACTGTCAAAGGGCAGATACCATATAGTGTCCTCTGAGCAGATGAAGAAGCGTCCTATGAAGGATCTGCTTGTATCGCTTGAAAAGCTGGGTGCCCATATTGAGTATGATGAGAACGAATATCATTTTCCTTTTACCATCGGAAATACAGGGGAGTATGCTGATACTGTTGATATAAACGTAGACAAGAGCAGCCAGTTTTTGAGTGCCCTTCTTATCTCGGCTATAGTGATGGAAAAGGACTTTACGATTAATGTCACAGGAACGCATGGTATGGCATATGTTGAGATGACGCGTCTTATGATGAAGCAGTTTGGGCTCGATGTGATGCAGGACAAAAAGAATAACAGCTTTATTATCCCTAAGAAAGCGGCGTATGAAAGCTTAGACTATGATATAGAGCCGGATGTGTCGGCTGCATGCTATTTTTATGCAATGAGCCCGCTTTTACATGTTAAGTCAAAGGTGATTGGGGTGCACCAGAACAGCTTGCAGGGAGATGTGGCATTTCTTGATGTGCTTGCGGATATGGGCTGCACAATTTCCGACGAGGCAGACGGCATAGTGTGTATGCCACCAAAGAATGCTCATATACATGGCGGAAGCTGGGATTTGTCAACATTCTCAGACCAGGCGCTGACACTTGCGGCGATTGCACCGTTTGTAAATGCACCTGTAGGGATAGAAGGCATTTCGCATATTCGTCTGCAGGAGTGTGACAGGATAAACGCCATCGAGGAAAACCTGACGGAATTAGGTGTGAGGGTTGAAGAAACTGAAAATGGCTTAAGAATTTATCCGGCAGAGCGTATTAAGCCCTGTAAAATTAAGACGTATGACGATCACCGCGTAGCCATGTCATTTACTTTGCCGGGGCTTAAGGCAGAGGGCGTTGAGATAATAGACCCTTATTGCTGCCGCAAGACCTTTGAGAATTTCTATGAGGTACTTGAGGAGAGCGTATATTAATAAAGTGTTATTGGTTTCTGCTTATTTGTAAACAGTGCTGTATTGGACGGTATAAAAAGAGCCGTAAAACGAATCAAATTCGTTTTACGGCTCTTTGTTTTTGGGAATAAAACCATATAACGGGATAAATCATCTGCGGTGAATAGTATAGTTTCTTTCTTTAAGTACGCTGATAGCCGATTCAAGAGCATCTTCGTCATAGAACTCTATGCGCAGTACACCCTCCTCAAACTCACGGTTGTTTATGATGCCGATATTCTTGATGCTGATGCCGTTGAAGGCTAAAAGGCTTGCAAGCACTGCAATACCGCCTGCCTCGTCGGCAATATCGACAAATACCTCGTGGAAATCCTTGCGGATTTTGGCACCGGGCAGTGTGAGTGAATCCCTGTAATTCTTTGAATCCTGGAAATAATCAATCATCTTTTGAGAACTGCCCTCTGCAATTATTTCGCGAAGCTTATGGAAATTGGCTTCATACTGGTCCATGAGTGAGAGTAGCTGTGTTTTGTTGGACTCACATATGTTTTCCCACATGACAGGGGAGCTTGCAGCGATACGTGTCACATCGCGGAAGCCTCCGGCAGCGATAGTTTTCATGGTCTCTTTTTCGGAATCAATATGCTCAATCAGATTGACAAGAGAGTATGCAATCATATGTGGCAGGTGGCTGATGGCTGCGGTAGCATGATCGTGCTCCCTGTAGTCTAAAATGAGAGCTATCGAGCCCAGTGAAAGTACAAACTGTTTGAAATCATTCTGATTTTCTTCAGTAGTTGCTGCAGTAGGAGTGATAATATAGTAGGCGTTCTCCAAAAGCTGCTTGTCTGAATTGAGTATGCCTGTTTTTTCAGAGCCGGTCATAGGATGACCGCCGATAAAATTGCGCTCAAGGCCAAGCTCTATAACCTTTTCGTGAATCTGGGTTTTGGTGCTGCCTACATCTGTGATGATACAGTCATCCTTTATGATATCCTTAAGCTGTGTGAGGTATTCGATATTTTTGTTTACCGGTGCACACAGAAAGATTACGTCGCAGTCTTTAAAAGAGTTAAGCTCTAAAAGCTCATTATTATCTATCAGGCCAAGCCCAAAGGCATCCTCTATGGTCTGTTGATGCCCGGCTGTTGCGATAATTGAGACCTTTGGATTATTTTCTTTCATTTTTCTGGCTATCGAGCCGCCAATCAGACCGAGCCCTATAAAGCCAACTTTATCAAAATGCATTTATGTGTATCTCCTAATTCTTTATTGTAACTATTCAGAATCACCACACGCACATTCTCAAAATCGCACTATAGTGGTTTTGAATATTTACAATATATTATATCCAATTTAACACTATAAAGCAATAAATTATTGGCATATTTATTCAAATATAATAATAAAAAAAAATCGTCAGATTGCATAAAAGTGTTGTAAATTATATAAAATATTAGTACAATGTTTACATACTATAATAATGAAATGAATGTTTACACTACTGATAAGATTCGAAACGTCGTGCTTTTAGGCCATAGCGGCTGTGGCAAGACATCACTCGTGGAAGCTATGGCATATCTGGCAGGACAGACCACCAGAATGGGCACTGTAGCGGATGGCAGCACTATCAGCGATTTTGACAAAGAAGAGATAAAGCGTCAGTTCTCTATACATACATCGGTTGTACCGATTGAGTGGGATAATGTCAAAATAAATATTCTAGATACTCCTGGTTTTTTTGATTTTGTGGGAGAGGTTGAAGAAGCTGTATCGGCTGCAGATGCTGCAATCATCGTGGTTTCAGGCAAGGCAGGCATACAGACAGGCACAAAAAGAGCATGGGAGATATGCGAGAAATACAAGCTGCCGAGGATGATTTTCGTGACGGACATGGATATCGACAATGCAAGCTTCAAGGATGTGGTATTAAAGCTGCAGGAGCTTTATGGCAAGAAAATAGCTCCATTCCATCTGCCAATCAGAGAGAATGAGAAGTTTGTGGGCTATGTCAATGTCATCCAGCAGAGGGCAAAGAGATGGAATGAAAGCGGAGGCGTGGATAAGTTTGATGTGCCGGAGTACTCAAAGGAGAACCTGGGAATATGTCGTGAGGCTTTAGTTGAAGCTGTAGCTGAGACAAGTGAGGAGTTCATGGACAGATATTTCGGCGGAGAGGAGTTTTCTGATGATGAAATCAGGGCTGCGCTTCGTGCAAACGTGCTTGAGGGCTCTATTGTACCGGTGCTCATGGGCTCAAATATTCTCGCAAGAGGCATGTATACACTTATGGCTGATATTGTGAAATACCTGCCAAGTCCTGAGAAGAGAAGCTGTACCGGTATTAACACCAAGACAAATGAGGTGTATAATGCTGATTATGATTTTGCAAAATCAAAGAGCGCTTATGTGTTCAAGTCTATAGTTGATCCGTACATCGGTAAGTATTCACTGATCAAGGTTAATTCGGGCGTACTAAAGACAGATGATGTACTTTACAATTATCACAGGGACTGCGATGAAAAAATCGGAAAGCTCTATGTGATGAGAGGCAGTAAGGTGGAGGAAGTGAAGGAGCTTCATGCAGGTGATATCGGAGCGCTTGCAAAGCTTGCAAAGACTCTTACGACAGATTCACTTTCCACCAGAAATATGCCGGTTACATATCTTAGAACAAGCATATCAAAGCCGTATGTGGCAATGCGCTACAAGGCAAAGAAAAAGGGCGATGAGGACAAGATTTCCCAGTCTTTACAGAAACTGTTAATGGAGGATCTGACACTAAACAGTGTAAATGACAGCGAAAATGGACAGACTGTACTATATGGTATCGGTGATATGCAGCTTGAGGTAGTGGCAAGTGAGCTTCTTGAAAAGTACAAGGTGGAGATAGAGCTTATGCGTCCAAAGGTAGCCTTTAAGGAGACTATCAGGAAAAAATCTGACGTAGAGTATAAGTACAAGAAGCAGTCGGGCGGACACGGACAGTACGGACATGTCAAGATGACCTTTGAGCCGTCAGGTGATATGGATACGCCATATGTATTTGAGCAGACGGTCGTAGGAGGAGCTGTACCGAAGAACTTCTTCCCAGCTGTTGAAAAGGGTATTGCAGAGTCCGTGAAAAAGGGACCTCTTGCAGCCTATCCTGTGACGGGTATAAAGGCTGTGCTGTATGACGGCTCTTATCATCCGGTTGATTCATCTGAGATGGCCTTTAAGGTGGCAACACAGCAGGCCTTTAAAAAGGGCATTATGGAGGCGAAGCCTGTGCTTCTTGAGCCGATTGCCACTCTTAAGGTAGTGGTGCCTGAGGGCTATACAGGTGATGTGATGGGTGAGCTTAACAAGAGACGTGCGCGAGTGATGGGCATGAACCCGACAGACAATGGATATCAGGAGATAGTTGCGGATATTCCTTATCTGGAGCTTTATGGATACAATGCCACACTTCGCTCAATGACGAGCGGAAGCGGCACATTCTCATATGAGTTTGCCAGATATGAGCAGGCACCGGATGATGTGGCTGCAAAACAGATAGAAGAAAGGGCAAGCAAGCTTGTTGAAGTTGAAGAGTAGAATAGCATTAATTATATTACTTACATTGATTTTTACCAATACTCATGTGTTTGCATCGGAGATAAAAGAGGCAGAAGCTGCCTCTTTTGCTTCCGGGCCATCACTAAATACACTGGTTGACAATATGTCAGAAAGTGATGGTGTTTCATATATTTACTATAATCTGGGCGGTGCGGCAAACAATATCAATAATTGTGGATACATCACGCCAAAGCAGAAATTCATGGGACTAAGAGAACCACACAAATACGGTTATAAATTTGATGGCTGGTATCTGGATGAGCATTTTTCAAAAAAGGCGGATGTTCTGACCTACGAAAAAGCAAATGGATATGTGGTATATGCCAAATGGGTCAGGACGATTAACAATGAATACAGCGTAGAGCATTACAATTACAGGAGTAATAAAAAAGCGCATACACTGGCGCTTAAGGATTGCGATTACGATTTTATAGATGAAATAGATATTCCGGGAATGCCGGAGACGAAGGAAAATGATTTTCTCAATAATTATATTTTCAGCGAGGCACAGTGTCCTCAGGGAATTTGTATCACGGACGAATACGTGCTTATCACGAGCTATTCTGATGACAAGGGCTCACTCGGGGAGCTTATGGTATTTGACAGGGAGGACGGAGAGTACCTTGTGACACTTGGCATGGATGCAAACAGTCACCTGGGAGGAATTGCCTTTGACGGGGAAAATGTATGGGTGTGCAATTCCTACGACACAACTGTGGAGCGCATCTCGTATGATTTTATCTCTCTAATGGCCACTGCGAATTCCAAGCAGGTCATCGATGCGACAGGTGTGGTAGATGTGTTTGATGTGGGAAACAAGCCGTCATGCATAACATACTATGGAGGCAGGCTGTGGATAGCCACTCATAATATCCTTTTTAAGTCAAAGATGGTAGCATATTATTATGACAAAAAGGACGACAGGCTCACAAGCCTGAGCACATATACGATACCTGCCAGAGTACAGGGCGTTACATTTGATGCCTCAGGAAAGGTATATCTGAGCACCTCCTATGGCAGAAATGAGTCATCGTATATCAAGTGCTACAAATCACTCATAGCTCTGTCGTCAAGGCCAAATAGCCCTGACATCACAATAGAGATGCCGCCGGGTTCAGAGGAGCTTGACAGTGTGGATAAAAGATTGTATGTCATTTTTGAATCTGCGGGGGAGAAGTATCTTGAGGGTACGGATGGCAAGGGAAATTCGCCTGCTCCGATAGACAAGATACTTCGCATAAATACAGATTCGTTTAAAAATTAACTATAGCATTTTTAAAAGCTTTTCAACCTGCCTGCGGTTTTTCTCAGGCAGGTTTTTGCTTAGCTCAGTGAACATGGAATAGACCTCTTCTTTGGTAAATTCTATGCCGTTACGCTTTGCCTCCTTAATACTTTCCATGAGAAACGGCATGGCACTTGTTGTGTCCTTAGGTTTTTCCTTTTGTACAAAATTATTTAAAAATTCCTGCTTTGTCATAAATCTCCCTATTGTCCAAAACTGAAAAAATATTTAATAGATTGTCTATTGTATCCTGTTCGCTTTTGCTACAGTATTTCTTTAAGGCATTGAGCATGGAAAGCCTTCTGTCTGCCATACTTTCTGTCTCTGCAACAGACAGTGCCGGTGCAGAATCTATCATTCTCATTGAATTCATAAGTGATATGTAGTGAACCATAAGAGTCATCTGCTTTTGTGAGTCATGCGGCATATATGGAATTATGGTTTTAAGCATCTGAAGCTCCCTTGTCTGGGTTATTTCATCGAATGGTGTAAACAGGCTGTTCTCGTCCATAAAAAATCCTTTAAAATATATTTCTATATAATATGTCACCTGATTCACATTATGCATGTTTACAGCATATATTATTAAAAAAAGATATATGCTTATCATAGATGGTCACGACGTATACGAGATAGATGAAGAATGCATCAAAAAGCACAGGGTGAAGGGCGAATGTAAAGTCCTTGAAAAGCTCAAAGAAAAAGAGCAGTGCAGGCAAAAAAAGAATACCGAAAAATCGTAAAAAGCTGCGGGCCGAAAAGACCCGCAGTAAAAATGTAAATCAGCAGCCGCAGCCACATCCATTGCCACACAGCAGAAGCAATACGATAATGATCCAGCAGCTGTCTCCGTTACCACATCCATTGTTGCATCCCCAGCCATTATTTCCGCACAGGCATAAAAGAATGATGATCCAAAGAATATTGCAGCAGGAATTATTTCCGCAGGAAAGTCCCCAGCCGTTATTACATCCATTGTCACATCCGCAGCCATTGTTATTGTTACAGCCACATCCGCCTCTGTCTTCTCCGCAACCGCAATTTGTAGCAGCTAAATCACTCATGGGAAATACCCCCGTTTTTTGATTACAGTTTATAGTATGCATTATCAAGAGAATGTTTCTTTTCTGGTAAAAAAATTCTGCGAATCAGGAAAATGTAGGAGATTTCCAGAGAAGAACAATAGAATAGCAGGATTGAAATGTGAATATTTCATAAAAAATAGGGTTAAAAAACATTTTTCTTGATTTTTTTGGACAAAATGAAAAAGTGACTTGCTTTTTATTCAAAAATGGAATACAATTACCACTGGTATATGAAATAAGTAAAGAAAAATGAAGGGAAAGTTAATTTTCTTTTGTTTTAAAATTAGATTAGAAATTACGTTAGAGGAATTTTGGGAGGTAACGAAGTGAAATCATACAGAGAATTAAGCAAAGAAGAATTACTGGCATTACAGGCAGAATTACAGGCAGAATACGATGCGGAGAAAGCAAAGGGACTGAATCTGGATATTTCAAGAGGTAAACCAGGAAAAGAACAGCTTGATTTATCTATGCCTATGATGGATGTTTTAAATGCAGAGTCTGTTCTTGCAAGTGAGAATGGCACAGATGTAAGAAATTATGGTGTGTTAGATGGGATTCCAGAAGCAAAAGAACTCATGGCAGGTATGGTAGGTGCAAGGCCTTCCCAGATGATTGTACTTGGAAACTCCAGCCTTAACATTATGTATGACTGTGTAGCAAGAGCAGAAATTTTCGGAATCATGGGAAATACTCCGTGGTCTAAACTTGACAAAGTAAAGTTCTTATGTCCAGTGCCAGGCTATGACAGACATTTTGGTGTGACAGAGCAGTTTGGTATTGAGATGATTAACGTGCCGATGACAGAAGATGGTCCAGATATGGATGTCGTAGAAGATTATGTGAATAATGACCCT
>OGEP01003913.1_pt1 | contig 10507 bp, 9 predicted proteins | sample 1570721 | NCBI WGS metagenome assembly OGEP01 (sample SAMEA2582131, study PRJEB24529) | metagenome | biome: Human gut stool | place: China | collected 2011 | reverse complement strand
CAAAATTCTCCTCCTCAAGCTTATCGTAAGCCTTCTTGACGGTAAGAGCACTTATCTTAAGCTCCCCCGAAAGCGTTCTGACAGAAGGAAGTGCTTCCCCCTCCTTAAGTACACCTGAGATTATCTCATTTTTAATCTGCTCCATGAGCTGCTCATAAATAGGTATCATGGATGAGTTGTTAAGTATAATATGCATATTATTCCATATTCCGAAAGCCTTTATAACAGCTTATACCCCTGCATGCTACGGTATACCGGCAATAAGCAGTTGGAAAGTCTCATATTCAACCTTCACCTATATGTTCCAGAATCTTCTCCTTATTTTAAATTATTGTCTATTCATAACTGACATCAAAAATACTGAATAATTACAAATTTTCTGTGCTGCAGCGCTACATCACAAATATCCATTAATGTATAAACAGTATATAACAGTTGGTATCTGTTGTCAACTGTTATATACTGTTTATCTCGGAATATTTATTTAGAATATACACAATGCTGCTTAAAACACACAGCTGCTATCTTACTGCTAAAACCATACCATCATCCTGATGTGACATGGGCTGACACCGGTTTTACTGATGGAAATGCTGAGCATTTTATTTCTTATAAACCAATTGACGGAAAATACCCAGAAATTTCCCCACCAGCATATAAACCGCATATATTAGCACTCCAACACAGAATGTCCCCATTGTCCATATAAAGAAATCCTTAAAAAACATTCCCATATTGTCATGCAGTGGTGTAATCCAGTCATGCATTTTCCATATTGAATAGACAAATTCATTATCATGGAGCAGATACACCATAAATGTAGAAGCTCCCAGATAATTGATTATCTTACTCTCAGGAATATTAATTCTCCTGAACAATTCAAATACTGCGGCCGCAAGTATTATAGGTACAAATTGATGATTTGCGTATAGAGGTATGGTCTGCAGAAATGCCCCTGCCTCCCCCGCATTATAAGCCTGAATATTTTTCGCAGCCTCAATATAATAATTTCCGCACACAAGCAGATTTATTAAAATAATTACAGCCACTAGCGCCCATGCCCTTATTTTTTCAAATGGATTATATCTTCTGATAAATCCCCCCAATGAATACAGGAATATTCCTGTAAAAATAACTTCCAGACCCGTCACAAAATTTACAAGAATATATCTGCTATAATATAACGAAACCATAGCGAAAATAACAGCAAGAAACATTATATAATTCTTCTTATCCATCCTGCCCAATAAGTTGTTCAAGAATAATTTTCCCAGAACAATTATTACAAAATAATAGCCAACAAACCATGAGAGATTATTAAATCCATTGAAATCAATTAATTCTAACGAAAGCTGTGGAAATTTATTATATGTAACAATAGCTGCCAGGCCAATAATTACAGCGGCAAATGCCAGTTGTGACAACAATTTTTTAGCCGTTTTTGTAAGGTCAACATTATTTCCCTTATGTGCCATAAAATATCCCGATATTATAATGAAAATGGCATTCCCCATCTGCCCCATCGGTGACACTAATACCAATACCAGTAATCGCATTGAGATATCGGGAGAATAAAATCCATTAGGACGTATGCTTATAAGCTGCTCATTTATGCAATGACAAAAAACATGATATCCCACTATCATTATCATTGCAAACACTCTAAGAAGCTCAATACTTGTGTCTTTTTTGTTCACGTTAGCCTCCAAAAAACTTTTTTTTCATTCTACCACCCTGCCTCTCTCACGGCAAGCTTTTTCCCTTAATACTGATTATTTGTTTATTTCCATTTATATACCCCTTCATACTGAAAGCAATGCCTGCAGTACTGCCACCAATAAGTAGTTTGAAAATGTTTTTTTCAAACTTTCATCCATGCGGCAAAGCACAGCCTCTCTTTTCTATAATATTTCTTATTTTCCCATACAGAACTTGCCAAAAATCTCATTCACAAGGTCTTCCTCAACCGACTCACCGATAACCTTTCCAAGCTCCTCATAGGCATTCATAAGGTCAATCGTCAACAAATCCTCCGGAACCGACATAGCTGCTCCGTCCCTGACAAGCAGAAAGCTCTCCTTAGCCTGCTGCAGTGCGTCCTTCTGCCTTGCGCGCGTAATCATGACCTCATCGTTATAGGAAATCTCTCCTCCTAGGAACATCTCTTCAAGCTTTTTCTCAAGCTCCTCAATTCCGGACTGCTCCTTAGCAGAAATACTTATAACCGGACAATCAATAAATCCCTTGATGTCCTCCTGTGTTGTCTTAGTCTGAAGGTCGGATTTATTCAGAAGAACTATTACCTTTCCCTGAATACCTTCGTTAATCATGGAGATGATATCCATGTCATTGTCATCAAGCCCGGTGGAGCCATCCACAACATATATAATCAAATCTGCCTCTCTGGCAAATCTTCTCGACTTATCCACACCAAGCTTTTCCACAATATCCTCAGTCTGTCTTATGCCCGCCGTATCGATGAGCTTCAGTATGATTCCATGCAGGTTAATCTGCTCCTCAAGGGTATCCCTCGTAGTGCCAGCAATGTCCGTAACTATCGCTCTTTCCTCGCCTAAAAGAGTGTTTAGAAGACTGGATTTTCCGGCATTGGGCTTACCCAGTATGACTGTCCTCACACCCTCAGTAAATATCTTACCGTTGTCAACACTTTTCAACAACTTATCCACAGCGTTTATCCACTTATCCACATAGTTATCCAACTTATCCACATAGTTATCCAGACTAATGTGCTCAGGATCGTCCAAAGCCGCCTCAATAAAGGCTATATTGTATATAAGCTCTTCCCTGATTTTTTTAATCTCTGTGGATAACTTTCCGTTTAACATGTTCACAGAGCTTTTTAACGCGTAATTATTTTTTGCGTTTATAACGTCAATAACCGCCTCCGCCTGTGCAAGGTCAATCCTTCCGTTCAGGAACGCTCTCTTCGTAAACTCTCCCGGTTCTGCCGGTCTTGCACCATTTCTTAAGACAAGCTCAAGAATCCTTCTGGTCACATACGCACCTCCATGGCAGTCAATCTCCACCACATTCTCGCGCGTGTATGTGTTAGGCTCCTTCATAACCAGCACAAGAACCTCATCAATAAGCTCCTCACCGTCATATATATGTCCATAATGAGCCATGTGGCTCCTTGATTCCGATAATTTTTTATTGCTTTTTCCCTTAAAAACCCTGTCTGCAACCGTAATTGCAGCATCACCGCTTATTCTCACAATGCCAATTCCGGCATTACCCATACCTGTCGCAATCGCAGCGATTGTTTCACGACTCTCCATACTTATCCTCATTTCTATATAACTTAAAAAGATGTGCACATATTCGCATACGCACACATCTTGATAATATGTTACTTTTAAGTTGAATGCAAGGATAATTTACGCATTTCTCTTCAAATATACAACTACATGGCGGAAAGGCTCCTCGCCCTCGCTTCTTGTTGATACATACTTGTCATTCTGAAGTGCTGAATGTATGATTCTTCTCTCATACGGATTCATCGGCTCAAGAGAAACAGGCTTTCTGGTTCTCTTAACCTTGTATGCAATATTCTTTGCAAGAGACTCGAGTGTCTCCTTTCTTCTTGCACGGTAATTTTCGGCATCTAACTTCACGCGAAAATATCCGTCTGCTTCCTTGTTAGCCACAAGGCTTACAAGATACTGTAATGAGTCAAGTGTCTGACCTCTCTTACCGATAAGAACTCCCATGTTCTCGCCTACAAGCTCTATATCAACGGAGCCTTCGTTCTCATCAATAACGACCTTAACCTCAGCTTCCATATCCATTGCCTTTAAAACATCGCCAAGGAACTTCTTAATTGCCGGTTCCATATTATCACCTGCAACCGGTCTCTTTGAAGTCTTGTCCATATTCTCTTCCGGCTTCTGGGCAGGAGTGCTCTTAACCTGTAACGGCTTCTCAGTATTGACAGGCTTAACATTCTCTGAAGCTCTTTTAAATTCATTCTTAGGTGCCTGAGTATCCACTTTTTTAACTTCAGGCTTCTTAAAAGGCTTGCTCTCCTGCTTAGGAGCTGCTACTGCCTCTTTGACCACCTGCTCAAATTCATCCTGTGCATCAGCTATGCGAACTTTAATCACTGCAGGACGTCTGTTGATTCCCAAAAATCCGTTGCTTCCCTTGTCAACTACCTCATACTCAAGCTTATCGCTTGTCACAGAAAGCTTAATAGTCGCATTAGTAATGGCTTCGTCTACCGTTTTGCCGGTAATCTCTATATACTCCATGATATTTTTCCTCCAATACTAATTCTTTGAATTTTTCTCATTGTACATCTTAACCATATTCGCCTTTGCCGCAAGTGAACCCGGCTTCGCGTTCTGGTTGTAATATTCTGTAGATTCTTTGATTTCCTTGGCGCGCTCGCCTCTTCTGGCAACCTCGTCCTCTTTTCTCTGTACAGCCTCCTCATAATTGGTTACCGCTGAGGTATCAACCTTTTTAGGAGGAAGTCCCTTCTTAGCCCTCTTCTTATTAACCTTATCCATGTTCTTGGCAATGAGCTTTTCCACATCAACCTTGTCCATGTACTTGTTAATAAAAATCTGCTGTATACACTGCACAACACTACCCATAATCCAGTAAAGTCCAAGACCGCTAGGCATGGAAACACAGAACACAGCCGAAATAACAGGCATCATTGTGTTCATCATCTTCATTGACTGTGCTGCCGTGTTGTTCTCGTCATCATTATTCACAGGGTTCTTCGACTGCATGAGCTTTACGGAAAGCCACTGTGTAAGACCAGCTAAAAGAGGAATTAAAAGTGCAAGGCTGAGCTTAAAGCCCGGTGCTGTCGCTAAGTTAATTCCGAAGAAATTGTTTACATGTAAAATCTTCTCAGACTGCTGTGCTATCGTATCGGAAATTCCGTTTCCATAGCTTGTAAAAGCATTCTTAAGTGTCTCCCACTGTTCTGAAGAAAATGCATTTAAGAATCTAAGAAGTGCATCCTCTGTATCATAAGTTGCTGTGGTAAGTCCACTGTCAATAAGTACCTGATTGTAATTCGTTACACCTGTTATCGCACTGATTACAGGCTCAAATAACGCCTTTACTCTAGGAACATAATATGGAATATCACGAACTACCGCGAAAATTCCGTAGAAAATAGGAAGCTGTATAAACATCTGAAGGCATCCGCCTGTAGGAGATGTTCCATACTTCTCGTAGACAGCCTTCGTCTCAAGCTGCATTTTCTGTATGGACGCAGTATCGTTTTTACCCTTATATTTATTCTGAATCGCCGCAATCTCAGGCTGCATCATAGCTGACAGCTTGGAGAATCTCTGCTGCTTTATTGTCATAGGCATCATTATAAGCCTTACAATAATTGTAAACAGAATAATACATAATCCGATGTTAAAGCCACCGGTGATAAAGAACAACGCCTGCATAATATAGCCCATTAACAAGGCGATAAAATCGATAATATCACCAAGAATAGGCACTCTTAATAAAATCATTGTTATTCCTATTCCTTCCCGGTCATTATCATACTCGATGAAAATAACCCATTATATTTAGAAAGACCAGAGACCTTCTAAAATCATAACCATATTCTTACCATAACCTGAACCATCAGTTCCATCATAATCCGAACCATCGGTTCCATCATAATTTCAACCGTAGGTTCCATCATAATTTCAACCATAGGTTCCATCATAATTTGAACCGTAGGTTCCATCATAATTTGAACCGCAGGTTCCATCATAATTTGAACCGCAGGTTCCATCATAATTTGAACCGTAAGTTCCATCATAATTTGAACCGTAGGTTCCACCATAATTTGAACCATCGGTTCAAATTATTAATAGTTGGACCATAGGTCCAACTAATGTTATGGTACAGGGTCATACCCTCCCTTTGCAAAAGGGTTACACCGAAGTATTCTCTTTGTTGTCAGATAGCTCCCCTTAAGGGCGCCATATTTCTCAATAGCCTCGATGGCATACTGAGAACAGGTTGGAGTGTATATACAGGTTGGATATTTTTTCATTGGCGATAAAAACCTTCTGTAAAATCTTACCATCGCTATCAACAGCTTTTTCATTTACAATCATTCACCTCGATAAATTCCATGCAGCTTACATATATGAATAAGTGCACTCTGCGTATCTGCAAAGCCCTTGCCCTTATGTGCTGCTCTTGAAATAATCACAATGTCATAACCTGTCCGTATACTATTGTAATTGAGTCTGCACGCTTCTCTTATAAGCCTCGTGAGACGATGCCGGACAATACTATTCCCGACTTTCTTACTCACAGATATACCTATTCTGGTAATATCCGTTCCATTCTCCAAAACATACATGACCAGATATTTATTGGCATAAGACTTACCACTCTTATATACCTTTTGAAAATCGATGTTTTTTTTCAAAGTCTCATAACTGCTCATGCTTCTAACTTCCTCCTATGATTTTTCATAGAAAAAAAGGCCACACACCTGCGGCCTATACTGTTAAGCTCTTTCTTCCCTTAGCTCTTCTTGCAGATAAAACCTTTCTGCCGTTTGCTGTGCTCATTCTTGCTCTGAAACCGTGAACCTTGTTTCTCTGTCTCTTCTTTGGATGGAATGTCTGCTTCATATTCTCGTACACCTCCTTTTTGATAATGATATGGCATAATCAGGTAAGCATATCATACTATAATTAAAACATCGTTTTCATTTTATTCATTTTCACAAATAAAGTCAAGCTTTTTTTCATTACAGCACCCATTATTTTGTGTTTAATCAGGTTATTATTGACAACCGGTTTATCCACAAAAAGTTATCCCTAAAGTTATCCCCAAATTGTGGATAAGTTGTGGATAAGTCTGTTGATTAATGTTATTAACCTGTTAATTTTATCCACGAAGTCCCTATTTCAGGGTATGGATAATGTTAATTAAGATATTCACAATATTCACAAAAAGAATTTTTACTATTTCATAATTTTTCTGAAAGATATATTATATGCAACCTTTATAAAAATATTATGTAAACCAATTGTTTATATATATCTTTAAAACAGCTCTCCGCTTATTTTCTCTCCCAAACTGAGATAATCCATTGAAAATCCGCTCATTTTAAGGTATAATAGATTAGAATGACACAAAATGGGGGAATTATCGATGATTATTGAAATTAAAGAAAAATGGCCTGAGATTTTAGAGACAATAAAGAGTGAACATGAAATCAGTGATGTATCTTTTAAGACCTGGCTTCAGCCTCTTATTCCTTATGATACACATGACAACGTGTTATTTCTGCTTCTTCCTGATGAGAGAATGGGTCAGAACTATATTAACTATATAGATAAGAAATACACTGTTCCTCTGAAGGTTGCCGTTGCTGAATGTACCGGATTAGAGCTTGATATACAATTTATTTTTCCAAGCCAGACCTCCGATATCGACAGGCTTGTTAATTCATCCTCCAACGTGACTAATGCCAAACCTATTGTTTCTGTCTCTGCCCCTTCCGATGAGACCTTTGAAAAGGCCGGACTCAACAGAAAATATACTTTTGATACTTATGTCGTTGGTGATAATAACAGCTTCGCCCATGCTGCGGCTGTTGCTGCTGCCGAATCACCTGCCGAGATTTACAATCCTCTTTTTATTTACGGAGGTGTTGGTCTTGGAAAAACGCATATCATGCAGTCTATAGGTAACTACATCCTGACCAAGGATCCTAACAAGAAGGTCATGTATGTTACCTCAGAGGCATTTACCAATGAACTGGTCGAATCCATCAAGAATGACCGTACCAATACCAATCAGAAATTCCGCGATAAATATCGTAAGGTTGACGTGCTGCTTATCGATGATATTCAGTTTATCGCAGGTAAGGAAAGTACTCAGGAGGAGTTCTTCCATACCTTCAATGCCCTGCGTGAATCCAAGAAGCAGATTGTTATATCATCCGATCGTCCGCCTAAGGACATTGCCACATTAGAGGACAGGCTTCGTTCGAGATTTGAATGGGGTCTCACGGTTGACATTGCTCCGCCTTCCTATGAGACGAGAATGGCTATTCTCCGAAAGAAGGCCGAATTTGAAAACCTGAATGTTCCCAATGAGATATTAGAGTACATTGCCAACAATATTAAATCCAACATCCGTGAGCTTGAAGGCTCTCTCACCAAGCTCACCGCCTACGCTAAGTTTACACATAACGATCTGAGCATTGCCCTTGCTGAGGAAGCGCTCCGCGACATTATCTTCCCTAACGAGACAAGGGATGTAACACCGGATCTCATCATCAAGACTGTGTCGGACCATTTCAATATTACGCCTGCCGATATCACATCCCATAAGCGCAATAAAGAAATTGTTTACCCTCGCCAGATTGCTATGTATCTTTGCCGCGCAATGACTGATGTCCCGCTTGCAACTATCGGCAAGCTTATAGGCAACCGTGACCACACCACCGTTATTCATGGTGCGGACAAGATATCCGATGCTATCAAAAATAACGAACAGACTAAGGAGCTTATTGATATCCTTATAAAGAAGATTAACCCATCATAGAATTCAATAAGTTATCACCATTATTTTATACACATTATAATAAGGAAGAAACTCGTTATTCTTTGTGGATAAACAGCTGAATAATCCTGTGGATAACTGTTGATAAATGTTATTTTTCTGTGTATAAACTATTTTTCTGTCCACATGTATTTTTAGGTTTTATTTTTGTCCACATTGCCTTAACAGCTTGTCCTTTGATTATTAACACACTTATTCTTTTTCTGAAACCCTTATTTTTAGCGGCTTCAGAGGGGTTATCAACATATTCACACCCCCTACTACGACTACTGCTGAATATTTTTATTTATTTATTAACAGCACTCCACTGTGCATTTCTTTTGAAGGGAGAATTAACAATGAAAATCATATGCAATAAATCTGACCTATTATCCGGTATTACCATAGTCCAGAAGGCTGTTCCCGCTAAGACTACAATGACAATTCTTCAATGCATACTAATTGATGCAACCGCCGGTGAAATTAAACTTACAGGTAACGATATGGAGCTTGGCATTGAAACAGTTATCAAAGGTGAAATCGAACATCGTGGTATCATTGCCATAGATGCTAAGATATTTTCTGATATTATAAGAAAGCTTCCTGACAATGAAGTTACCATTGAAACAGATGAGAATTATGTTGCCCGGATTACCTGTGAAAAGGCTAACTTTACAATTGCCGGTAAATCCGGAGAAGATTTTTCCTGTCTGCCTTATGTAGATAAGGATAGATATATTGAACTTTCCAAGTTCTCTCTTAAGGAATTGATAAGACAGACAATTTTTTCAATAGCCGATTCTGAGAGTACCAACAGAATTATGACCGGTGAGCTTTTTGAGGTTAAAGAAAATAATCTTCGGGTTGTTACACTTGATGGCCACAGAATTTCAATAAGAACTATTGAGCTTAAGGAATCCTATGAACCTATTAAAGTAATTGTTCCGGGAAAGACACTCAATGAAATCAGTAAGATTCTCTCAGCTGAGACTGATGAGAACGTGAGCATTTTCTTTACCGATAATCATATTTTATTTGAATTTGATGAGACTAAGGTTGTTTCAAGACTTATCGATGGAGAATTTTTCAAGATTGACCAGATGCTCTCAAAGGATTATGAGACTAAGGTTGTCATTAACAAAAAGGAATTTTTGGATTGTATTGACCGTTCAATGCTTCTTGTTAAGGAGGGAGATAAGAAGCCTATTATTGTAAATATTACGGACGGCAATCTTGAGATAAAGATTAACTCACCTATCGGTTCCATGAACGAGGATATTGATATTACCAAGGAAGGCAAAGACATAATGATTGGCTTTAACGGCAGATTCCTTATGGATGCGCTTAAGGTTATAGATGATGAACAGATTTCTATATATCTCATGAATTCAAAGGCGCCTTGCTTTATCCGTGATGACAGGAATGAATATGTATATCTGATTCTTCCTGTAAATTTTAACAACTATTAGAATAGATAATAATATAGTTGAGCTGTAATCTCGTGCATACAAGAATTTTATGCATAATTATGCTGTATAATTATGCATAAAGAATAAATATAAGCTAATAATGAATATTTATTCATAAATATTATGCTAACATAGTTTCAGCTAAAATATTATATTAAAATATATATGATGTTGGGGTCAAAAGGTATTTTGCTTCCAATGATACCGGATTGCTTCGTGCTTTGCACTCTCGCAATCCTCAAAATTCAGGTTTCTGACCTTTTGACCCTGATATCATATATATTAAGATGATTTTTAAATGTATCCAATAGAAAAGAATTATGTATGAAGGAGTAAGAAAGGGAAAATATGGAAATAATTAAATTGCGCGATGAATTTATAAAGCTTGGACAGGCATTAAAGGCAGCCGGTCTTGTTGAATCGGGAGTTGACGCTAAGCTTGTTATACTTGACGGACAGGTAAAGGTAAATGGTGCTGT
>OGEP01003910.1_pt1 | contig 10515 bp, 11 predicted proteins | sample 1570721 | NCBI WGS metagenome assembly OGEP01 (sample SAMEA2582131, study PRJEB24529) | metagenome | biome: Human gut stool | place: China | collected 2011 | reverse complement strand
CTGCGGTGACATCTTCCCCCGGAGCGGGGGAAGTCATCCCTCTCGGGGACGCCTTAGGCTCTGCCGGAAACTTTGCCGCCACCGCTGAAGCCGTCCCCTTGGGGAAGGTGGCATCGCCGCAGGCGATGACGGAAGGGGTTTCAAACAACAAAAAAGAGCCATTGCACGCATTTTGTGCAATGGCTCTTTTGGTATGCTGTTACAGATCCACCACGCTGCCGACCTCGGCGGGGGTGGTGGGCACGGGGCCCAGAGCGGCTTCATCGGTATTACGGCGCACCGTAAAGATGGCGCTGCGCCCGGCGGCAAAGTCCGGGTGCCATGTCAGCTCAAGGGTCTGCCAGTCCTCCGGCACGGCGCAGAAACAGTGCAGCAGCGCACCGCGTCCGGCGGCAAGGTTCAGGGTGAACACCGAAGCATCCGCCGCGTTCTCGCTGTACAACGGGGCGGCAAAGCTGCCGCAGGGCACACTCTGGCCGTTGCAGGCAGCGGTCACGCCAGTGCCCATGCTGTACAGCTGCTCCCGGGTGCGCAGACCACGGCTTTGCAGATAGCTGGTATCCACCGGCAGGCTGGCTGCCGAAAGGTTTTCCACCGAGAGGTACACCAGTACGCCGCCCAGCTCCGGTGCCGGGGCATAGCCCAGCAGCTCCACGGCAGCTTTGCCGTCCAGCAGGGCAGGCTCGCCCGTAAGACACGGCTGCTGCGCCGCAGCACAGACCCCGGTAAGCAGCGCAGCCGCAAGGCTGACCGCACCGGAACCGGCACATTTCAGGAATGACCGGCGGGAGAGGGATTGGGACATGACAGCGTTCCTCCTGTGTACGATACAATACTACCCCTTAACAATAAAGGATTCTGCGCGTTCTGTCAAGGGGCAGCGGAAAACTGTAACCCTTTCTTATTCGTAAGCCTCGTTCTCCTCAGCTTCTGCCTGTCCCTGCAGGGTGTCGGCGTAGCCAAAAGGTACGATGTCGATGGTCTCCACCAGCTTGTCCCGCATCCACAGCTGCACATCGGTCTGCACGGTGTAGCCGCAGCCCGGGTCTGCCATCCACTGCTCGGGACGGCGGGTGGGCACGGCGCGCTGGCTGAGCATACTCATGATCACGCCGCCGTGTGTCACGCAGGCGGCCTCGGTAACGTCCATGCGGATCATGTACTCAAACAGCTTCATAAGGCTGTCGGCGCAGCGGGCGTGGAACTGCTCGGTGGGCTCTGCGCCCTCCGGCAGATAGCCGGAACCCGGAGTGATCCACTTTTTGAAGTCCTCGTCCTGCACAAGCTCCTTCACCGGTCTGCCCTCAAACTTGCCAAAGCCGGCTTCCCGCAGATCGTGCACCGTAAACTGGTGGGCAGCCCCGGGGAACAGGATGTTGGCGGTCTCCACCGCACGCAGCAGCGGAGAGGAAAAGACGGTGTCTACCTGCGGGTAGGCGAACCGCTCCTTCAGGTCAGCCAGCTGGGCGCGGCCCTCGTCGCACAGGGGCAGATCGGTGCCGCTGCCGATGTACAGGCCCTGCAGGTTGCCTGCAGTCATGCCGTGGCGGATGAGATGAAGTTTGAAGGTTTTCATGGATCACACCTCTTTTGGTTCAAAATTACGGACGGGGTTTAGCCCTCGGCGCGGTTGACTTCCACGGTGGCGGGGAACACGTTCATGTCCAGACGGCAGTTGTCGCGGAGGGTCACGCTGGTCAGGGCGTTGCAGTCTTTGAATGCGCCGGTCTTGATGTAGCCCACGCTCAGGGGGATGTTGACCTCGGTCAGAGCGGTGCAGCCGTTGAAAGCACCGGCCTCGATGTACTCCACACCGTCAGCGATGTTCACGGTGGTCAGGGCAGTGCAGTCCTTGAAGGCGGTAGCGCCCACGCTGGTAACGGTGCCCTCCACCTCAACGGTGGTGATCTGGTCGGCCTGCGCTGCCCAGGGAGCCGGAGCATCCTTGGTGAAGTTGGTCATACGGCCGGTGCCGCTGATGGTCAGGGTGCCGTCAGCCAGTGCCCAGGTCACGCCCTCGCCGCAGCTGTTGTTCGCAGCAGCGGTGGAAGCAGCCACAGAAGAAGCGGCTGCGGAAGAAGCAGTGGACTTGGAGCCGCCGCAGCCGGTCAGGGCGATGGCGGCGATCAGGACAGCAGCGGCAGCGCTGCACAGACGGACTTTGCGCTCGAGTTTCATACTGAAGTTTCCTCTTTCTTAATCTTGGTATATTACCTTTTATAGCGTCTGCCTTGCCCTTTGCGGATTTGTGCGCCGGTCAAGAACAGTCGCCAAGAAGAGATTATAGCACAAACCGTGGAAAGATGGAACCACCTGTTTGAAAAATTTTTGTTTCGGAAAAGAACGACTTTCACCACGCCTGTCGTTTTTCTGCCGCAGCGGAGACACAAAATCTATGTGTTAATACCCATAGTTTAGCATAGATATGGGGCTTCCGGCAAGACTTTTGACAATAATGACGAAAAAAGACGAAAAATATCGGCATTTTTCTTGCTTTACAAGTCGTTTTCCAATGTGTATAATCAACCTGTTGTAAACCAAAAACAAGGATATCACCAAAAAATCCCTGCGGATATTGAGGAGAGCACACCATGGAGTTCAATCGTATCATCAAGCTGCTGCGCAAGGAGCGCGGCATCACCCAAAAGCAGGCGGCAGAGGATCTGGGGGTCTCTCAGGCGCTGCTGTCCCACTACGAAAAAGGCATCCGCGAGTGCGGGCTGGACTTTGTGGTGCGGGTGGCAGATTATTATAATGTTTCCTGCGACTACCTGCTGGGCCGCAGCGCCGAGCGCAACGGCATGATGCTCTCTGCCGAGGATCTGCCCAACCCCGAAAAGATGAAGGACAACGTCTACCACGGCAGCGTTTTGCCCACCATGAACAAAAAACTCATCTCCAACAGCCTGAACGTGCTGTATGCCAAGATCGGCCAGTGCCACAGCAAGGCACTGACCACCGAGGTGAGCGCTTACCTGATGATGGCGGTTGCCAAGATGTTCCGGCTGCTCTACTCTGCAGAGCCGCACAACGCCTCCAGTATGTTCAGCATCGAACCCCGCCGCTGGCACGGCTATTCCGACGCTGTGATGCGGATGGCAGAGTCCAATGTGGAAGCGCTGCTGGACGGGCAGGACGTAAACGGCGGCGAGGGCGTCAAGGATCCCGCCTGCCTTGCCATGACCACCGAGAGCCTGACCCGGGAATTTCCGCTGTACACGCCCAGCTTGTTAAATCTGGTCAAAACCAGCGAGACCCACGTCAAGGGGCTTTCGCCGCAGGAGTGACTCTGCTTGTGAAATTGTTGTAAAGAATCGCTCCGGACACTTGCATCTGCGTCCGGGAAACGGTATAACCAAATAAGAAAGAAAAAGAAAATCACCCTTCAAGGAGGATATAACGTTATGTCTACTGTCATTTCCCGCCGCAGCTTCCTCAAGTGCACCGGCGTATCCGCTGCTGCACTGGGTGCAGCCAGCCTGCTGGGCGGCTGCCAGTCCAACGGCGATGACACCGTGGTAGAGGTCAAGGTCGGCGATACCGTCCGCAGCTGGAATGGTCTGGGCGTGCAGCTGACCAGCGTGTTCCACCTGACGCAGGACCCCGTGCAGCCGGCAGGCTACGAGTATCTGGGCGTGCGGGTGACCACCGTCAACCGCAGCAAGACCGAGAGCTACGCCATCGGCGCACAGGGCATTGACGCCATCAACGAGGCCTACCCTGTGCCCCCGCTGGAGAACGTGGACGCAAACTTTCAGGCCATGGCCGCTGCCACCCCGGACTTTACCGCCGTCTGCGATGGCCAGCCCGCAGCCTGCTGCGCCAATATCTCGCTGTACAACGCCAATTCCCAGAGCTTTTCCGATGCAGAGAGCCTGCCCCCGCAGGGCAGCGCCTACATCGTGCTGATGATCATGGTGCCCAAGGACTGGAAGCAGCTGAAGGTCACCTATGTGCCCACCTTCCTGGAGGGCAAGAGCCTGACCTTTGTCATGAACGCTTCCGATGTGATCCGCAGCTGACACAATTGCCAAAAAATCCGCTTAAGCTTCGTCTAAAATGTACGATGCTGCCACAAAATCTTCACATTTGTTTTGCGGAAAATCATTGACATTTTTCTCTGTTTCGCCTATTGTATAGGTAGTGCCTTATGGCAGAATCTGTATTGATGTGTTCTGAAGGAGGAACGAATATGACTGGGGAATTTTCCCGCCGCTCTTTCCTGAAATATACCGCACTTACCGCTGTAGTTGTGGCTGGCAGCAGTCTGCTGACCAGCTGCGGCGGCGATGCCCCGGTGCAGCGCGCCGTCGGCACCAGCAACAGGGTGCTGAAGGTCATATCCAAGCTGGAGCAGGTGGAGTATGATGCCGTTTCCGATACCACCACCTTTAAGCTGGTGGTGACCAACGGCCGCAATAACGCACTGGAAGTGACCAAGGCAAACTTTGCCGTGAAGGCAGACGGGTATCTGGCCTACCAGAACGATAAGCTGCAGGTGACTTCTCCTGATGCACTGAGCCATCAGGTCAAGAAGGGCGAGACTGTTACTTATTATGTGACCGCAAAGGGTCTGAACGCACTGACGGATGGCCCGGTGACCTTTACCTTCTATCCCGATCTGGAATACAGCGAGTTCAGCGCCAACTGGGAGCTGACCGCAGACGCCTTGAAGTCTGCGACCTGAGCCCCAACATACTGGTAAAAAACGGAGGAACAAGCTATGTCTTATACATTTTCCCGCCGCGCATTCCTGAAGTATTCGGCAGCCACCGCAGTGGCTGTGGCCGGTGCCAGTCTGCTGGGCGGCTGTGAGTATCAGGATCCCAACAACCCGGTAAGCAAAGCGCTGCCCAGTGCGATCACCAGCGAGCTGCAGGTGATCGGCGGTCTGCGGGGTTTGAAGATCGAAAACGGCACCTGCACGATGGAAGTCGACATCGAGTCTGGCCGCACAAACCCCATCCCGCTGGATCCCTACCGCTTCTCTCTTGCCATCAAGGACGCCGAGGGCAAGCAGGTCTACTTCAGCGGAAACAACGGCGGCGTGAAGATCACGGACGCCGAGAACAGCCTGATCGTGAAAAAGACGCCCATCACGCTCCATCTTGAAGCCGCCAAGGTGCCCGACCTGCAGGACGGCTACACTGTGGTGTTCAAGTATATGCCCATCCGCGAGAACTCTGAGTACTCCATGACTTGGGAGATCACCAAGGAAGTGTACGACAAGGCTCTGGCCGAGGCCGCCAAGAAGAGCAACGGCTGAGCAGATACATAATCGCTGCGCTTTTACCAAAGACCGCTGCGCATTTTGCGCGACGGTCTTTTTGCATCCAAGTTTTCGGCGATATGTCTGTAAAAAAGCAAGGTTTTTCGTCAGGTTTGTGTCTTGTGCACAGCGGCATTTTTCAGTACAATAAAGAAGCAGAGAAAGAAAATAAGCGCTGCAGCCGGAACGCTGCCGCGCTGTTTTGTATTTTGCGGCGCAGCTGCGCCCGGTGAAAAAAGGAGTGCTGTACAATGATCAACATGGTCAAGCTTCCCACCAGCAAAAGCGAACTGTTCCTGCGGGTGGCCAAGGGACATTTTGCCACCAGCCACAGCCACATCAACTATTACATCGACGTGACCACCCAAAAGACCCGCCTTTCCGAGGCAAAGGCCGTGGCAAAGGAGCTGGTCAGCGCTTACCAGCACAGCACCATCGTGGATACCGTGCTCTGTCTGGACGGCACACAGGTCATCGGCACCTGCCTTGCCAACGAGCTGACCAAGGACGGCTTTACCAATATGAACGCCCACAAGACCATCTATATCGTCACGCCGGAGTACACTTCCGGCAGCCAGATCATTCTGCGGGACAATCTTGCCCCCATGGTCAAGGGCAAGCACGTGCTCATCCTTGCGGCATCCATCACCACCGGCTACACCATTCAGGCAGCCGTGGAAGCCGTGAACTACTACGGCGGCATCGTGGCAGGGCTTTCGGCTATTTTTGCCACCACCCACGAGTGCTTGGGCTACCCGGTCACCTCCATCTTTGACCCCACCAGTCTGCCGGATTACGCCAGCTTTGACTCCCGCGACTGCCCCCTGTGCAAAGCCGGGCAGCACATTGACGCGCTGGTGAACAGCTTTGGCTACTCGGCGCTGTAACGCAAATGCCAAATGATTGAAAATGCGCTCCGCGTTGCTCTGCGCATATTCAGCGGAAAATATCTTTTAATTTCGGGGTTCAGGAAAGTCTGCGGACTTTCCTGAACCCCTTTTTCACAGAGAAAGAATATTAAATGCAGTTTTCCGCTGCGTCCCCTCTCGTGAAAATGGGATAGCGGAGCGTCCGCAGACGCTCCGCTATCCCGAAATAAAAATAATTCTTCCGCTATTGATGCGCAGAGCGCAGCGGAGCGCATTCCAAATCATCCCACGCAAAAGGAACGGCAGTGCTGCCGTTCCTTTTTGTTGTCCCACGGGCGGGATTGTGCTATACTGATACCAGATGAAACTAGAAGAACGAGGTATCAAGTCCATGAAAATTCCCGCAAACGGTTTTACCCACGCCGGCAAGTTCCATGCCGATGACGTGTTTGCTACGGCGCTGCTGCAGATCCTGCGCCCGGATATCAAGATCACCCGGGGCTTTACCGTGCCTGATGATTTTGACGGCATCGTGTATGATATCGGCTTTGGGATGTTCGACCACCATCAGGAGCCCCGGGAGTACCGCCCCAACGGCGTGCCCTACGCGGCCTTTGGCCTGCTGTGGCGGGTGCTGGGCCCCGGCCTTGTGGGCGAGCGGCAGGCGCGGCTCATTGACGAAAACTTTATCCAGCCGCTGGACCTGAACGACAACACCGGCGAGCAGAACAGCCTGTGCGATGCCATCGGCTTTTTTAACCCGGTGTGGGACTCCAAAGAAGATCAGGACAGCTGCTTTTTCAAGGCGGTGGCCGTGGCAAAGCAGATACTGGAAAACCAGATCGACAGCGCCAACGCCGTGAACCGTGCGGACGAAAAAGTGCAGCAGGCGTACCGCAACTCCCGCGACGGCATCGTGGTGCTGCCCTGCTATCTGCCGTGGAAAAACGGCTTGTACAAGACCGATGCCCTGTTTGTGGTGTACCCCAGCCAGCGCGGCGGGTGGAGCGCCCAGTGCGTCACCGACCACAAGACCAAAAAGTCCAAGCTGCCGTTCCCGCAGTCGTGGGCGGGGCAGCCGCAGGAGGTCATCGAGCAGAAGAGCGGCATCCCGGGCATCAGCTTCTGCCACGCCAGCCGCTTCCTGATCACCGCCAAGGACAAGGAGACCGCCCTTGCCGCCTGCCGTCAGGTGCTGAAGAACAATGGCCGCCTTGCCTGACGCCGCCTACGTCTACATGGTGCGCTGCACCGGCGGGCAGCTGTACACCGGTTGGACGAACCACCCCGCCGCCCGGCTGAAAGCGCACCAGAGCGGCAAAGGGGCACGCTACACCCGCGCCCACGGCGCGGTAGGGTTTGCCTATCTGGAGCGCTGCGCGGACAAAAGCGCCGCTTTGCGGCGGGAAGCCGCCCTGAAAAAGCTTTCCAAGGCGGAAAAAGAGGTGCTGTGCGCCGCATGGCGCACCGCCGGGTGTCCCGGGGTGGAGAACGATTGAAAATGCCCTCCGCGTTGCTTTGGGCATATTTAGCGGAAGAATTATTTTAATTTTCGGGATAGCGGAGCGTCTGCGGACGCTCCGCTATCCCATTTTCACGGGTGGGAGTTTCGTTCCAGTTTTTGTTTTTCTGCACAAAATGTTCTGCGGGCAGGGTTTTCCTCTTGACAAGCGGGCAAATGTTTCGTACTATAATTAGTAGTATGGAATCAAAGACGCTGTACGCAGGCTTCTGTGTGACCCTGTACCCGTTTCAGGCAAAGCGTGCCTGTTTGATATAAAATGGAACCGTAGAGAGAAAAGCCGTATGCTTTTGCCCGTGCCGCCGGTTTTGGACGGTGCGTATGGTTTTGGTGTCACTTTTTGGATTGAAAGCTCTTTCTATATCATTGCCCGTGTCCTGCTGCGCAGCGTCTCCTGCTTTTAATTTTGCATTGAATTGAAACAAAGGAGAGTGAACGCAATGACCGCGATCGGAGTGATCGTGGCCTTGATCGCTGCTGTTGTCGGTGTGGCTGCGGGCTATTTTATTGGTTACAACAACCGTAAAAAGACCGCCGAAGCCCAGATCGGCAGCGCCGAAGCCGAGGCTACCCGGCTGGTGAACGAGGCGATCAAGACCGCCGACCAGAAGCGCAAGGAAGCGGTTCTGGAAGCAAAGGACGAGGCTTTCCGTCTGAAAGCCGAGGTCGATGCCCAGAAGGCAGAAGCCGACAAGGAGATCAAGCAGCGCCGTGCGGAGATCAGCCGTCAGGAGAACCGCATCGACCAGAAGGAGACGGCGCTGGACCGCAAGACCGAAGCGCTGGAAAAGAAGGAAGAAGAGCTGAAAAAGCGCGCCGCTGAAGCCGAGGAGCGTCTGGCAGAGATCGACGCTTTGCGCGCCAAGGAGATGGAGCGTCTGGAAACGCTGGCCGGCTTGAGTCAGGAGGACGCCCGCGAGGTGCTGCTGCACAAGGTGGACGAGGAGCTGACCCACGAAAAGGCCGTGCGCGTTGCCGCCTACGAGACCGACCTGAAGGAAAACTGCGATAACATCGCCCGCAACCTCATCGGACAGGCCGTCAGCCGCTGCGCTGCCGACCATTGCAGCGAGACCACCGTCAGCGTGGTACCGCTGCCCAGCGATGAGATGAAGGGCCGCATCATCGGCCGCGAGGGCCGCAACATCCGCGCACTGGAGACCGCTACCGGCGTGGATCTGATCATCGATGATACCCCGGAAGCCATCACCCTGTCCTCCTTTGACCAGACCCGCCGCGAGGTGGCCCGCATGACGCTGGAGCGTCTGATCGGCGATGGCCGTATCCACCCCGCCCGCATCGAGGAGACGGTGGAAAAGTGCCGCCACGATCTGGAACTGCAGATGAAGCGCGAGGGCGAGCGTGCGGTGATGGAGCTGGGCATCCATGGCCTGCACCCCGACCTGATCAAGCTGATCGGCCGGCTGAAGTACCGCACCAGCTTTGGTCAGAACGCTTTGACCCACAGCATGGAAGTGGCTTGGGTAGCCGGTCTGCTGGCAGGCGAGATGGGCGTGAATGTCACCATGGCACGCCGCGCCGGCCTGCTGCATGATATCGGCAAGGCACTGGATCACGAGATCGAGGGCAGCCACGTCCAGATCGGCGTGGACATCTGCCGCAAGTACAAGGAGAACACCCAGATCATCCACGCCATTGAAGCACACCATGGCGACGTGGAGCCCAAGACCCCGCTGGCCTTCATCATTCAGGCTGCCGATGCCATCAGCGCCGCCCGCCCGGGTGCCCGCCGCGAGAACGTGGAAAGCTACGTCAAGCGTCTGGAAAATCTGGAGGAGATCTCTTCCAGCTTCGAGGGTGTGGAGCAGGCCTTTGCCGTGCAGGCAGGCCGCGAGGTGCGCATTCTGGTCAAGCCCGACGTCATCAGCGACGATCAGGTCATCCTGCTGGCACGCTCCATTGCCAAAAAGATCGAGGATACGCTGGATTACCCCGGCCAGATCAAGGTCAACGTCATCCGCGAGAGCCGCGCCGTGGAGTACGCAAAATAAAGTTTTTTCCGCAGGCTGCCGTGTTTTTGCACGGCAGCCTGTTTTTTTGCGCCAAAACGATTGCATTTCCCGTCAAAAAAAGGTATCATGGATGCAGAAGAAAGCAAAAAGCCGCGTCCGCCGCACCGGACGCAAACCCGCAACGACCTCAGAACAGAAAGGAGCATCGTTTTATGAAAAAATGGAAGAAATTACTGGCCTGTCTGCTGGCCAGCCTGATGGCACTGGCCGTATTTACCGCCTGTGACGGCAGCGCAGGTGTGCCGATCGGGCCCAAGCATTCGGATGCCAGCAGCGCAAAGGCGCTGTGCGAGCAGCTCGGCATGACCTACAGCGAGGAGCTGAGCGACAAGGCCTACAGCATTGCCAACTGGGTTTCTGCCACCTCGGTGTCCTGCTCTACCAATGCAAATAAGACCGAGCTTTACCGCGTCGGCAACGCCAATGACATTGCCAAGACCAGCCTGCTGCAGCGCAACTATGCCACCGCATTTGAAAGCATCGGCATGGGCATTTTGGGTACAAACGACTTTGTCCCGGGCTTTTACATTGATACCGATCTGGATTCCAGAAAAGATTATATCCGCTTTACCCTGCCGAAGGACGGCATCGTGACCGACACCATGAAGTCTGCCGCCGCCGGCAAGACCAAGCTGGGCGTTGCTTATGTGGTAGATAAAGGCGTAAGCTACGCCGTGGTACTGTTTGGGTAAATGGTAAAATAAACCCTCTCAGGCTCACTATGTTCGCCAGCTCCCCCGAAAGGGGGAGCTTTTTTGTGTGGCGTCCTCGCCCTCTCAGTCAAGCCCTGTCGGGCTTGCCAGCTCTCCCAAAGGGAGAGCC
>OGEP01003909.1_pt1 | contig 10518 bp, 8 predicted proteins | sample 1570721 | NCBI WGS metagenome assembly OGEP01 (sample SAMEA2582131, study PRJEB24529) | metagenome | biome: Human gut stool | place: China | collected 2011 | reverse complement strand
ATGGGCTATAATTCATGTTCAGAAGCCAGGAGAGGAGCGTTATGATGAATCCCGTAAAAGTAACCATGTCTGCTTTCAGTTCTTATGCAGGTATCACGGAGATTGATTTCGAAAAGGTAGATCACGGCCTTTTTCTAATTACCGGAGATACGGGAGCGGGAAAGACGACAATATTTGACGCGGTTTCTTTTGCTCTCTATGGCGAGACCAGCAGTGACAGCCGCGACGGCACAATGATGCGCAGCCAGTATGCAAAGGACGGGGATGAGACCTGGGTGGAACTTGTCTTTACTGATAAAGGAAAGGTCTACCGCATCAGGAGGAATCCGGCCTACCAGCGGGCGAGCAAAAGGAAAAACAGGGATGGAGAGCGCACGGTCACTATGGTGCAGGCAAAAGCCAGTCTGATCCTGCCTGATGGCAGCGAATATCCCGGACGGCTCAGCGAGATAAATGAAAAGATCCGGGAGATTGTAGGTGTGGACAGGAACCAGTTTGCCCAGATTGCGATGATAGCCCAGGGGGAATATATGAAAATGCTCCACGCGTCGTCGAAAGACAGGAAAGAGATATTTTCCCGGGTGTTCAATACGGGAATTTATTGGAGGATCCAGCAGAAGCTCAAGGAAAAAAACAATGAACTCTATATTAAGCTGAAGGACAACGAGAATTTATGCTTGCATGAACTGGCCCAGATTTCCCTGCCGGAAGACAGTGGAGGACTGGAGGCGCGGTGGCGGGAGGTATCAGGAAAACTGGAGACCAGAAGCGAAGAGATATCAGAGCTGCTGAGCGAGATAGCCGGGGAGAGTGAAAAGCAGGATAGGGAAGCGGCCGGGCGGCAGGAGCAGTTAATAGAAAAACTATCTGTCCTTAACCGTAACCTGGAGCTTGCCAGGGAACAGAACAGACGGCTGGATGAATGCGAAGCGGCCGGGGAAACGCTTAAAAGGCTGGAACTGGAAGTGCCGGAACGCGGCCGTGATGCCCTGAAACTGAAGCGTGCCAAACAGGCCGAACCGCTCCGGCCTCTTTTGATGAATTGCGAGTCGGATGAAAGCGAGCTTGCCCGGACAGGCGAAAAGATAAGGGGGCTGGAGCAGGAGCTTGCGGAGCTGGCCATGCCTCTGGGAGAAGCGGAAAAAGCCATGCAGGACAGGATGTGCGAGCTGTCAAAGCGGCGTCCTGAGCTGGAACTTTCCGCAGGACGGCTGAGGGAGGCAATGCCTTCCTATGCACATCTGGATGAAAAGCTTAAGGAGGCTGTGAACGCCAGGCAGGAAGCAGACAGACTGAAGAATGAAATGGAGGCGGCGGAAAAAACTCTGAGGGAGCTGGAAATCAGGAGGAAGGAGCTGGAAGGGCAGGGCGCCCGTCTGGCGGAAGTCCCCCTTGCACTGTCAGGAATGCAGGGCAGGGAAGAGGCGGTAAAAGTCCGCCTGTCGGATTTGAGGCAGTTACAGTCGGATTTGGAACTTCAGGAGAGGCTTGAACATGATCTGGAAGATAAAAAAAGACAGGTTCTGGCGGCACAGAGAACATTTGAGAAGGCCGAGGCGGAATATGTGGAGATAAACCGCTTGTTTATCTCCATCCAGGCCGGTATCATGGCATCGGCTTTGGAAGAAGGTGCCCCCTGTCCCGTCTGCGGCTCCCTGCATCACCCGAAGAAGGCGGTGCTGGAGGCGGAAGCAGTCACCGAAAAGCAGGTGGAAGAGGCCAAGAAGAGAAGGGAGAGGGCGGAACTCACACTACGGAAAGCAGCATCGGAGAGCCAGGAATACGGAATCCGTTCAGACGGGCAGGCTAAGCTGGTCAGCGCGCTGACGGCAAAACTGCTGGAGGGAGATGCATCGGCTGAGGAAAGTGCTGCGCTTGAGAAGAATGCGCCGGACCGTAGAAATATCAAAGAACAGAGGCAATGGGTGAGCCTGGCAATCGGAGCATGCCTTACAATGGCAGAGGAAATATCGAAGGAGCGCGCCCGGCTGGAACGTGAGGCTGAAGAACTGGAGCGGAACAAAACGCAGCAGGATTCCCTGAGAAAAAAATGGGATGAACAGCAGGAGGGACTGCGGGAACTGAGGCCGAGGGCTCAGGAGGCTGCAATCCGCAGCAGCCGGATACAGGTTGAGACGGAGCAGCTTCGAAAAAATCTTTTATGGGAAAGCAGGAGTGACGCTGAGCGGGAGCTGGAGCGCCTGGTGAACGAGAGAGTGCTGCTGGAACAAAGCGCCGGGGAGGCGAAGGACAAAGCCGACAGGATAAAAAGCAGTATAACGCAAAAGGAGGCTTACCTGTCTTCCGAGAGGGAGAGAGAAGCCGTACTGGGGCGGAAGGTGGAAGAAAACAGGAAAAAGTGGCAAGAAGCTCTGAAGAAGAATGGTTTTGCAACGGAAGAAGAGTATAGGAATTCTGTTTTGACGGATAATGAGATAGCCATGCTTTCCGAAGATATGGAAAGATTCAATCAAGAGCTGTTAAAGGCGAGGACGATCTTCCAGCAGCTCAGAATGGCGGCAAAAAAGCTTACGCGTGTGGAAGAATCTGAGCTTTTGAAGGAAAGGGATATGCTGACGGACGAAAAAGCAAAAGCAGCGGAGAGGGCAGGGCTTTTGTCGGCCCGGAGAATCCGGAATGAGGGGGCATACAGGAACCTTCAAAAGCTGATGGAGGAACGCAGGAAGCTGAAGGAGGAAAAACAGCAGATAGAAATTCTCTATACCACTGCTGACGGAAAGGTGACCGGCTCTGCCAGGATCGATTTCCAGACCTATATTCAGAGACAGTATTTCAGGCAGATGATTCATGCGGCAAATAAGAGACTCTGCATCATGACGGACAACCAGTTCCTGCTGCAATGCAGGGACATGGAGCTGCTGGGGATGAAAGGCGAGGTGGGCCTGGATTTAGATGTCTACAGCATGAGTACGGACCGAACACGTGATGTAAAAACACTCTCCGGCGGAGAATCCTTCATGGCGGCGCTGGCAATGGCCTTAGGGATGGCGGATGTAATCCAGAGTACGGCCGGGAAGGTCAATATTGATGCAATGTTTGTGGATGAGGGCTTCGGTTCCCTGGATGAGTCTTCCCGGATGAAGGCAATCAGAATCCTGAAGGAACTGGCCGGAGATCGCAGACTGGTGGGAATCATCTCTCATGTGACGGAATTGAAAGAGCAGATTGACAGAAAGCTTCTGGTCACGAAAAATGATAAGGGAAGCTTTGTGCACTGGGAGCTGGAAGACTGACGGAGGCTTTAAAACAATGCTTCACTGTCTTCGCACAACTTGCTCAAAGCAGAAAGGAAACAGACATGTCAGAAATATTTATGATATCAGACACACATTTCGGTGATAATGGAGCCATCTTAAGGTACGAGGGAAGGCCTTTTAAAAACGGCCCGGAGATGGACGGGACCCTGATTGCCAACTGGAACAGAACCGTGAAAAAGGAGGATGTTGTCTATCACCTGGGTGATGTGGCCTGGAATATGGATAAAGAAGCTTTAAAAGCCCTTATATCGGGGCTGAACGGCAGGAAGATACTGGTGATGGGAAACCATGACAGGAATTTTACCGTTAGGGAATGGATGGAGACGGGCTTTGAAGAGGTGTACTCTCTTCCCGTTGTGCTGGAGGGCTTTTTCATGCTTTCCCATGAACCGATGTATGTAAATTCCTACAGTCCTTACGGCAACATATTCGGACATGTCCACGGAAACCCGATGTACAGGGATAAGTCCAGCCACAGCTTTTGTGCCTGTGTGGAACGCATCGGATATACCCCCGTACAGTTTGAGAAAATAAAAAACGAGATGTCCAGGGAGCAGCGTTTGGAGGCTGCAGAGACTTAAAATTAGTTACCGTTCAGCCTTCGGCCAAACTGCAACTAATGATGCAGCGGCTGAACGGTTTCTAAAATTACAAAAATCGACCTGCGCATCTGGAATCACCCGGCCTTTTGTGCTATAGTAAAAAAGATAGCGATTGAACGATAGACAGAATGAAAGGTGATGGAAGTGACAATTGTAATACCGGGAGTGATAACCGTATCATTTCTTTCCCTGTTTTACTGCTGTATGATGCCGGAAGTCGGCAGGAAAGACAGGCTGGAAGCATTTGAAAAACAGTACATAGCCCACAGGGGCTTTCACGACAATGCGTCCTTCAACCCGGAGAATACAATGCCTGCCTTTGAGAAGGCGGTGGAGAAAGAATATGGGATTGAACTCGACGTCCAGCTTACAAAAGACAAGATTCCTGTCGTAGTCCATGATTATGACTTGAAACGTGTGGCCGGGACTGCCCGCAGGATAGAGGACTGTACCTTTGAAGAACTAAAAAATTATCCGTTGTTCCGTTCCGGACAGACCATACCGGCGCTTCAGGATGTTCTGCGCATGGTGGCGGGGAGAGTTCCGCTTATTATCGAACTCAAGGTAGAGAGAAAATTCAGGGAGACCTGCGAGGCTGTTGCAAAGCTCCTGGATTATTATCACGGTACATATTGCATCGAGTCGTTCAGCCCACTTGCGCTGTGGTGGTTCAAGCATCACCGCCCAGAGGTGGTGAGAGGCCAGCTTGCCACGAACCACAGGCGGGAAGGACTGAAAACACCCTGGTATATAGAGGGGATTCTTACGAACTGCCTGTTAAACGGATTTTGCAAACCAGATTTTATAGCCTACAACTGCCGTTTTACAAAAACTTTTCCGGTGACGGTCCTGCGCAAATTTTACAGATGCAAGATGGCGGCCTGGACGATCCGGAGTCAGAAAGAGCTTGAAAAACATAAAAAATATTTTGATGTGTTTATATTTGACAGTTTTTCTCCGGAGGAGGATAAATTAAGCAGGTGAGGACGCAGCTTCAGGCCAGCGGACGGGGTGGTGGGGTGTGTATATGAGTCTTTCGTCCCAGGGGAAGACTGTCGTGGTTTGGGGCTGCGGCCGCCGATTGGCTCACGCGTAAGTGCGGGGGGCAGACCTTGTCGCTACCACTCAATGCTTCCGTGTACGGGAAATACGATATGCCTTCAATGCGCCTTCTTAAAAATTGTGGAAGGTTTGATATCAGACTGCCTGGAACACGTAGTGGCCGCGACAGGGCCCTCCCCATTTAAGGTTAGAGACAATCAGCGTCCCTTCCGGACGCGTCCTCCCATTCTCAATATAAATTTCTTAAAAGAAGTTGCATTTTTCATAAAACCTGTTACAATGATAGGGACAATTTAATAATGAGAGAATATTACGAATTCAAGAGGTAAATGAGATGAAAAAGAGACACCTACTTTCAGGCGTAATGGTACTTCTGGTATCTGTTGCACTCAGCGCATGCGGAGGCGATAAGAATGCGGGAGGCACCTCGGCGGGAGAGACGAAACAGGAAGCTTCCGCAGAAGAAACCAGTAATACTCTTTCAGAAGGAACACCAGTACCAGGCGGAAGTGTTGTATTCGGTATGACACAGGACCTGGCTAGTCTTGACCCCCACCCAGAGACGGACGCAGGAACTAGAGACGTGGTTTTCAATTTGTACGAAGGGCTTGTAAAGCCCGCTTCAGACGGCAGTTTAGTGCCGGCAGTTGCCAGTGATTATACTATCTCAGATGATGCAAAGACCTTTACTTTCACATTGAGAGACGGTATTACCTTCCATGACGGAACACCGGTGACAGTTGAAGATGTCAAATATTCCATTGATCGATATGCGGAGATTCAGGGCGAATCCTCCGCTTTTTCTATGCTTTCGGACGTGGTCATAAAGGACGACAAGACAATCGAGGTGCTTTTGAAAGAGGGAGACTCTGAGTTTATCACAGAGCTTGCGCTGGCGGTAATTCCTGCTTCCAACGATGATCCGGCGGGAAACCCAATCGGAACGGGACCATTCAAATTTGTATCCTACACACCGGGACAGAACCTGATTCTGGAAAAGTACGACGGATACTGGCAGAAAGGCCTTCCCTATCTTGACAGGGTGGAATTCAAATTCACACCGGATGTGGATACTGCGTTCATGGAGCTTCAGGCAGGCACCATCGATATTTTGAAGTACCTGACTACAGCCCAGGCCCAGTCCTTAAGCAGTGAATATAACCTTGTGGAAGGCAGCATGAACCTGGTTCATGGAATGTACTTAAACAGCGGCTATGAACCGCTTTCCAATGCAAAGGTGCGCCAACATGACAAAATATTATGAGCCGCAGGCTGAATCAGTCTATACTTATGATGTGGCAAAGGCGAAGGAACTGCTTGCCGAGGCGGGCTACCCGGACGGCTTTGATCTGGAGATTACAGTTCCAAGCTCCTATTCCCAGCATGTGGATACGGCGCAGATTATTGCCGACGAATTATCGCAGGCAGGCGTAAGAACCACAATCAAGCAGGTGGAGTGGAGTACCTGGCTGGAGGAAGTTTACAAGAACGGACAGTTCCAGGCTACGGTTATTGGTTTTGACGGAACGCTGGCTCCGGGCAAGATGCTCCAGAGATATGTATCCGACGACAGCAAGAACTTTATGCATTATTCCAACGCAGAGTTTGACAGGGCGTTCAAAGAGGCATATGAAGCAGTTGACGATGCCGAGAAGACGGCTAAATATAAAGAAGCCCAGATGATCCTGGCACAGGATGCAGCCGCAGTATATATCGAGGATCCGGCCAATCTGGTGGCGGTAAATAAAAAGTTTGCAGGCTACACCTTCTATCCGACATCGGCGGAGGATATGTCCCTGCTGTACCAGATTGCACAGTAAAAGAATAAAATATCGGTAAGTAAAACAGAATAAATACAAAAGCAGTAAATACCAGGAGGGAATTATGAAATTCTTTATTAAAAAACTGATAACTCTCATTATCACATTGTTGTTGATCTCCTTCCTGACGTTTACTGCTTTTTCTGTTATTCCGGGAGATGCGGCGCTTTCCAGGCTCGGAAAGGATGCCTCCGAACAACAGGTGGAAGCGCTTCGGGAGGAGATGGGACTCAATGATTCCCTTCCGGTGCGGTATGTCCGATGGATTGGCGGCGCAGTTACCGGAGATTTCGGCGAGTCATACCGCTATGAAGGCATCAGCGTCAGTTCGCTGCTGTCCGACCGGCTGCCGGTTACCGTCCTTTTATCCGTCATCGCACTGGTCATTATCCTCGTATGTTCCGTACCGCTTGGAATTGCAAGCGCGCGTCATGCGGGAGAGTGGGGCGATATCGTAACCAATCAGCTGACCCAGATAATCATGGCGATACCTCCCTTTTTTCTGGGGATGATACTGACCTACGTATTTGGCCTGATACTTCATTTATTCCAGCCCGGGAAGTTCATCCAGCCGTCGGAAAATCTGGGGGAAGCGGTCAAATACCTGTTTTTTCCGGCTTTGGCCATCGCACTTCCGAAAATTGCAATGGTAGTCAAGTTTTTGCGCAACTCGGTGATCTCGGAGATGAACAAGGATTATGTGAGAACCGCATTCAGCAAGGGAAACACAAGAACGGGCGTGCTCTATAGCCATATCCTGAAGAATGCTCTGATACCGGTTATTACTTTTTTTGCATTGGTAATTGCTGAGATACTGGCCGGAAGCATTATCGTGGAGCAGGTCTTCAGTGTGCCGGGAATCGGAAGATTACTGATATCCTCCATCTCGAACCGTGATTATCCGGTAGTGCAGGCCATTGTGTTATACATAACGGCCGTTGTTGTCATTATTAACTTTATTGTGGATGTGTTATACCAGTTCCTGGACCCGCGTGTGAAGACGTCGTAAGAGAAGACGGAAGGTACGATTATGAAGAAAAGAAATTACAATCTGATTATAGGGACTTCAATTACCCTGTTCTTTCTGGCGGCTGCAGTGATTGGCCGGTTTTGGACGCCTTATGGGGCGACGGCCATGGATTCGTTATCCGTCAATCTGGCACCATGCCTGACGCATCCGATGGGAACGGATAACTTTGGAAGAGATATTTTAAGCCGTGTCATGAATGGAAGCGGCAGCACGTTCTTTGTGGCTGTCTGCACCGTGCTGATTGGAGGAGTATTCGGCACCCTGATTGGAGCGGTGACCGGATATTACGGAGGGTGGCTGGACGATGTCGTCATGCGTTTAAACGATATGCTGCTTTCATTTCCCAGTATTTTGCTGGCTTTGATTGTCATCAGCCTGATGGGGCCGGGCAGATACAATATTATTCTGGCTCTGGGGGTTCTTTTTATTCCCAGTTTTGCACGTATTGTGCGCAGTGAAGTCATACGCTGCCGTGAGCTTGATTTTGTCAAGAGTGCCAAAATTATGGGGGCGGGGGATTTCCGCATCATTTTCCTCCATATTCTGCCCAATGCCGGAGTCAGTATTCTGACGGCCGCCGCTATCGGTTTTAACAATGCGGTGCTGGCTGAGGCAAGCATGAGTTATCTCGGCCTCGGTATCCAGCCGCCGGAACCGAGTCTTGGCCGAATGCTGTCGGAGGCCCAGTCTTATATCTTCAATGCTCCCTGGTACGCGATTTTTCCGGGGATCACAATTATTTTAATTATATTGGGATTCAGTATGGTCAGTGAAGGCCTGAGAACCCTTCAGGAATAGGAGGAAAGCCGTGAAACCATTAGTAGAAATTAAAGATTTGACCATTGGCTTTCAGGAGGGGAAGACCATATCCCCGGCGGTGAAGGGAATCAGCTTTGAAGTAAGGGAAGGGGAAATCCTGGGTGTTGTCGGAGAATCCGGCTCCGGGAAATCCATGAGCGCGCTGGCGCTTATGGGACTGCTTCCTAAAGATGCGATTGTAACACAGGGGCAGATCCTTTTTAAAGGAACCGATCTGCTGACGATGAAGGACGAAGAAAAGAGAAAGCTTCAGGGCAGCAGGATGGCCATGGTGTTCCAGGAACCGATGACCTCCTTAAACCCTGTTATGAAGATAGAAAAGCAGGTGGGGGAGAGCCTTAAGCTGCATACCTCCCTGTCTGATAAAGAGATACACGAAAGGGTGACTGCCGCCCTTGAGGAAGTGGGACTTTCAGATCCGGAAAGCCTTTGCACGAAATATCCGCATGAACTGTCGGGCGGAATGCGCCAGAGGGTTATGCTGGCCCAGGCCACGGTCTGTTCCCCCGACCTGATTATCGCCGATGAGCCGACGACTGCTCTGGATGTTATTGTCCAGGCCCAGATTCTGCGTCTGCTGAAAAAGATACACAGGGAAAATAATACGTCCATCCTTTTTATCTCCCACGACCTGAATGTGATAAAGGAGATCTGCGACCGTGTGATTGTCGTATATAAGGGGGATATCGTGGAGGAGGGGGTAACCCGGGAGGTCCTCTTAAACCCGAAGCATGACTATACGAAGGGCCTGGTCGCCTCCATATCGGAGGACCATGCGGCCGGAGGCAACGGTCGGGAAATACTCCGCCTAGAAGACTTAAACGTATACTATGATACAAGGGCAGGCGCCTTCTGGAAAAAAAAGGGCAAAAAGCATGTCATTCACGATGTATCGATGACTGCCTATGACGGTGAAATCCTGGGGATTGTCGGCGAGAGCGGCTGCGGCAAGTCCACGCTGTGCAAGACGATTCTGGGACTTCATAACAACTATACCGGGACTGTTAAAATGGATGATAATCTGAGGCCCCAGATGGTGTTTCAGGATCCGTTCAGTTCCCTGAATCCGGCAAGAAAGATTGGATGGATTCTGGAGGAGCCGCTGCGCCTTCGCGGCATTACGGACAGGGACAAGCGCAGGCAGATGGTTGCGGACATGCTTGTCGATGTCGGCCTCGACCCGTCATTTGCGGACAGGAGGCCGAGGGAGCTGTCAGGCGGCCAGAGACAGAGAATCAGCATTGGAACAGCGCTTTTGATGGATTCCAGGCTGATCATTGCGGACGAGCCTACCGGCAACATTGACCCCGAAATGAGCATGGATATCATGCAGCTGTTCGAGGCCATCAATAAAGTGCATATCACCGTTGTGGTTGTTACCCATGAGCATGAGCTGGTGCACAAGCTGGCCGCCAAGTATAACAACCGAATCATCACGCTGGCCAACGGGCATGTGGCATCTGATACCGCCCACCCCGAAGTGGCGCAGGAGTACGAAGAATGGCTTGCTGCCCGCCAGAACGATGATGAATACGAGTATGAGGATTAAGGAGGGGTAGACCATGCGTTTTTCCAGTTTTACCTACCTCGTGGGGCAGGGCCTGCATAACCTCAAGGCAAACAAAATGATGACGCTTGCCTCTATGGGCGTGTTGATCGTCTGTATGATTTTGGTTGGCGCAGCATTTTTGTTCGGCGCTAATATTGATTCCATGGTGGCCTATATCGGTGAGCAGAACGAAACGGTTGCGTTCATCAATGATGACGCTGATACCGCCGCCGTGGAGGAAGCCATCCGCAGCATTCCGCATGTGGCCGGGGTGGAGTTCATCTCCAAAGACCAGATGCTGGACAAGTACAGCCAGCGCCTGGAAGGCTACACCAACCTGAAAGAGATGTTCCAGAAC
>OGEP01003905.1_pt1 | contig 10530 bp, 7 predicted proteins | sample 1570721 | NCBI WGS metagenome assembly OGEP01 (sample SAMEA2582131, study PRJEB24529) | metagenome | biome: Human gut stool | place: China | collected 2011 | reverse complement strand
TACAGTGACTTGTCGCCAGTTTCCTAACTTGACATTCGCTCCACGGAAAACCTGCAATGCTCTGCAGCAACCTCACGCTTCAACGCTATCAATGTCACAGCAATGCATAGTATACACGATGAAACCGCGAATTGCAAGGATTTTTTTCAGTTTTTTGCATTTTCGCGCCGCCCCATCCACTTGTCGACCAGATTGTATACAAGACTGATACCAAAGCAAAGGATGCCTCCGACAAAAAATCCCGCCGCCCGGAGCAGCACATTGTCGTAGCGGATGTCCACGAGCACCAGTTTTACAACGCACAGCAGCACCAGAACCAGTCCGCAGACCCGCAGTGCCTTATATTTTCTCTTCATCCGCATTTCCGCCAGAAATCCCGCCACGATACAGCAGAACGCAATCACAATGCCCGTCACATCGTTCACAAACACGGGCACCCCATAGGAGTGCAGTGCGACCGATGCAAACAGCAGCAGCTTTAACGCCACGTAAATTCCCCACCAGTCTCCGTCCTTCCTTATCAACAGGCTGTAGGTATTGGTGCACACGAGCACCAGTCCCAAAAGCACATAGATAAGGTGAAGCACCGGCGCATCCGGTTTTCCCATCAGGACCAGAACCGCTGCAATAAGGAGCGCCTGTACGGCCATCGTTACCGCCGCGAATGCTTTTTCTTCCTCTCCCGTCTTTGGATTTCTGCGAAACAGCGGAACTTTCGCCGCCAGAATATTGCAGAGCACAATCGGCATAAAACAGATCAGATCGCTCAGGTAAACATCTGCAACCGCTGCCAGATCCGTTCCCCACACCGCCGTCTCTGACAGGAATGCCAGAAACATCAGATAACCACAGATCTTCATCCAGGTTTCATACTGTTCCCTGCAGAACCGGATCAGCAACACCGCGCTGCAGAAAAATACCAGTCCCCAGACCGTTCTCATGCCCCCGTTCATCGGGATCAACAGCAGCAGGATGCCATAGCCGAGTGCCGCCGCCCGGTATGCTTTTCTTTTTCGCAGGAAACCGTACAGAAGGCACGCCTCCGCCAGAAGTCCCGTCGATATATACTCCCCGAAATACGGCGCGGCAGCTCCCGCAAAGAACATCTGCGCAAAAACAGCCACCTCCAGCAGAACCGTACCCGCGGACAGATCCCCGGGGCGCCGGAATTCCAGCAGCGCCAGAACTGCAATGCCAAATACCAGTAAGAGCAGCGCCGCTCCGGTAAACCGGTTCAAAAACAGTCCGCAAAAAATGATGATACACAGTGCCCCCACAATACCGCCAAGCAGTTTTCCATTCTCGTCCATTTCCGCCGCGGCTACGCCAAGCAGTACCGGAACCGCCGCAAGCACAAGAAGCAATACCACTGATGCCGTACCCGCTGCGGAGCCTTCTGTATAGGAAGCAGCTGCTCCAAACACCAGAATGAGCAACCCGATGCTCCACGACACAAGATTTACCGCATTACGGTAATATTCCCTCCGCATGTGGGACACGAAAAATACAGTCTGCGTTACCGCATAATATATGGAAAGAATCAGAAACCGCTCTGCATCCTCCGTCCAGTTACACATGAGCACGCCGAGAATCAATGAGATGCCCACACCAATCTGCCCTATGATAAGGAAGAGATTCGACCGCAGACGTGACAGCACACACAGAACCACCGCCCACACCAGCAGTCCCAGATAAAGTATGCCGTCGTTTATTGCATGGAAATAAAAATCACTTAAAAACAGCGAGAGATACCACGCTCCCATGCCGCAGCCCAGCAGCCCAAGAAATGCTTTATTCCTGCGGTCATGTGCCACAAGAATTCCTCCTGCCAACGTGATCGCGGCACTGACGGTATACATCAGAACCATCTTTACTCCCTGGCTAAGATACGGCAGCACCAGCATCGCAAAAAACACCAGACTCAGGAAGATCAGTCCTGCAGCGCAGACCGGCAGAATCGCCCTGCCGATCGTTTTTTCCAGATCCTGCTTCCCGGATGCCTGCTGGTATCCCGCCTGTGCTGCCACCGGCCGCAGCGGTGTCTGCTGATACGCCTGCTGCGGGTTTCCCGGCTCCCGCGCGGACTGTGACATTGCGCCCGGCGCCGTCGGTATCGGATTTCCCGTCTCCGCTGTCTGCACTGCCGGCTGCGGCATTGTCTGATCCCACGGCTGTGCCGCTGCCACCGGCTGTCCATACGCCGGCCATCCATACGCCGCCTTCGGCATCGCCCCCTGACGGTATCCCGCCCGTTCGCGGTCTGCCTGTGCCGCGATCACTGTGCGCAGCGCTGTCAGCTGTCGTCCCAGCGCATCCACTTCCCGCTGCATCTGCTCAATCTTCATCCGTGTAAGATCGTCCCCCAGATCCCCGGACCGCCAGGCAAGCAGTAACTCATTGAACCGTCTCTGTTCCTCTAAAAGCCGGTTCTCACACTCCACTAATTGTTCCAGCATAAACTCCTCTTTCCTCTCCTGTCATTTAGTTCTCTGTCACTCATTGTAACGTACCCTCATTTAAAACACAAGAACTGTCCGCGCGGGCGTTTCCTCGAAAAATTGTTTTTACCATTAAGATTTTGCCAATTTCTACGCTTTTTTTCCCAAAAACAATTTGTATATGCTATAATGATTTAGATTATTCTTTAAGGAGATTTCTATGGACATTATTATCGTAGGCTGTGGAAAAGTTGGTTTTACGCTTGTCGAGCAGCTCAGCAACGAAGATCACAATATTGTTGTCATTGATGAAAAGCCGGAAAAGGTTCAATATATTACCGACCGTCTGGATGTGATGGGCATCGTGGGGAACGGCATCAACCATAAGACACTGCTGGAGGCTGGTATCGCCACTGCCGATCTTTTGATCGCAGTTACCGGGGATGATGAGAAAAATCTTCTGTGCTGCGTGATTGCCAAGAAGACCGGCCACTGCCAGACCATCGCGCGCGTGCGCAACCCGATCTACAACAGTGAGATTGCTTTCCTGAAAAAGGAATTCGGGCTCGCCATGATTATCAATCCTGAGTTGACGGCAGCCAACGAGATTTCAAGGGTATTTCAGTTTCCTTCCGCCATCCGTGTGGATTCTTTTGCAAAAGGGCATGTAGAGCTGCTTCACTTTAAAGTCAGCGAGAATTCCCCGCTGATTCATTTAAAGCTGTTCAATCTGCACCAGACCCTGCACAGCAACGTGCTGGTGTGTACCGTCATCCGCGGCAGCGAGGTCATCATCCCGAACGGTGATTTTGAATTCCGCGCCGGAGATACCGTCGCAATCGCTTCCGAGCGCCGCAACGCCATTGACTTTTTCCGCAAGATCGGCATCGTCAAGAACCGCGTCAGCAATGCCATTCTCGCTGGCGGCGGTAAGGTTTCCTTTTACCTCGCAAAGATTCTCATCCAGTCGGGCATCCGTGTGACGATCATCGAGATCAATCCGTCCCGCTGCGATGTTTTAAGCGAGCTGCTTCCGGAGGCGACAATCATCTGCGGTGATGCCACCGATCAGGATCTGCTGTCCGAGGAGGGCTTAGAGCAGGCGCAGGGTTTTGCAGCTCTCACTGGTCTTGACGAGGAAAACATCCTGCTGTCGCTGTACGCCAACGATGTCTCCAATGCAAAAACGGTGACCAAGATCAACCGGAGCAGTTTTAACTCCGTCATCAACGAGATGAATCTGGGAAGTATTATTTATCCGCGTGTCATTACCGCTGATTACATTTTAAAATATGTGCGCTCCACAGTGAATTCCATCAACAGCAACGTGGAGACGCTTTACAAGCTTGCCGGCGGAAAAGCCGAGGCTCTGGAATTCATCATCAAGGAGAATTCTGCCGTCGCAGGCATTCCGCTGCAGGATCTGAATTTCCGGAAGAACACTTTAATCTGCTGCATCTACCGCAACGGCAAGGTCATTCTGCCGGGTGGACAGGATATGATGCTCGCCGGAGACTCCGTTCTGGTTGTCATTTCCGGATACCGCATCTCCGACATCAAAGAGATTCTGGAGGATTAACCTGCAATGAATTATTCCATGGTTTTATATATTCTGGGCTATATTTTAAAATTTGAGAGCGCGTTTCTGATGCTTCCGGCACTGGTATCGTTGATCTATCAGGAAAGGGCAGGCATTCCGTTTGTCATTACCGCTGCGATCTGCCTGGTTTTAGGGATTGTTTTCACACATAAAAAACCGTCTTCCTCGACCGTGTATACAAGGGAAGGGTTTGTTACTGTCGCCTTGAGCTGGATCGTTATGAGTATTTTCGGCGCCATCCCCTTCGTGTGGAACGGCGACATTCCATATTATGTAGACGCCCTGTTTGAAACGGTCTCCGGTTTTACCACGACCGGTTCAAGTATTCTCTCCGATGTCGAGTCCCTGTCGCATGCCAGCCTTTTCTGGCGCAGTTTCAGCCACTGGATCGGCGGCATGGGTGTGTTCGTCTTTATTATGTCGATCCTGCCTCTGATGGGCGGCTCTACGATCAACCTCATGAAGGCGGAGAGCCCGGGACCTTCCGTCAGCCGTCTGGTTCCGCACATCAAGGACACCGCGAAAATATTATACGGCATTTACCTTGCCATCACGCTCCTTGAGATTGTCATTCTCTGTGCGCTCGGCATGCCGCTGTTTGAGTCTCTTCTGACGAGTTTCGGCACAACCGGCACCGGCGGTTTCGGTTTCCGTAACGACAGCTTTGCAAGTTTTTCGCCTGCTATCCAGAACACGGTCACAACTTTTATGATCTTAAGCGGTATCAATTATACATTTTATTTTTGTATTTTATCGCACAGAATCAAGGATGCATTCCGCATCGAGGAAGTGCGCTGGTATCTCTTTTTGATCTTTGCTTCTGTCGGAATGATTACCTATAATATACGTCCGCTTTACGCAAATACCAGGGACGCGCTGCGGAATGCCTTTTTCCAGGTCGGTGCGATCATCACCACCACCGGATATTCCACTGCCGACTTCGACATGTGGCCTGCGCTCTCCCAGACGATTCTTGTGACGCTGATGTTCGTCGGCGCATGTGCGGGAAGCACAGGAGGCGGTATGAAAGTATCCCGGCTGGTGATTTTATTTAAAACCATCCGTAAGGAGCTTTCCCTTATTATCCACCCCCGCGAGATCCGCAAGATCCGCATGGACGGACATGTCGTAGAACACAGCACCCTGCGCTCTACCAATGTTTTTCTGGTCATTTATTTTATTTTGCTCATGCTTTCAACGCTTATCATCAGCCTGGATGAGTTTGATTTTACCACGAATTTTACAGCCGTCGTCTCATGTCTGAACAATATTGGTCCCGGCTTAAACCGTGTCGGACCGGCGCAGAATTTCTCAATCTTCTCGCCGCTCTCCAAGGTTGTGCTGATTTTTGACATGCTCGCCGGCAGACTGGAGCTTTTCCCGCTCATGATTCTGTTCATGCCGTCCACTTGGCGAAAAAAATAGCGCGCATCCGGCAATTTGGGCTGCGCAGCTTTGAACCGGTAGATATTTTTCTACCGGTTTTTTATCGGCTTTTTATGGGCTTTTTCCTGCTCCGGATGCTGTATCCGCATCCGTTAATGCCTGCGCCGCGCCGTAGCGAAGGCTTTTTTCTGCCCGCCGGCAGGCGTTTTTACTTTTTCCTTGCCCTCTGCGGGCTTGTGGTATATATTTGTTATAGTTTTAAATTAGAAGTACACAGGAATGGAGATTGCTATGTGGATTGCAGATAACTGGAAAGATTACGAAGTCATTGACTGTTCAAAAGGAGAAAAGCTGGAGCGCTGGGGAGATTATCTTCTTGTCCGTCCCGACCCGCAGGTCATCTGGGACACGCCGAAGACCGAGCGCGGCTGGCGCAAAATGAACGGCCATTACCACCGCAGCGCCAAGGGCGGCGGGGAGTGGGAATTTTTTGATCTTTCCCAGCAGTGGACCATCCATTACGGCAAGCTGACTTTCAACTTAAAGCCGTTCAGTTTTAAGCACACCGGACTGTTTCCGGAGCAGGCTGCCAACTGGGACTGGTTTTCCGAAAAGATCCGCAGCGCCGGACGTCCGATCAAGGTGTTAAATCTGTTCGCCTACACTGGCGGTGCCACGATTGCCGCCGCTGCTGCCGGTGCCAGCGTCACGCATGTGGATGCCTCCAAGGGAATGGTGACCTGGGCGAAGGAAAACGCCGTCTCTTCCGGTCTTGGTGATGCCCCGATCCGCTGGATTGTGGACGACTGCGTAAAGTTTGTTGAGCGCGAGATCCGCCGCGGCAACCACTATGATGCGATCATTATGGACCCGCCTTCCTACGGAAGAGGACCCAAGGGTGAGATCTGGAAAATCGAGGACGCCATCTATCCGCTGGTGCAGCTCTGTGAGCAGCTGCTGTCGGACGATCCTCTGTTTTTCCTGATCAACTCCTACACCACTGGTCTTCAGCCGGCAGTGCTCAGCTATATGATGAATACCGTCTTAAAAAAACACGGTGGTCATATCGCCGCAGATGAAATCGGTCTGCCGGTTTCCAGCAACGGTCTGGTGCTTCCGTGCGGGGCAAGCGGCAGATTTGAGCGCTAATGGCGGGAACGATTTTGTCCTGTTTTTGCACAATTTTTGTAAATAGTTGTTTTTCTGCATACACAATACAATTTTTATGGTACGCTGTTTTTATGCAAAGGTGATACGAGGATCCGGATCACCTGCAAATAAGAACGAACAGGAGAATGATTTCTATGGCACAGTTTGTAAAATTAGTTCCCGAGAATTTAAAGGCGCTGCGCGAAGTAAACCCGCGCCTGATGTCTTATAATGTAGAATTTGCCGAGGTAACCGGCGGTACTTTCTGGAAGGCATACACACCGGAGCAGGTTGCAGGAACCGAAGAGTTTCATGTCGCTCCGAGCGCAGACGGCATTGCTGCAATGTACAAGGATCTGATGCAGGTATACGCACCGATCGATCTGTACAACGAGAAGCTCCGCTCCCTCGCAAAGGAGCTCGGAACCGCATGGGTGCGTGTGTCCGGCACCTGGGCAACCAAGACTTACTATGATTTTGACAATACAACCGGCGGAACCGCTCCGGAGGGCTACTTAAATGTCCTGACAAAGGAGCAGTGGATTGGTGTGCTCGACTTCGTAAAAGCAATCGATGCGAAACTGATGATTTCCGTTGCGAACTGCCCGGGTCTGCATTCCGCAGAGGAACCGTGGAATCCGAGTGAGGCGGAGAAGATTTTTCATCTGAGCAAAGAATACGGCGTACCGATCGACGGCGCCGAGTTCGCAAACGAACCGAACATGATGGAGGATACCGGCTTCCCGGCTGGTTATACACCGGCTGATTACCACCGCGATCAGGATCTGTTTTTCGCGTGGGTACGCGCCAACTATCCGGAATGTATCTGTATCGGACCGAGCAGTGTTGGCGAGGGTCTTACCATCAATGGCGGTGATGACAACGGCAAGAGTGGTGGTATCGAGCAGCTTGTAAGAGAGAACTGCTCCACAACCGACCTGTTAGAGGACACCAAAGAGCCGTTGGACGTATTCAGCTACCATTATTACAACGGTGTATCCGAGCGTCTTGCTTCCGTGATGCCAAGCGGACACTGGCTGGCAGATACCGCCCATACCGAGGCGTATCTGGACGTTGCATTAAACTGTGCGCGCACCTATGTTCCACTCCGCGACAAATACTGCCCGGGTGGTGAGATGTGGGTAACGGAGTCCGGCGACGCAGGCGGTGGCGGTGATACATGGGCTTCCACGTATCTGGATGTTTTCCGTACCTTAAACGAGCTCGCTGGATTCGCAGCGATCACAGACGGCGTTATTTTCCACAATACACTGGCTTCTTCCGACTACGGCTTCCTGGCCCGCGAAGTATTTGATCCGCGCCCGAACTATTTTGCCGTATTGTTGTGGAACCGCCTGATGGGTACGACCGTTTACGATACCGCAGAGCCACTCCGCGAGGGCGCACATGTCTTCGCACATTCCCGCAAAGATGGAAAAGAGGGCGTTGTATATCTTGTGATCAACAACTCGCTGACAGAGACAACCACCGTAGAGCTTCCGAAGAGCGCAGAGCGCTACACACTCGCCGGCGAGGGCGGCAACGTGCGTGCCGCTGTCATGACTTTAAATGGCAAGCCACTTGTTCTGGGTGCCGGCAATTCTCTTCCGGAACTCACTCCGGCAGCACAGGAAGCCGGAACAGTGACTCTTGCACCGGCAACCTGTACATTCTTCGTACTGTAAGCAGCGCGGGGAAGCAATCTGCACCGATGAGTAAGCCGTATAAGCTGGCTAGTAAGTTGCATTACTGGCTACAGTGGGGCTTAAGTAAGTTGCAACGGCATGTGCGTTAATACTTGTATCGACTGGCAAGCTGCAGGGCTGAGCCTTACATGCACCCACAGGAGCTTTCTTGGTCAATCATTGTTTGCTGATGTTGTGTATAAGATCAAAACGGGTCTACAGAGGACTTTTTCTCTCTGTAGACCCGTTTTTGCGTACAATCTTCTATTTTTTTGACTTACATGGCTGCATTTTGGCTTCCGCCGGGTCTGGCGACACTCTTTTTCTCTCCCAGACCCGCCGGGACCTTGCACAAGACCATTTTTCTTCTTAATATCCGGTCGGACGGTCTTTTTTCCCGACCTTGAGGCGCGACATCGCGCGCGCCAGCGATGCTTTGGAACGATAATACTCCTGAATGCTCTGTTTCTGGCGGAGCTGCTCCTGTGCACGCTCTTTTGCCTCCTCGGCACGCCGCACATCGATCTCCTCCGGGGACTCACAGGTGTCAACAATCACCATTGCACGGTTATTGATGATCTGCGCAAATCCGGTGCCTGTCACACCCACGATCTCCTCGCCTGTTTCGTCCGTGATGCGGATCTCGCCGATCTCAACGGCAAACACCATATTTTCGTGATGCGCCTGGATTGCTTTCTCTCCGTCATGCAACGGCAGAACGACCTGCTCGCATCTCCCGTCAAAAAAGACACGGTCACAGGCAATCACTTTCAGACTAAATGTATTCATGCCCCCATCTCCTTCGCACGCTCGATCACATCATCGATCGTACCTACATTGAAGAACGCTGCTTCCGGATACTCATCCATCTCACCGTCAATAATTGCCTTGAATCCTCTTACCGTCTCTTTCAGTGGCACATACTTGCCCGGCACGCCGGTAAAATTCTCTGCCACGTGGAACGGCTGGGATAAAAACTTCTGGATCTTTCTTGCACGGTATACCACGAGCTTATCCTCCTCGGACAGCTCCTCCATACCGAGAATTGCAATGATATCCTGCAGTTCTGTGTACTTCTGTAAAATCTCCTGTACTCTTCTGGCGGTCTCATAGTGCTCTTTTCCAACGACGTCCTCCTCAAGGATACGGGAGTTGGACTCAAGCGGATCCACCGCCGGGTAAATACCCTGCTCTACGATCTTTCTGGAAAGTACCGTGGTGGCATCCAGATGTGCAAATGTCGTCGCCGGAGCCGGGTCTGTCAGGTCATCTGCCGGCACGTAAACAGCCTGTACGGAAGTAACAGATCCGTTCTTCGTGGAGGCAATCCGCTCCTGCAGTTCGCCCATCTCCGTCGCCAGGGTCGGCTGATAACCTACTGCGGACGGCATACGTCCAAGCAGCGCGGATACCTCAGATCCTGCCTGTGTGAAACGGAAAATATTATCGATGAACAGAAGTACATTCTGATGCTCCTCATCGCGGAAATATTCTGCCATCGTAAGTCCCGTCTCAGCAACTCTCATACGGGCTCCCGGCGGCTCGTTCATCTGTCCGAACACTAACGCCGTCTTATCCAGTACGCCGGATTCCTTCATCTCAGACCACAGGTCATTTCCCTCTCTGGAACGCTCTCCGACGCCGGTAAAAATGGAATATCCGCCATGCTCTGTCGCAATGTTGCGGATCAGCTCCTGAATCAATACCGTCTTACCGACTCCGGCACCTCCGAAGAGACCGATCTTACCGCCCTTTGCATACGGTGCCAAAAGATCGATGACCTTAATACCTGTCTCAAGCACCTCAACGACCGGGCTCTGGTCTTCAAAAGATGGCGGATCTCTGTGAATCACCCAGTGTTCCTCACCGTCAAGGCTTTCGCCTCCGTCGAGTGTATCTCCGAGCACGTTAAACAGTCTGCCCAGGGTCTTATTTCCAACCGGAACCTTGATACCGCCGCCCTCGGCAATAACCTCCATATCCTTGCATAAGCCCTCGCTTGCCGCGAGCATGATGCAGCGGACGGTATTATTGCCGATGTGCTGTGCAACCTCCATCACGCAGCGCTTTCCGTTGTTGTCCACTTCAAGCGCATCTTTAATATATGGAAGGTCATTATCTTCAAATTCTACGTCAACGACAGGTCCCATGACCTGTACAATTTTACCTTTCTTCATACAAGCTCCCTTCCGCTTTATTTCTTTTTCTTGTTCTTCTGCGCTTTCGCACCGCCGCTCACCTCTGTGATCTGCTGTGTGATCGCCGAGGTGAG
>OGEP01003892.1_pt1 | contig 10557 bp, 8 predicted proteins | sample 1570721 | NCBI WGS metagenome assembly OGEP01 (sample SAMEA2582131, study PRJEB24529) | metagenome | biome: Human gut stool | place: China | collected 2011 | reverse complement strand
TAAATATTATAATTTAATTATAGATATTAAATTTTGTTGGGAGAGATTTAAATGAAGATAAAGAGCATAATAATCAGCAATTATAAATCTTTAGGAGAAGAAAGAAATGTTCTACTTTTAGAGGATAATATAACAGCTTTAATAGGTAAAAATGATTCTGGAAAAAGCAATATTCTAGAAGCTTTAGGAAATATCTTTTTAGATGTAACACCGCTGTATGCGCCCTCAACACCCTGGCACGCAATCGGCTTGCCGCAAGTGTCAAGCTTGTCAATCTTAATTGCATTTTCTATATCTGCCCTAAGTTCTTTTCCGCCGCCGATAATTTTATGCTGAAGAGCTCTTGAAGCGTCCATTGTGGCAGAAAATACAGTTTTAATCGTATCGCCGTGCTTACCGCACTTGCTTGCAACGTCATCAAGAATTTGCTGCTCACGCTCACTGTTTAAAACAGGCATACCACGCTCAGCCTTATACTGCGCCACCTGCTCTGACACGCTCATTCTTTTAAGCAAAAGCGGAATAAGCTCGTTATCTATTTCATCAATTTGTTTTCTAAGTCCTAATAAATCCATTTATATTTCCTTTTTATCAATATTATGCCATAAGGTCAAGAAGAGCAAAAGCAACTGCGCTTTCAACAACGGGTACTGCCCTGGGAACAATGCAAGGGTCGTGCCTGCCGTGAATAACAAGCTCCTCCTCTGTCATTTTTTGCAAATTAACGCTTTTTTGCGCTTTTGAAATTGACGGAGTAGGCTTAACCACTGCCCTGACTATAATCGGTGCGCCGGTAGTCATTCCGCCAAGGACGCCGCCGTTATTGTTTTTATTAATCTTAACATTACCGTTTGAAATTGAATATGTATCGTTAGCCTCATATCCCGTCATTTTCGCAAAATCAAATCCTGCACCGAATTCCACACCCTTAACGGCAGGAACGCCGAAAAGCGCAGATGAAATATGACCCTCAACAGTTGAAAAGATATTTGCGCCTATACCGACGGGAACGCCGACAACGGCACATTCAATTACACCGCCGACGCTGTCGCCGTCAAGCCTTGCTTTTTCAACAGACGCTCTCATTTTATCCTCAATCTCATCGTTAATAACGCAAAATGCCTTTGAAGAAACAGCCAAAAGTTCCTTTTCGCTTACATTTGCCTTATCAAAGCTATCATCCAAAACGCCGTTAATACTAAGGATATGAGCGCCAACCGTTATACCTTTTTGCGCCAAAATCTGCTTAACAATTGCACCGGCAAAAACAAGCGGAGCGGTAAGCCTGCCGCTGAAATGACCGCCGCCTCTTATATCATTATTGCCCTGATATTTTACATAAGCGGGATAATCGCTGTGCGACGGACGTGGGACACTCAAAAGATTTGAATAATCTCCGCTTTTAGTATTTGTATTTTCAATAATCATAGCAAGCGGCGCACCTGTGGTAACTCCGTTTAGCACACCGGAGAGCATATGAGGAATATCCTTTTAAAGCCTTGGGGGAGCCGTTTTGTCCTTACCCGGAGCACGCCTTGCCATATCAAAATATATTTTCTCCATATCAAGCTTTACGCCTGCCGGAATTGAATCAATTACACAGCCGATTGCCTCACCATGGCTTTCGCCGAATATGGATAATTTAATTTTATTGCCGAATTCAGAGGACATCAGCCTTACCTCCAAGATTATTAAAATCATCAAAAAATGACGGATAAGATTTGTTTATACTTTGTGCGTCGTCAATTTCGCAGTCGCCTATATTCATTGCCGCAACTGAAAATGCCATAACTATTCTATGGTCATTATAACCCTTTAGCTTTGCCGAATGTAGTTTTTTGCCGCCGTAAATTATCATTCCGTCGCTCGTTTCCTCAACATCGGCACCGAGTGCTTTTAAATTGTACACAACACTCTCAATTCTGTCAGATTCCTTATATCTAAGCCTTTCAGCGCCCTTAATAACAGTTTTTCCGCTTGCATTTGCGGCAAGGACTGCTATGGCAGGCACCATATCGGGAATGTCCGTTGCGTCAAACTCTATGCCGTGAAGTTCACTTTTTTTAACGGTAACTGACTTATCGTCAATTTTCACATCTGCACCAAAACGTTTAATTACATCAACAATTGCCTTATCGCCCTGAGTTGAATTTATATCAAGCCCTTTAACGGTAACCTCGCCGTTAATTGCACCGCCGACAAGGAAAAATGCTGCCTGCGACCAATCGCCCTCAACAATATAATCCTGAACTTTAAACTTTTGACCGCCCTTAACAAGATATCCGAAATCCGTTTCACGAATGTCAACGCCGTAATCTTTCATTACTTTAATTGTCATATCAACATAAGGCTTTGATTGCAGTTCGGTTTTAAGAATAACTGCGCTGTCACCGTCCAAAGCCGCAAGTGCCAAAAGCAGCCCTGTGATATATTGACTTGAAATATCACCGTTCACTTCAAAACTACCGTTTCTAAGTTTGCCCGAAATTGTTGCAGGAAGATATCCGTTTGAATTAATCTGAGTTCCGTGAAGCGGCAAAAGCGTTAAATATTCACCTATCGGACGGCTTAAAAGACTGCCCTGACCTACAAAGGTGACCTCTTTGCCGAGCGCAGCCGCAACCGGAATCATAAATCTCAGAGTTGAACCGCTTTCAATTGAATTGAGCGTATTTTCACCCTTTTTAAGAGAATTGATAATACCGACAGTTGCCGCCATATCCTTTGACGAAATAATCGGCTCTACATTTCCGCCGCCTGCAAGAAACGAACAGATAAGCGCCCTGTGAGCAACCGATTTTGACGCAGGAACAGTAACCTCACCGTTAAATATTGACTTTTGAATTTTTGCTATACTCATATCTTCCCCGTCAGTCTATGCCGAATGTTTTATTAATATCCTCATACTTAATAGGATTAATAAAACTTGAGCCGATTTTATCAATCATTACAAATTTAATGCCTGTTTTCGTGCGTTTTTTATCTGCGCTCATTGCCGAAATAATTTCCTTATCGGAATGTGTATCATAAGTTTTCAAATTGTTCTTTTCAAGCACTTTTATTATTCTGTCAGTTGTGCCTTTTTCGGTAATTCCAAGTTTTTCGCTTGCACGTGTAATCATTACCATACCGATACCGACTGCCTCACCGTGACTTACGGTTTCATAATTATAAAGCTTTTTAATAGCATGGCCGCAGGTGTGGCCAAAATTAAGAAGCGCTCTTTCGCCGTGCTCCTTCTCGTCGTTTTCAACAACCTGCCTTTTAATGCTGACACATTCGGTAATTATATCCGTCAAATTCTCCTCAATATTGCCTTTTTCGAGAAGTTCAAAAAGAGAGGCGGATTTAATACAGCCGTATTTGATAACCTCACCCATTCCGTCGCTGAAAAAATGTTCACTCAAGGTTGAAAGCACGTCAGGGTCGATAATAACGATTGCCGGCTGATGAAATGCACCGCATAGATTTTTTCCCTGCGGTAAATCTACGGCAGTTTTTCCTCCGACGGATGAATCAACCTGAGCCAAAAGCGAAGTTGGAATTTGAACAAATTCAATCCCTCTCAAAAATACCGAAGCCGCAAAGCCAACCATATCGCCGCATACGCCTCCGCCGAGAGCAACCGCTATATCCTCTCTCGTAAGTCCGCTTTCAGCCATAAATTCAATAATTTTTACAAGCTGCGTTGTGTTTTTTGAAGCTTCCCCTGCAGGATAAATATAAGTAAAAACCTCAAAGCCTTCATTCTCAAGTTGAGCCTTGATTTTTTCGCCATACAGCGGATAAACATTTGTATCGCTTATAAGTGCAATTTTTTTCGAGTTAAAGTTATCTTTTATAATCTTGCCAGCACTTGCAAGCAGTCCGTTTTCAATATAAATATTGCTTCTGCTTTTATCAGATACATTTACGCTAAATTCTTTCATTATCCGATTTCCTCTTTAATCTTATTGCCCTTTTTCATAAGTTCACAAAGTTGATTTGCATCTTCGTTTACAATGCAATATTTGAATTTCATAAGGTTTGAAACAAGATCGTCAATTTCCCTTACAAGCGGTTCCTTATTATCAATAAACAACTCTGTCCACATATCGGCATTAATTCTTGCAACACGGCTGACATCTCTGTAACTGCCTGCCGAATAGCCTGCGTGGTAAGGGGCAAGCGGAGAAAGAACGTAGGAGCATGCAAGAACATGGGCAATCTGAGAAGTGAAAGCAATCATTTCGTCGTGATGCTCCGGAGTTGTAACAACAGTACGTGCAAAACCCATTTCTTGCGCAAGACCTACAAGTGCATCTGATATATAACGTGGAGTGTTTCCAGTCGGGGTACAGATAAACGAAGCATTGTCAAAAAGATTATCAAGCGAATTATCGTAACCGCTGACCTCACGGCCTGCCATAGGATGAGCGCCTACAAAATAAAAATCAAAATCTTCCTTTTCAAGTTCACGGCAAATTTTAGTCTTAATACCGCAGGAGTCCGTTACTATACTGTTTTTCTTAAACAAAGCCTTATGTTCTTTGATAAAAGGAGCAATCGCTTCAGGGTAAAAATTAACAATCGTGACATCTGCTTTTGGCATTAAATCCTCAAGCTGACCGATTTCATCTATTACACCGTCACTTAATGCACGCTTTGAAACAGAATCCGTTCTGTTCCAACCCATAATATGGTGCTTTGTATTTTTCTTTAATGTTTTTGCAAGGCTAGCACCTATAAGACCAAGACCGCAAACGAGAATATTCATAAGCCCACTTCCAGACATAGTTAATTACTTTAATAATAATATATAACTTATAATATGTCAAATAAGAATTAGGTTTTTTTCTATATTTTATAAATTTGTAATATTTTGTTGCATAAAAATAAGGCGAACAATGTTCGCCCCTACAGTTTATAATAATATATTTAATTGCTTAAAAATATAAAAAGGACCGTGACGTTACCGCCACGGCCCTAAATCAGTTATTGATTATTTAAAGAAATCGTAATCGTCACCGTCGCCAAGGTCCGGACCCTTGTCAGGATTCTCAACGTTAGGATCAGATGTCATAACTACATCTCTTGTAGGGAGAACATAATTACGAATTTGAATCTCTGGTTCTTCATAAAACTTTTTCATAACTATCTAACTCCCTTCTTATGAATTTGCTGTTGTTGCAGAAATAGTTTTACCATACTTGGTTACTATCTTTCCGCTCTTATCCTTATACTTAGCATAAGCAACATACTTGAAGTTCTGCTCAGTAGAAGGTGTTTTAATATTGATAACAAACTGGTTGCCGACTGTGTACTTTGAAGCTTGAAACGCCCTTTGAACTGTCAGAAGCATTTTCAATTGTTAAGCTTGAAGTACCCTTTGTCATTAAGAAGCCTGTTTCAACCATCTCATAGCCTGTTGGGCAAATGAATGTGCCGATAAGTGAGAACTTAGAATTATCATCTGTGAATACAGGAGTTTCACGGTTGTAAACTTCAAATTCAAGGTCCTTAGTAATATACTCACCGGTAAGTGTATCCTGTTCTGCTACGATACGTACACCGTCAGTGCCGTAAACATACATCATATATTCATTATCAGGAACCTGGTAGTTTTTATACTGTTCCTCTGTGATACCAACAATACCCGATGTATAATTAGAATCACCAATTGATTCATGAGCATAGAAACTATATGAATCACCATAAGCCAAGATGTAATAACAGTAATCTCCTGTTACGTCATCAATTACGCCCTTAGCAATTGCATAGGCACCCGGAATATTAACAGTTACAAGCTGGTTATAGGCAACAGAATTATGAGTAGTAGGTGCACCCGAATCGTCATCGTCCCATGTTTCCGAAACGTTAGAATTATAGAAATCATCAGGTGTATTATACACATAGAATGTATAAAGATTATTAGTGTCTGCTGTGTAGTTTACAGTGATAACTGTATCTTTAGTTACTGTTGCCGAAGCGCCTGGAGCAACATCGTTTGAATAAGATTCAAATGTGTAGTAAGGAACGCTTGGAGCAGTTGGCATTTCAAAATTGCCGCTTGCGTCAGTATTGATTACATTAATAATCTTGCCGTTAACGCCTGACTTGAATGTTACTGTGTAACCTGTCTTGTCGCCGTTAACCTGAGTAGCAGTAAGGTGAGTTTCGCCCTTAACGATAAAGCCGAATGAAGGAGCAGTAATCATATACTTTTCAGCAGTAAGATACTTGCTGTTATCCTGAGCGGTTGTACCGAAGTTAGGGTCACGTGAAGGAGCTGTGAAGCTGTAAGTCCAGCTGTAGTTAGCGCCGTCGCCCTTAGCTGTTGTATCAGATGTTGAAATAATCTTTGTAGGTGTTACAGAGATAGGTGTGCCGTAAGGAACTGTACCAATCTTATTATTGCCTACATAAATATCATAAGTCTTTAATGAAAGACCTTCAAGAGCTGCCTTGATTGCATTATCAAGCTCAGTCTGGGTTGAATATAAATAGCCTTTAACAGTAAGCTGTGTGCCGCCTGTTAAATCTGTACTGATTCCATCAAATGTAACATCCTTAGTAACTTTGAAGTTGTCGCCAAGCTTGTCATACATATCGTAATCGTTTTTGTTAGCTGCTGCCTGTGCTTCATTAACAGCCTTTGCTACATCATCATTAATTTCAATAGCAGTCAAACTTTCGGCAAGCTGAAGCATTTTATCCTTCTGAGAATCGATTAAATTCTGCTTGTTAGCTTTAATCTCTGCCTGCTGTGCTGATGTGAAATTGAAATATGAAAGTTCTGCAATAGCAGCCTTAACGTCTTCAAGAGCTGTTGCGGTGAACTTAGATGAGCTTTGAAGCTTAGCAATAAGAGCGTCCTTAGCTGAATTAAATTCTGTCCAAATTGCTGCGTTAGGAGTACCTTCGTCATACTTAGCGGTGTAAGTTACGTCGGCAGTAACTGCTTCATTTGGGTTAAATGCAGGCTCGAAACCTATAAACTCGTGAGTGTAATTCTTGCTGTCAACATAAGAAACAGTCTTTGCGTTGATTTCATTAGTCTGAGCGTCTGATAACTTCTCGCCGTAAGTTACAGGGAATACCAATGTGGCATCAGAGCCTGTTGAATCCTTATAGTTGAATGTAACATTAAGAGTCTTAACTACAAGTCCTTCTTTTGCTTTCCAAAGGTAGGTGTATTTTTGCTTTAATGTTGTCATTAACTGATTAAGCAAATTGGTTGTATTAATATTTGTATAGTCAATATTTGCCTGTGCACGCTCAAGTGCCTTTGTAAATGCAGCCCAGCTTTCATCGGTATACATATTTGAATTCGGCAAATATGTGTTACATAAATCAACAAGTTCAACAAGCGGAGTAATATCAACAATCTGAACAGCAGGGTTAAGAACCTGATTGTTCATCTCAGATGTGTACCAGTTGTAACCGCAGTAGTTTAATGTGTTACGGCAGTTCCAAGCAGCAACTGCACCAAACTTAGTACCAAGTGTATACTTAGTTGATGTCGGGGAAGTAGTAGCAGTAAGAGTCTGCTGCTCAGTTGCAGGAGCGGTGAAATTAAAGTCACCCGTAATGTAAGACTCACCGCCGTTTTTACCGTTGTTTGAACGAGCAAATACAGCACCCGGAATAGGGTTATTAGAGCCGCCGTCTGTTGTTCCCAAAACAGTATCAAGGTTAGTTGCAATAGCCTGACTGTAATCTGTTACTTCAGTGCCGTCATTAAGAGTAATAACGTGCGGCGAATCATTATAGTTATTTTTACCTGTATATCTGAGGTTTGAAACAGAGTATGTGTAATCTTTTCCGTCCTCAGATTGATTAGTATAGCTGAGGCAACCTGCATAATTTGCTTTCTGTTCGGCAGAAAGAGCATTAGGTGTTGAATTCGAATTCGAAGTAAGGTGTGTCTTTGAACCGTTTTCAGCAATCTTAGGCTGCGTAGCATTAATCGTGATTGAATCAAGGGCGTTATTCTTTAATAACTGAAAAGCATCAGACTGCTTTGTTAATACGCCGAAGGTTACATTAAAATCGCCGAACTTAACTTGCAAAGGAGTATGCTTTGTTCTGAAAATATAACCCTGATTTGTAAATGAACCTTCAACATACTGACCGCCCTGGTCAAGAATTGACATTCTTTCAATTGCATTTGTTTTGCCGTTACCGAATACGGTACCGTCAGGAATCTTAGTAAATGAATACTGAAGGCCGTTATATGCCTTAACAAGAGTATCAATTGCAGCAACGTATGCGTCATACTGAGTATCGTAGTCGGTCATAGGTGTTGTTGCAAGATTATCCTTAGCTAATTTAGCATCATTAAGCGCAGTAGCGAATGTTGCATAGTTAGAATAATCGGTAGGGTCTTTAATATTCTTTTTAAGGTCAATAGCCTGATTAAGAGAATATGAACCGCTTGCTGTAAGAACAACAGCGTCAGGACTGATACGAAGAGCGGCAAATGCGGCATTGTATTCTTCAACTGCAGTTGCTACCTTTGCTCTGCCAGCCTCGTCATCATTTGGTGCATACGTAGGAACACCGTAGTTTTCAACACTGCCCCAAACGTCAGTCTTAATCTTATTTACTGCAGTTAATGCTGCATTATAAGTTGCTTCGGTAAATACGTTTGAATTATATGATTCAAACTGCTGAATAAGAGCAACAAGTGCACTTGTGTCAGCCTTGGCAATAGAAGTTTTAAGGCCGGCATAAGCTGCATTAAGAGCGTCTGCATAAACCTTTGCTTCGTCGTTTGATTTATAAACAGAATCAGCATTTGTAAATTCATCGTCATTTACTTTTGCCATAAATGTCTGTGATGCTACATAAGCATCTTCAAAAGTTTTCCAGCTGTCAGCAGTGTAATACTTGTTATTTGCATTACCCTCGGCATAAGTTGACCTTGCCAAAGCGCCCATAGCGTCACGAAGTACTTGGTAGTTAGCCTTAGTATCGTTTGTTACATCAATGCTTGCCGCATTTATAGCTTGAACCTTGCCTGAAGCAGCCTTTATATATCCGCTGGTATCGTTTTTGCTGTTATCAGTAGAAGTGAAATAAGTGTTAGGGTCAAATGATGTTGCATCATCCATAGCAGCAAAGTAAGTATAAAGACCACCCATTGAATATGTTGAAAGGTCCTTTGACTTCATCTTATTGCCGGCAGCCTTAATGGCATCTTTAACAATTTTATAGTTTACAACGTTGATTGTTGTTGAGCCCGGTACTGTAGGTGAAGCAGGGTCATTAATATTTGTTGCAAACTCGTTTTTACTACCGATATGGCCCTTGAAAGTAGGAACAAATGAAGCAATATATTTGTTGCCCGGGTCACCGGTGTATTCCATAAAGTTTGAGAAATACTGCTGATAGTTTTTATAAACTGCTACAGTACCGCCTTTACGGATTTGATATACATTGCCGGCAGTAGTTGTATTATTTGAAAGGTTATATTTGTTACCGTTCCAATACCAAGACCAGTTGAAGTCCAAATTTGAACTGCCGCCACGCCAGTTTCTGCTGATGTTAATACCGTCTTTAGCATTTTCAAGAGTGATGGCTGAAATGTATCTGTCAGATGCACCCCATGTCCAACTTCCTTCACCTGAAGCAATAGCCATTACGGATGTAGCAGGTGTTGTTTCGCCGTCATAAAGCAATGTAGCCGACGGATAATAAAGCGTAAGAGAAGAATAATCTTCTTTCGATTGCTTACCGTCGTTATTGTCAGTATTAATACCGGTTTCAAGCCAAAGTACGTTTTGATAACCGTCTTTAAGATAAGTTGCCTCATCATAGCCTGTATCATCGTTTGCATATACCTTAACCTGACGATACTTGCCTGTATTAGCCTTAATACCCGTAAATTCTGCCATTGCGGATACAGCAGTATTAAGATTATCTGCCAAGCCGTCAAGAGCAGTGCTCTCGCCGCCGTAGATATAAGCGTCAAGACCCTGCTGGCAGGCAACATACGCAGCATACGCAGGACCTACGTTAGAATATGACTTATCCTCGGCAAGAACAGACTGAAAATTCTTCATAGCAGTTTCAACTGCCTGAACTTTTTCATCAGTGGCAACATCTACGTAGCCGTTAGCTGCAAATGCAGTAATAGCAGAAAACGGAACAGACGTTACAACCATCATTGCAGCGAGAAAAGCAGCCAAAATCTTTTTGGGAAGCCTTTTTTTCATTTTCTTTTCCTCCTTAAAATTGCAGGTGCTCTTTTGTTCGCCGGAATACCGCTGTTTACCTGACCAAAAACGCACGGCAAGGCAAGCAAAATTGCCCTTGCATTTGCCAATAGGGTATAGTTACCCCTATTAGCCTAATTATTTGGGTACATTATAACATTTAAGAATTATTATGTCAATAGGACTGCATAGATTTTAAACAAAAATAATTTACAAAATTTTAATATTTTTTTGCATATTGTAACAAAAAATTACAGAAAATGAGAAATAAAACGGGCGACCAATGGTCGCCCCTACGACGTCGAAAGAAATTCCGTGTTTGAAAAAAATCGGGCGAACAATGTTCGCCCGTACGATA
>OGEP01003881.1_pt1 | contig 10598 bp, 7 predicted proteins | sample 1570721 | NCBI WGS metagenome assembly OGEP01 (sample SAMEA2582131, study PRJEB24529) | metagenome | biome: Human gut stool | place: China | collected 2011 | reverse complement strand
ACTTTTATGTAACACATTTATAAGTTGTGAGGCGCTTGCAGATAGTCGGTGCAACTCAATATATGTTTACGCACAAGCCACAATTATAAAAACTTGCGACATCCTTTTTATATATCTATTTAAATACTTTTACAAGTTGCATAATGGGAAGAGAGGGTAAAAAGTTCTAACCAACTATCCAACTGTTCTTGTGTAGTAACCATTAAAGGTGTAAATTCCAAATTAAATAAGTAGTTTTATGTAGGATATAGTATAGATGGCGCAAGGTGTTTTTTGTTTGACATTTTTTGCGATGAAATAATATCCAAATCGAACTCGACAATTCTGCAAGCGCCCCACATCTGCTAAATGTGTTATTCTAATATTGTGGGGCGCTGAAGCCTGGAGAATAGATTGGATATTATTTTCGAGCATTAAAAAAGATGGCAACAGAAAATCTTGCGCCATCTTTATATATACATAAAATTATTTATTTAATTTGAATTTACTCTTTAATGGTACTATTCTATTAAATACCATTTTTGATTCAGTTGTGTATTTTGTGTCTACACTGAAGAATCCGTTTCTGAAGAACTGGAATTTATCAAGAGGCTGAGCTCCTTTTAGCTGAGTTTCTTCAACAAATCCTTCTAATACTTCAAGAGAATTAGGATTTATCTGATCTAAGAAGTCTTTTACTTTGTTTTCTTCTATATCGTCAAGTATTAATGGTTCAAATAATCTAAATTCTGCTGGAACTGCTGTTTTGCTGTCTACCCAATGTATAGTAGATTTAACTTTACGTCCATCGTTGCTTTCTCCACCTTTTGTTTCTGGGTCGTAAGTACAGTGAACTTCTACAACATTTCCGTTTTCGTCTTTAACGCAGCCAGTACATTTTACGAAATATGCACCTTTAAGTCTAACTTCGTTTCCTGGGAATAATCTGAAGTATTTTTTAACAGGTTCTTCCATGAAATCTTCCTGTTCTATGTATAATTCTTTAGAGAATGTAACTTTTCTCTTACCTTTTGTTTCGTCTTTAGCATGGTTTTCAACTTCAAGAACTTCTACCTGATCTTCTGGATAGTTGTCTATAACTAATTTAACAGGTCTTAAAACTGCCATTGCAAGAGGAGCTTTTGGCTGTAAGTCTTCTCTTAAGAAGAAGTCTAATAGCTGGCTGTCTACAGTAGAGTCTGCTTTAGCAACACCTATTTCAGCACAGAAGTTTCTTATAGATTCTGGAGTGTATCCTCTTCTTCTAAGTCCAGATATTGTTGGTATTCTTGGATCGTCCCAACCATCAACTATGTTGTTATCAACAAGTAATTTTAATTTTCTCTTACTCATTACTGTGTTAGTCATGTTTAATCTAGCGAACTCTATCTGTCTTGGTACGCTTTCCATTTCACATTCTCTAACAACCCAATCATAAAGAGGTCTCTGTTCTTCAAATTCTAGAGTACATATAGAGTGAGTTATTCCTTCTATAGCATCTTCTAGTGGGTGAGCAAATGAGTACATTGGGTATATACACCATTTATCTCCTGTGTTGTGGTGAGTTGCATGAGCTATTCTGTATATAACAGGATCTCTGAAGTTGATGTTAGGGCTAGACATATCTATTTTAGCTCTAAGAACTTTTTCTCCATCAGCAAATTCACCATTTTTCATTCTTTCAAATAAATCTAAGTTTTCTTCTATAGATCTATTTCTGTAAGGACTTTCTTTACCTGGTTCAGTAAGTGTTCCTCTATATTCTCTTATCTGGTCAGCGTTTAAATCACATACGAATGCTTTACCTTTTTTGATTAATAAAACCGCTCTGTTGTACATTTCTTCAAAGTAATCAGAAGCGAAGAATAAATTGTCCCAGTTAAATCCTAACCAGTTTACGTCATTTTTTATTGAGTCTACGTATTCTACATCTTCTTTTGTAGGGTTAGTATCGTCAAATCTCATATTAACCTTACCAGCGAATTCTTTAGCAAGACCAAAGTTTAGGCATATACTTTTTGCATGCCCTATGTGTAAATATCCGTTTGGTTCTGGTGGGAAACGAGTAACTATACTTTTATGTTTTCCTGTTTCTAAATCATCAATGATTATATTTTTTATAAAATTAGATGATACTGTTTCATTTGCCATATTATTATTCCTCCAAAGCATATATTTTGAATTTCTATTTATTAAAATCGCTCAATAGAATAGAAAAATCCAGTTTAATTTTATTTATAATATACATTAATTTTAATCTAATATATGAAAAAAATAAAGAGGATAAGAAGAATTTATGATATTTTTTGAAACTAATTGCTGTAATTTAGAATTAAAAATATCTTCTGAGTAAATAGAAAACGTTTTGGGTATAAATAAAATATGATAAAAATTAGAAATAAATTTAAAAAAGATGTATAATGAAAAAAAGAATTTAATACATAAAAACAATTTTAGTAAAACTAATAAAGAGAGAGTGATTTTTATGAAGAAATTTTTAAAAATTTTGGTTGGACTTCTTGTAGTGGTAGTCTTGGCACTTGGAGGGCTTTTCTACGCATTGCAGCCAGAAGGGGGAATGCAATGGGATACGACAGGAAACAGAGAAATAACTAAAGAAGATATTATAAAGATGGGAATACTTCAAAGCCTTAAATTCAACAAAGATAGCCAGAGCTTTGAAGGAAGTATAAATTTAACAGCAGAGGACATAAGCAACATAGTTTATACATTTATGAAAAATTACGAAGACGATATGATGTCTAACGATATAAAAATAGAAGATAATAAATTGATGGTAACTGTTCCTGTTGAGATAGAGTTTATTAAAACTAAAGCTACAGTAAGTGTAGTGCCATCGGTAGAAAATGGATCACTAGTTGTTACTGTAGATAATGTTAAGGTCGGTAAAATCAATGTTCATGGTGGACTTCTTGCAAAAATAATGGCTTCACAAAAGAGCGAAATTCCATTTGAAATAAGAGATAGATCAATTATAATCCCTCCAGAAACATTGGAACCTATAAATCTAACAGGAATGAAAATTGAAAACAACGAAATAAAAGCTGATATGCGGGTTACTTTAAAGGATGCAATGCAGTATGCTTACGACATACTAATTCAGTATGGAAACTCTTTAAAACCAGCAGCGTAGGATAAAACTCTAAAGAATTAATAAAAAACGGCTTGAGATAGTAAAATAACTACTCAAACCGTTTTTTTATATGATATAATCTTCACTAAGGATTCAAAATAAAATTAAAAAGAAAGAGGATTGAAAGGAGATAAAATGAAGAATTTTAAGTCATACGCTATTTCATTTATAATAACTGCGGTGTACGCGTTTGTAAAATTGCCAGTGCTTAGAGTAGATTTCACATCTTTATACTATGTGCTAGCGATGTTCTTTGTAATCGCTGGAATACTTAATATGGTATTTGACAGAGAAGAACAGAGATTTACTATTACAAACAAAACGAATTTTAAAATAGCTATAGGTATTTTAGCAATTGCAGTTGTTTTACCGACTTTAGCATCTACACCAATTATAAGAGCTAAGGCATACAGAAACTTACTTGGTACTGTTAAAGAAAGTGAATTTACAAAGGATATAAGCCCTGTAAATGTCAATGAAATAAGAATAGTAGATGAAGATATGGCTATGAAGCTAGGAGATAAAAAATTAGGTGAGGTTCCAGCTATAGGAAGTGTATCTAAACTAGGTGAATTCCACATACAGAAAGTTGGAGAAAGACTTTACTGGGTAGCACCTCTAGTTCATAGAGATTTTATAAAATGGGTAACAAATATGAGTGGTACAAATGGATACGTTATGGTATCTGCAAATGACCCTCAAGACGTTAAACTTGTTCAGAAAGCAAACGGCGAAGATGTAAAAATAGTATATCAGCCAAATGCGTACATACTTCAGGATTTACACAGACACGTTTATATAAATGGTGGTATGAGTAAAGGTATGGCAGACTATACATTAGAAATAGACGACAATGGTAAACCATATTGGGTAGTTTCTCTTTACGAACATAAAGTAGGGTTTGGAGGAGCTAATGTAAACGGAACTGCTATAGTCGATGCTAAAACAGGAGAAACTAAATTCTACTCTATAAAAGATACTCCAGAATGGGTTGATAGAATTCAGCCAGAAGACTTTGTAATAGACCAGATAAACAGTTGGGGAGTTTATGTAAATGGATTTATAAACTCAGTAATATCTGAAAAAGGTGTATTAAAAGCTACAGAAGGAACATCTTTAGTGTACGGTGACGACGACAGATCATACTGGTACACAGGAATAACTTCAGCAGGTGGAGATGAATCTACTATAGGATTTATGCTTGTCGACTCAAGAACTAAAGAAGCAAAACTTTATAAACAGCCAGGTGCAACTGAAATGGCTGCCATGAAATCTGCAGAAGGTAGCGTTCAGGAAAAGAACTATGAAGCAACATTCCCAGTTATGTACAACATACTAGGACAGCCTACTTATGTATCATCACTAAAAGACAAGGCAGGACTTGTTAAGAGAGTTGTATTTGTATCTGTTGAGGACTACAACATAGTTGGAGTAGGACGGGATAAGGCTGAAGCTATGAAGAACTATAAAGATGCGTTAGAGTCTGGTGGAAGCAGCTTAGAAATAGACGAATCTGATGAATTTGATAAAGAGCTAGAAGGTACTGTTAAGAGAATTGCTGCAGATACTAAAAACGGCAATACAGTATATTATCTGACTTTAGACACAGATGAAGGAAATATATTCTATGCAACTTCTAAAATTTCTAAAGAACTACCTCTGACTAAAGAAGGGGATAAAATTAAAATTACGTTCTCTAAAGATGAAAAAGATGTTATAGAAATCGACGAGTTTGACAACTATAACATAGGTAAAATAGTTGAAAAGAAAGAAGAAACTAAGCCAGAAGATAAAAAATCAGAAGAAAACAAAACTGATAAAAAAGAAACTACAGATAAAGTAGAAACAAAAGAACAATAATAAATTAGATACTGCTATAAAAACATTTCGATATGTTTTATAGCAGTATTTTTTTATTATGAAAATAAAAAAGAATTTATAAATAAAAATAAATTCATATTAATTTAAAGTAAAACTATATAAAATTTTTAAATTGTAAATAAATTTATATATAGAACAAAGCTATACAAATATATATTGAGTATAGGTATAATCTATTTTATTTTTTGCGTCAATTATAATAAGCTATTAATTGAAGTATAATAAAATAAAGGGGGGTTAATTTTTAATGAATACTAAAAAATTGACATTTAGTGCTATGTGTGTTGTTGTAAACCTTGTATTAGGAACTGTTATGGGTATGATACAGATACCTCTTCTATTCCTTGATACTATAGGTACTATACTTGGGGCAGTAGTCCTTGGACCATTATGGGGTGCTTTAATAGGTGGATGTAGTAACCTTGTACTAGGTGTTATATCAGATCCTACAAACATACCATTCGCAATAGTTAACATAGCTACTGGTCTTATAGTAGGGTTCATGGCTAAAAAAGGAAACTTTGGTTACAAAAAAGCTATCATAACAGGTATCATACTTGCTGTAGTTTGTCCTATGATAGGAACACCTATATCAGTTTATATGTTCGGTGGACTTAGCGGAAGTGGAGCTGACTTATTAGTTGGAGCATTTTTACAGGCAGGACAGCAGATATTCACAGCAGCATTTATACCAAGAATATTAAGCAATATAGTTGATAAACCATTATCTTGTTTATTAGTTGTATTATTTATATCTAAAATGCCTAAGAATTTCCTTGCTCAGTTTAAATCACAGGAAAACTAAAGCTAGCGAGGAGTTTATAAAATCCTAAATAAATCTTTGCAAGCTAAAAAGAGTCATCTTATATACGTTAAAAAACGTTTTGAGAAGGCTCTTTTTTGTTGTAAAATCTAATTATGTAGAAATTTAAAAATTAAAATTTTTTGGAGGTAATAAATTATGAAGGATATTATACTTGTATCTCATTGTATGTTAAATACTTTTTCTAAGGTAGAAAGTTTTGGAGAGGAAGAAGGAAGAGAAGAAGCAAGAAGAAAGGTAATGAAAACAATTATAGAAAATGGAATTGGGATAATTCAGCTACCATGTCCAGAGCTTATAATGTATGGAACAAAGAGATGGGGACACGTTAAAGACCAGTTTGAGACACCTCATTTCAGAAACGTATGTAGATGTGAATTTGAAATATACTTACAGCAGCTACAGGAATATATAAACAACGGCTACAATATAATAGGAATATTAGGTATAGATGGAAGTCCATCTTGTGGAGTAGACCTTACTTGTGTTGGAGATTGGAGAGGAGAAATAGGAAGTAATCCAAATCTTAGACAGACAATAGACAGCATAAAATATGTAGGAGAAATGGGAGTACTTATGGACGAAATTTCAAAAATACTTTCTGAAAATGGAATAGAACTAGAAATGTTCGGATTCCAGACAGAAACAGCGGATAAAATCTGTGAAAGAATAGAAAACGCTGTCAAATAAAAAAATAATAAAAAATAAGGTGTAATAAATATTTTTTACATAAATTTTAAAATTTTCAGAAAAAAAGTTGCAATATTGGAAATAATATGTTTTAATATACTTATCAAAAAAAACAGAATAATAAACCAAGGTAGAGGCGCTATTGTTCAATAGTATCTAGAGGAGTTGGCAGACGTTGAATTTAGAGAAAGGGGATATAGCCGAAGATAGAATGTATGGCAATAATTCTTTCTGGGCCTGTATATAACATATGCAGGACTGTCGCTTTAATAAGTGTTGAGCTACAAGGTTACTTTGTATGAATACAGCGGTTCAAAGTTTCCTTTGGACCGTTTTTTTATTAGAAATAAAGTAAAGGGCGATATATTTGGCAAAATTATAGAAATTTGCAAAAGGTTTTTATTATTCATTAGGAGGTAAAAGAATGAGTGTAGTTGTACAGAAATACGGTGGAAGCTCTGTTGCCGACACTGACAAAATTAGAGCAATAGCAGAGGGAATAATAGAAAGAAAGAAAACTGATCCTAACATAGTAGTAGTTGTTTCAGCTATGGGAAAAACTACTGATGGATATATAAATATGGCTAAATCAGTAACAGATAAACCTTGTAAAAGAGAACTAGATGCTCTTTTATCAACTGGTGAAATGATATCAGCTTCAATGCTTGCCATAACTTTAGAAGCTCTAGGCTGCAAAGCTATAAGCTACAATGCTTACCAGTTAGACATACATACTAGTGGAAATCATGGAAAATCATTAATAGATGATATAAATGTTGATAGAATACAGGAAAGTTTAGATGAGGGATATGTAGTAGTAGTTACTGGATTCCAGGGAATTAATGACGAAGGAGATATCACTACTCTAGGAAGAGGAGGATCTGATACTTCAGCGGTTGCATTAGCAGTAAAATTAAACGGAAAATGTGAAATATATACAGACGTAGATGGAGTGTACTTCACAGATCCAAGAGCATATGCAGATGCTAAAAAACTTGATGAAATAGAATACGAAGAAATGCTAGAACTTGCAAGCTTAGGTGCAAAAGTTATGCATTCAAGAAGTATAGAACTTGCTCAGAAATATGGAGTAGAAGTATATGTAGGACGTACATGTGGAACAGTAAAAGGAACATACATAAGAGGAGGAAAAAACATGAAATTAGAAGATAAAGTAATAACAGGAATAGCAACAAGTGATGCAGATAGCTCAATAACAATAAAAGAATTAGATATGGACAACGTATCAGCTCTATTTGAAGATATAGCAAATAAATCTATAAGCGTGGATATGATAAGCCAGACAGCTCCAATAGATGGAAAATTAAACGTATCATTCACTATACCAAAAGATGAAGTAGATGAATGTATAGAATTAGCTAAAAAATACACTTCAGATGAAAATATAGCTGTAGACAACGATATAACTAAATTCTCATTAGTAGGACTTGGAATGAAACACACTTCAGGTGTTGCTTCAAAGGTATTTAGAATATTCAAAGAAAACAACATAAGAGTAAAATTAATAACAACATCAGAAATAAGAATAACTTGCGCAATAAATACTTCAGACAAAGAAGTAGCTATACAGAAAATGTGCGAAGAATTTAATGTATAAGATAAATTGAAAGAAAGTAGGGAATAGGATATGAAACTTCATGGGAGTATGGAAATAAAAAACGACGAACTTTATATTGGTGGTGTAAATTGCCTAGATATGGTAAAAGAATACAAAACACCTCTTTATGTATTTGACGAGCAGCTTATAAGAGATAATTGTAGAGAATACAGAAAATATTTTAAAGCTGAAGAAAATGGAAATAGAGTGGCATACGCAGGTAAGGCATTTTTACCAGGGTATATGTGCAGACTTATAAAAGAAGAAAAGATGTGTCTTGATGTAGTATCTGGCGGGGAATTATACACAGCTCATAAATCAGGATTCCCAATGGAGAACATATTCTTCCATGGAAACAATAAAACAAGAGAAGAAGTTGAGATGGGTGTAGAATATGGAGTTGGAAAATTCGTAGTTGATAACTTCTATGAATTAGATTTATTAGAAGAAATTTGCGAAAGAGAAGATAAAGTACAGGAAATATACTTTAGAATAACTCCTGGTATAGAAGCTCATACTCACGAGTATATAAAAACAGGACAGATAGATTCAAAATTCGGATTTGCACTTGTAAATGGAGATTTATATAATGCAATCGAAAAATTAAAAGAGTACAAAAGAGTTAAATTAGTTGGACTTCATGCACATATAGGTTCTCAGATATTTGAGCTTGAACCATTCCTTGATGAAGTAGATGTTATGATGAAACTTGTTAAGGAAATAAAAGAAAACTACGGTATAGAGTTAACAGATGTAGATTTAGGTGGTGGAGTTGGTGTTTATTATACTGAAGAAGATAAACCAAGAGCTATAAAAGATTTCTGTGAGTCTATAATTGAAAGAGCAGAAAAAACTTGTGCTGAGTTAGGTATGGAAGTTCCTCACCTTGTTATAGAGCCAGGTAGATCTGTAATAGCAAATGCAGGAAGTACTCTATATACAATAGGTTCAATAAAAGATATTAAAGACGTTAGGGTATATGTAAGTGTTGACGGTGGTATGACTGATAATATTAGACCATCTCTATATCATGCAGGATATGAATGTAGTATCGTAAATAAGATGAATGGAGATACAGAAAATAGAGTAACCATCGCTGGAAAATGCTGCGAAAGTGGAGATATCCTTATAAATAATGTTGCAATTTCTGAGATAGAAAGTGGCGATATTTTAATTACTACATCAACAGGAGCTTATGGATACTCAATGGCTTCAAACTATAACAAAATACAGAAACCAGCTGTAATAGCTGTAAAAAATGGTGAAATAACACCAGTATGTAGAAGACAAACATTCGAAGATGTACTTGCTTTAGAATTATAAAACTTAGGGCTGTTGTAAATTGCAACAGCCCTTTTTAGAATAATCTTTTATGTTTAGTGAATATAGAGTAGTAAAAACATAAGCTTACCAATCCTTTGTTATTATGCGAAGCATATGAGATATAGACAAACTTCTCTCCAGGCTTCGACGTGCGTGTAGGTAAATTACTTTGTTGTAATTAAAACACACGTCTGCAGATTGTCGAGAGAGTTTTGTCTATATGACTCATATGCTACATATTTACATTATTATTGGTAAGCTCTTATTTTTCCTACTCTATACAATGCACTAAATTCATAAAAGATTATGACTAATAAAATGGGCTTGTTGCAAGTTTAAAAGTAGCTCTAATTTTTTATAACTCTGAAGCTGCGTACATCGAGAGTAGGAGAATATAGTTATATGCTTTGAAGGATGAGATACGGCACAGTTATTTATCTTGTCATTTTTTATTTTTATATGTTAAAATTATATTGAATACGTAGGAGGGATATTATGAAGTTTAAAATAAAATTGATTGCACTTAGTATGGTTATGGCTCTTAGTTTGACTGCGTGTAAGTCTGATGATGGTTCTGAGCTTTTTAATGATGGTCAGATAGCTTTAGAGAAGCATGAGTACAAGACTGCGATGCAGAAGTTTTCTGATGTACTTGAAGGCGATAGTGAGAATAAGGTTGCCAGAGATATGTACGGTCAGGCAATGAGAATGTTAAGAGTTGAAGAATATGAGAGCGATGAAGAGTATGAAAAGGCATTAAAGGAAATAGAGAAAATTCTTCGGTTAAAGAATGGTTCTTCAAAGATAAAGAAGGAAGCTGAGCAGAAGAAGGCTGAGCTAGAAAAATTGGTTGAGAATTTAAATGCTGAGAGAGAAGAGAGAAAGCAGAATGCAAAGGAAGCTGCTAAGAATAATAAAGGTCAGGTAGAGTCTGATGCGCTTCACTCAAATGCAACACATCCAAACGCTAATAAACCAGAAAAACCAAGTGATAATAGTAGTTCTGGAGGAAGTTCTTCAGGAAACTCTTCAAGTGGAAATGGTGGAAGCAGTAACAATAGCGGAAACAGTGGAAATCAGTCAGGAGGAAGTTCTTCAGGTGGTTCTTCTAATGAAGGAGGATCTTCAGG
>OGEP01003871.1_pt1 | contig 10616 bp, 19 predicted proteins | sample 1570721 | NCBI WGS metagenome assembly OGEP01 (sample SAMEA2582131, study PRJEB24529) | metagenome | biome: Human gut stool | place: China | collected 2011 | reverse complement strand
CCCCACCGCCGTTCCGACTTCCAGGATCCTGACAGGGGAAACAAGCGTCACCATTGTCTTTAAAAGTGCCGCCGTCTCCCTGCGGATGATCGGAACCCTGTTCTTCACAGCATTCTCAGCGATCGTCTCAATAAGCGGTCCGTCTCCCTGGGCCAGGGAATTTATATAAGTCGTAAGTCTGTTTTCCGTGATCATGATTTCGTATCTTCCTTCGCAGCATCTTCCGGACTTTCCTTTAAAATATCGATCAGCTCTTTGGAGTCCTTCGATGTATTTAGCTCATAAGTTCCGGCCTTCACCTCGTATCCATAGCATTTTGCCTGGATCGTAAAGGTACGCGGATCACGGATCAGGCCGGCTTTCTTTAAGATCTTTCCGACCTCTTCCACCGACTCGTTTCCGGTGAGCTTCACGCTCTTCTCTGTTCCCGGCTCCGCCTCCATCGCCGGCGCATAGAAGATCCCGTGGCCAAAGGAGTAGGCACTTCTCGCCCCGGTGACGATCAGGATGGCAGCAAGTCCATACAGGATGATCCGTCCGGATGTGCTGATGACAAACAGGCTGATTTTGTTGATTTCTCTCGTTATCTTGCTCATATCATTTCCCTTGCAGGTAGCTCCGCCGTGTATCTTCTTGTTTTCATGTGCATGAAAACAAGAAGCCGGGGGCGTTCCCCCTATACTGAGCTGTGCCAAAAATTGCTTATGCAAGCAAGCTTGCAACACAATTTTCAGCCCAGCTCAGTGCACGGCTAACTGGGTTCATTTAAACTTCCATGATGATCGGAAGGATCATCGGGTTTCTCTTGATTCGTTTCCATAAGAAGTCGCTTAAGCTGTCACGGATGATGTTCTTGATCTTGCCCCAATCAGACACGTGACGCTCTAAGCAGTCTGCAACAGCCTGATCCACGATCGCCTGTGCCTCCTCCATCAGATCCTCAGACTCACGCACGTAGACAAATCCGCGGGACACGATATCCGGTCCGGAGAGCAGGAGGTTGGAGTGTTTCTCAAGTGTCAGGACAACGATAATGATACCGTTCTGGGCAAGGTTCTGGAGGACGCCGTAGCCCATGAATTGCGGCGCAATCCCGACCCCAAGCTCAAGCGAGTGCTGGAGCAGGGAATAGACGCCGGAATCCGCAAGCCGCGCATCCATCGCAAGCTGCACATCTTCGGGCGCGCCGAGCGTCTTCGCAGGACCGTACAACCGGCTGATGTCGTCGGGCGTAGGTGGCAAAGACTGAGCAAGGCCGCCGCGCACGTCCGGGGAGAGATTCAGACGGCGCGACGGTTGCACTTGAGGTATGGAGGTGGCGTGTCGATAAGTGCGCTTCTTGCTCATGTGCCCATAATGCTACGAGCCAAAAAGAAAACACACCGTGAACAAGGTTCGGGGGGCTTGGCTGTGGGACACCTTTCATATTGTATTAATATAGATTAATCTATATACATGGATACCTTTAGGGAGGTATCCGCATGTACAAAAGCATCATGGTGTTTCTGCTGGCCGCGCTGGTTATGACGTCCGAGGCGCAGGCCGCGGGCAACGAATGGAACGATTCGTTCAGCAAGGCCAAGAAGACGCTGGAACGGCAGGGCTATTATGACCATCGGATCACGCTCTACTGCGGGGCGGCGTTCGACGAGAAGAAGAACGTCACCCTGCCGGAGGGTTTTACTGCCGCGAAGCACGAGAAGCGGGCCGGGAAGGTGGAATGGGAACACGTGGTCCCCGCCGAGAACTTCGGGCAGGCGTTCGCGGAGTGGCGCGAGGGCGACGCGCAGTGCGTGGACAACAGGGGAAAGGCGTTCAAAGGCCGCAAGTGCGCCGAGAAGGTCAGCCGGGAATACAGGCTCATGCAGGCTGACCTGTACAATCTGTATCCGGCCATCGGCGCGGTGAATGCCCTACGCCAGAACTACAACTTTCAGATGTTGCCGGGAGAAAAGCCGGACTTCGGGAGTTGTGAGATGAAGATTGCGGACAGAAAGGCCGAGCCGCCTATCAGATCAAGGGGACAAATTGCCCGGACCTACAAGTATATGGCCGACGCCTACGCCCCGCGCTACCGCATGAGCCGCCAGCAGACGCAGCTCATGGACGCATGGGACAAGATGTATCCGGTTGATGCGTGGGAATGCACGCGGGCCAGACGTATTGAAAGACTACAAGGTAATGAAAACCCTTTTGTGAAGGAAAGATGTCAAGAGACAGGACTCTAACTCTTTACATTCATTTATATTCTCCTTCCCATACGTGGCTGATTGAGGATGGCGGGGTTGATGCACATGGGCCGCTTGGTATCGAAATCACGCAGCGCCTGTGTTGTGGCGTCCACTTGGTCGTCGTGGGGCGCACCGGGGAACTGCGTCAGTTCCGCGACGTACTCCCGTGCCCACGGGCAATGCTCAGGGTGCGGGAGCAGGACGTTCCCGGCCTCGAAGAACGTGGTCACGGCATGGGCCCGGGCCGTCTTGCTGCCGTCCGGCTCCACGGGGATGATACCGGGCACGGCATGTTTCAGCGCGTCGATGACCGCCGGGCCGTTGGCCTTTAGCGGCGAGCGCCCGGAACGCGGCCACCGTATCCGTAAAGCCCATACGCCGCCGTACCTGATCGAGGAGGTAGCGGTCGGCCCCCTTGCGTCCCCACACCTGCCCCACAACAAAGTCGGTATCGTCGCCGTCCTTGAATGTCATGTCCCACGAGATAAGGAGCTGGTCGAACTGCTCTGGCAGATCTTTGGGGAGCCAAAAGCGCAGCCACTCGGATTTGAAGATGGCGCCGCCGTCTGGCGTAGGCCGCTGCTGATACAGGGCCTCCCAATCGCGTGTGCCGAGGGCTTTCTTAATGGCAAGGAGCTGGCTCAGCGGGTAACGTTCCGGGTGCAGGGCTTCCCCGGCCTTACGATGTGGCTCGTCCGCCGTGGCGATGGCGGGGAAGTCCACCACACGCCAGTGGTCGCCCTCCCCCCGTGCGGCGGCCTCAAGCAGCCGCCCGGAAAGGTCGGCCATGTGCCAGCGCGTATTGATGATGAGAACTCCCCCGCCGGGCGCGAGGCGCGTGTACAGCGTGGACGTGTACCAGTCCCAGACGTTCTGGCGGATGGTCGGGGAATCGGCGGATGCCCGGTCTTTGAATGGGTCGTCTACGATGACGATATGCCCGCCCATGCCCGTGATGCCGCCGCCCACGCCAGCGGAACGGTAGCATCCAGCGTGCCCCACTACCTCGAATATATCTGAGTTGCGGAGGTAGGAACCGTTCCCCACGGTGCGGATGTTCTTGCCGTACAGCGCCGTGCCGGGAAAAAGTTCCCGGTATTCCGGACTGTCGATGACGCGCTGAACGTCGCGGTTCATGCGCGAGGACAGGTCGGCGGCGTAGCTCGTGGAAATGACAGATAGATCGGGATAGCGGCCCAAGGCGTAAGCCGGGAAGCGGCGGGAGGCGAGCTCACTTTTCCCGTGGCGCGGGGGCATGGTCAGCATGAGGCGCGGGGAACGCCCGGCTACGACATCTGCAAGGAAAGCGTCAAGCTCGGAACAGATTTCCTCATGCACCCATCCCATGCGGTAGCCGGGCATGGTGTAGCGCACGAAGGCCGCGAGACAGCTCCGGGCCAGCGCACAACGAATTTCAGCAAGCACCTCACCCGTCATTCCTCTCATTCTCTTTAAAAGCCTCCCGCGTCAGCTTAAGCAATTCATCGGAGGAAAGATGGGAAAGATCAAGTGCTGGTGCAGGCGACATCGTTCTATCGGAACTGGAAAGATCGATTTTTTGAATCTCTCGCCATCCCATACGAGTCTTTGCCCAGAAAATAAGAGCGGTTGTGTCACCCGACATAGCTTTGTCAAAGAGCCGCTTTCCTACTTTAACATTAGCGTTGGTTCTTCCTGTGATAAGCTCCTGCTTATAGAGCTTCACCATCGTATCAACAGACATACCAATCTTTGCCGCGATTTCATCTTGCGGTACTCCGTATTGAGCCATTGCCTCAACAAGCGCCGCCTTTGTTCCAGATCTTTTTATCGCAGGTCTACCACCGCTCATAGAACGCCTCCGAGCAGGTTGATGTAGTACGGAATCGTTAGTTCAAGCCCCTCATCCAAGCTCGTTGTCGGCTTGAATCCCAAAAGAGCGGACGCTTTTCCAATATCAGGAACGCGCCGCGTGGGGTCGTCGTCAGGAATGGGCCGGAATACGATTTTTGATGACGACCTGACTTTTTCGATTATAGTCTTGGCAAGCTCCAAGATCGTGATTTCTTCGGGGTTTCCAACATTTACCGGACCCGTGATATGACTATCCGACTCCATCAGCCGGACAATCCCTGATATCGTATCGTGTACGAAACAAAACGAGCGTGTCTGAGAACCATCCCCGTATACGGTTATATCATCACCCCGTAAGGCTTGGCATATGAAGTTAGGAACAACACGACCATCGTTTATCGACATCATAGGTCCATAGGTGTTGAACAGGCGCACGACTTTAACTTTGATCCCCTCTTCGCGGAAAAAGTCGAAGAAGAGACTTTCTGCACAGCGTTTTCCTTCATCGTAACAGGCTCGGATGCCGATGGGGTTGACATTGCCTCTATCAGTCTCTCGCTGAGGCGAAACTAGTGGCTCGCCATATACTTCTGATGTGGATGCCTGCAAAACCGTCGCACCATGTACCTTGGCAAGCTCCAGTATATTCAATGCCCCAAGTACGCAGGTCTTTGTAGTCTGAATTGCATTTTTGCCCTGATAGTTTAAAGGGCTTGCTGGACATGCGAGATTGTAAATTTCGTCTATATGCTCAGAAGCCTCAAAAGGAGAACAAATATCATGAAGAAAGAACTGAAAGTTTTTGAGCCGATTGGGGATATTATTAATATTTCCGGTTGAAAGATCGTCTATGCAGATAACCTTGTGTCCTTTTTTAAGCAATTCCCTGCAAAGATGTGCTCCTAAAAATCCGGCACCACCTGTTACGAGACTTGTTTTCATGAATCCGCCTTTTGGTATCGAGGGGAAAGGATTTTGGGCGTGCAGTGATTCCAAGAGATTTTATGGTGGTATCGCATATACGTATCTTTGAGCGTCGATATTTTCACAGCAGATGGGCACATCATGACAGTATAAAAACTTTTCATATATGTACCATTTTCAAGATACATATCGGTCAGCCCACCAGCTTGAGATTGTGTCTCAGCTTGATTGATGCACGTATTCCCGAACGAGAAAAACAGCTTGCCCCGATGCCCCAGAGTGACATACGTGTTAACGTCATCATTCATACGTCCAACGAACTTGAAAGGGCGTAATGTCTTGCAAAAAAACGCGTTCATGGCTTTTCGTTTCACAGCCAATTTGGGGAAATCAATAGCCCCACCAATGAAATCGCCATTCTGCATAAAGCAGACGCTTAAAGATGGAGTTCTTTCTAAAAAATCTAGATAGGCATCGAAGACATCATCGAGGCATTGTGGGTATACATATTTCAAGACGCCATCTTTTGCATATCTGTGCTGGAACGAGTCATAATCATCGTCAAGTTCTAAGAAAAAATCGAGTCCCAAGCCCTCGGCTATTTTGTGACACATATTTCTAGCAAAAAGGACCGTATTTTTCTTCTGGATATTATCACCACGATCAGTAAATCGTGCTGCATCTTCCTTACAAAAGCGGATCACTTCTTTACCATACCGACGAATATATTCATCACCTGTCGTATCTTCATCATCAATAATGAGGTAAATGGGGCCTGTATATCCATGCTTTCGGAGTGAACGATATGTTTGCTGATTCTGAGGGCGTCCATACGTAAGTATAAAGCAAGCAAATTTTTCATGCCTCATCGTTCTTATCCTCACGGATTAAGGCATCTCGAAGTTCATCTATCCGGGAAGAGAGCTCAACAAACCCGTTTTCAATCGCATTATCAATGTCGATGATAACAAGGGCTGACTGCTCCATAAGTCGCTGCATTTCAGGGGATGCGTTTGCGTAGTACTCTGCGATGTTCTCGTAGTTGAAAACCGTATGCCGATGAGCAGCCGCGAGAAGAAAGGCTTTTTCTTTCGGAGAAACGGTTGAGTCATGAATGGCCTTGGCGAGTTCATTATCCTTTGTCTGGTCGTACAGTTCATCTACGCAAACAGATCTACCCGTAGGCTCATATATGGGGGTTGTGGCTTTCGCTGTGTACTTATCTTCTACGGGAACATCTTCTTGGGGCTCGAAAAGCTCAGCCTCAAAACCGATAAGATCAGTATCAAAATCGGCTAGTTTGAGCTCTTCAAGCTCAAGGGCCAAAAGTTCGTTGTCCCATTCAGCCCAGTTTGCGGACTGATTGGCAAGCAGTCGAAAAGCCTTGACTTGAACATCACTCAACTCGTCGGCAAGAGCCACAGGGACATCTTTCAAGCCGAGTTTCTGAGCTGCTTTCAGGCGCAGATGTCCATCAACGACGGTGCCATCGGACTTAGCGACAATGGGGATACGGAATCCGAACTCCCGGATGGCCGCACACATACGATCAACCTGCGCATCATTTTTGCGCGGGTTCCTTGCGTAAGGTATCAATCGCTCAATAGGCCATTGCTCGACATTCAGCATTTTTATAGTTCCGAAAAAGTTACAGCGTAAAGAACTTCATAATGAGCGCGCCGAGGCTGCCAGCCACAGCAGCCACGCCAGCAAGGACGGACAGGCCCCCGGCGCGTTTGTTCTCGGCGGCTTCAAGCGCGGCGATACGGACATCCAGTGCTGCGAGGCGCTTGCCGTGATCCTTGAGCTGCGTAATCACGATGTCGTCGAGGCGCTGGTTAGTGCCCGCGACCTCGGCCTTGAGCCCGGAAAGCTCGGCCTTCACTTCCCCGATCTCGCGGACAAGCTGCACGTCGTCGCTCATCGCCTCGCCTCAACGCCCTTGATCCACAGGAGCAGGTTCCCGGCCTCGCCTGCGGGCAGGTGCACCCACTCGCCGGGCTCGGTGAACGTCTCGCCCCGGTAGGTGTAGGACCACTCACCCGTCACGACGGCCCCCGGCGTCAGAGGAGCCGGGCTTGTCGCAGCGGTCGGTTCCGCCCATCGAGCGCACCCACTCGCCGCCAACGTCATCACGAACAGCAGCGCGATCAGCCTCGCGGCGTTCGCCGTACCGTTGACGCAGCCACAGCTTGATAAGTTCAACGAGCGAGGTGAAGAACTCAAGGACGGCCCGCACATCACTTCCCCGTCACGGCCTTGACTTCGGCCTTCACGGTTTCGGACTTGCCGTCAGCCACGGCGCCCTTGTTCTGTCCGAAGTGCGCGGCAAGGGCGTGGGCCCAGCGGTAGAAGACGGCATAAAGCCCGGTCGGTTCCTTCGGCACGGGCATCCATACGGTGGCCACGGCGCACAGGCCGCACACGGTCATGACCACGCTCAGGGCGGTGACGAGCCACGCCGCATCGGGATACTGCGCGGAAAGGCTCATCAAGGTCGAAAGGATGAAATCAATCACGGTCGCTTCCATCAGTACTTGCCTCCATGCTGGTAAAAGGCCACGTCGCGCGGCTTGTCCGGGTCGTTGTCCACATGAATCCACGTCGGGGCCAGCTCGATGCGCCGGAATCCGGCTTCAAGCAGGGCTTGCAGCATGACGAAACGGGAATGGGAATCCACACAGCGGATGTCCACGGCATACCCGCGCGTGTGGGCGGACGTGGGCACGCCCCCGACGGCTTTGTTGTGCTTGGGGCAACGGTAGGCGGACGTCAGCGAAAACGGCGTGCCCGCCAGATCGCGGGCCTCGTCGAGCAGATGCAGCAGATCGGCGTCCATTTTTTCCATGCCCGCGCCGCACCCGCACTTGCAGCGGAATTCGAGGGGAGAGAAGTGACGCAAGGGAAGAACAGCCATAAAAAATATCCTCCTGCGTCCACTCTCGCACAAGAGAATAGGGGGAGGACACCGTGAACAAGGTTCTACAACAGCCTATATTGCTGCTGTGGTTCCGGGTTCCCGCAAAGCTGCTTTTTGAGCCGACGGACGTACCTAGTGGTCACGCCAAGGGCTTCGGCGATGGCGTCCGGCTTCTCCCCTGCTTCCAGACGGGACAGGATACGTCCTTTGAACGGTTCACCACGGCGCAGGTTGGGCACGACGATCTGCATCCCCCCAAATTCGGTGCAGAGGGCCGCCATACGCTGCCGACCAAGCAGCTCCAGAAGAAAACCTGTGGGCTTCCGGGGGATAAAGTATGAACGTCCACCGCACTGTGCGCAGAGGATGACCGCCCCCACGTCACCGATGGCCTCTGACAGTTCGAACTGGCTCACCCACACGTCACTCATGAGCACCAACCTTGTGTTCCCCAAGCCATAGCCGCAGTGCGGTCACAGCTACATCGAGGGCTTCGTCGCGGATACGCTCCGGAGTTTCGTGCTCAACGGCGTGTACAAGCTCACGGTACTCCCCCCCGATAACGCCAAGCGCGTGGTATTTGCCCTCCGCAAAAACAGGGTGCTTCCCACGTGCTTCCGACAGCCGCTGCATGAGCGCCACAAGAGCCTTTTCACCAAGTATCGTAATGTCGATGTTATGCACTGATAGCCTCCCTGTGCGCGTCAAGCTCGTCGGTATAAGCGCATACGCCGTACCCGAGATGAGTTGCCCTATCGCAATCGTGGACGGGGTAGGCGTAGCGGATCATGAGCAGGCGGCTAATTCCGGTGTACTCCGTAATGCGCTTCCAGCCGAGCAGCAATTTCCGTTCATTCATTACGCTTCCTCCTGTGCGTACACAGCCACCTCCCAGTGCGGGACAGCGGCGTAGCATTTCGAGCAACGCAGGGACACCACCTGCCTGTCGTCGCCCCAGAACCCCGCGCGCGTCATGGCGTCTTTGAGCTGCTTTGCCATGTTGTCGAGGTCCGGCTTCTTCGTATGGGCGATTTCACCGCGTAACATGGCCTCTCGTTGTTTTTTCGGGGTCGACGCAGGTATCGGCATCCCCGCGATAAATTCGAGCACGAGAGGTCCTTCTAGAGGCTTTTTCGGGGCGCGCGCAGAAAGGAGATCGTCAAGCACGGCTTCCGCGCTCTTCTGCCCGGCGGACTTGTAGGCCACGCTGTGCCCACAACGGACGGTGTGCCGGACTCGGGCCTGTGCCGTGGGCGTGCAGTTCAGGACAAAGCGGTAGGCTGTCACTACTCCATCCCCAACGCCCGGAGATGGGCAAGCTGTTCATTCAAGGGCATATCCGGCATACCGTGCCTTCTGACGTCCATCTTCTCCCGCAGGTTTGAGAGAATCTTCGCGCACCATTCTGCGCCTTCTTCGCAACGCTCATCGAACGTCAAAGCATTTTCCGGCAAGGCTTCGCGGTTCACGGCTGGCGTCAGTTTCCGGGCCTCTTCCACCTGCCGCATCACGTCGGCAGGAACGGGGAAGAACCGCAGGACGGCCTGCGTCCGACGCATCCCCTCGCGGAACTCCGCATCGCTCACGTCAGCCAACACGTCGCCCCAAGTCCTGACCAGCAACTCGAATTCCGCCTGCGCGGGCCTCGGCTGCCGATAGAGCACAAACGCCTTGCTGAGTTCCAGAGCCAAAAGCTGCAAACTCGCCATTTCTGTATACCTCGTCGAGTTTCAAAACCTGTTCCGCAAAATCGCCGCGTTCCGCCGCTTCCACCTGCCTCGCCGTCATAGGGGCGGCTCGCTGCTGGATAGGGCTCGACCTGCTGGCGTTGTTCTGCGCCCGGTCAAGCCATGAGTTCAGGAACCGCCGTACCCCAGTTTTTGTTTTCCGCTTCCGGGGATTGCTCAGGCACCACGCCCTGACCTGTGCAAGCTCACCAGCCACGTCTACCCCCGGATAAGCGGCAGCGTACTCGCTGGCCAAAGATGCGGGGACCGGAAACTCGGAACCGTCAGCAAGCGGGATCATGGCTACAGACTGTTCCTGCTCACCTTCCGGTTCCGGCGCCGAGGATGCGCCAGCATCGCTCTGCGCAAGATCTGTCTTTCTCTCTTCTTTCTTACTTTCTTTCTTTATATCTTTCTTGTTTGTGGCCCTCTGCTGGCCCTCTGCTGGCCCTCTGCTGGCCTCTTGTTGGACCTCCTGCTGGCCTTTCTGTTGGCCTTCCGCTGGCCTTTCATCTTGGTATCTATGCCAATTTAAAAAAGAAACTACTGTACATCTGTTGGTCGATCTGCTGGACACAATTTCGAGTTTTTTGAGCAGTTCAAAAGCTGTTCTTACCTGCTTTTCACTCAACCCCAGATCAGAGGCTGCCTTAGCTCGTCCAAAGATGACTTCCCCCGGCTCAAGATCAAAGACCATGCCCGCAACGATTTGACGATGGTGACGGTATGTAGTCTTGAGCAACAGGTAGCCAAAGAGCTGCCACGCGGAGCCGTTTTGGAGCAGCCCGCTATCTAGGCATTTCCGCCAGAGCTTGACATATCCTTGTTCCATAGGTATATTGTCTCCATTGTTTGGTGTTTTTGTTTGGCCTCCTGTTCCAGCAGGGGGCCTTTTCTTTTGGCAATATCAACGCGCTCGAAAAAGGCTCACGGCTACCACCATATCCCGCTCTCCTTCCGGCTCGCGCGCTGGAATCTGCG
>OGEP01003866.1_pt1 | contig 10629 bp, 10 predicted proteins | sample 1570721 | NCBI WGS metagenome assembly OGEP01 (sample SAMEA2582131, study PRJEB24529) | metagenome | biome: Human gut stool | place: China | collected 2011 | reverse complement strand
GATGTTCGGGCTTTTGAGGATTGTCGGGGTCATTCGGATCTTCCGGTTCGTCTTGTCCCACGCCCCGCTGGGTGATGGAGATATTCGCGGATTCTCCGCCGCAGGAGATAGTGACGACCGCCTGGCGGGATTCGGTCGTTTCGTTTTCAGTGAGCGTGACGGTAATCGTGTGCTTGCCGGCGTCGCCCGAAGTGGGGTTGATGGAGATCCAGCTTTCGGCACGCGAGGTTTCACGCACGGATGCCGTCCAGCTCTGGGTCGTTTCGAAACCGATGGTATGGGACAACGCATCGGCCGAAATCGAGGCCGATAAGTTATCCTGAGGAATCAGAATGTTCTGAAACTCATCTGTTTCGCTGTCGCTGCAACTCCCCCCCCCAGCGCCAGGGTGATGAGAGCCGAGAAAATGAACAGTTTTTTCATACGATAAAGAATTTGAACGATAATTGGTTAAGTAAGTCGGGCAATTTTGTCCGATCGTTGCAAAGATACGAATAAGCCGAGCGCAAAAGCAAATTTTATTTGCATTTTGCCGAGGCGGAGTATCTAAGACGAAGTCAAAGATACGAATAAACTGCGTGCAAAAGCAAATTTTATTTGTATTTTGCTGAGGCGGAATGCTTGAACGACGTTAAAGATTAGAAAAAAGCCGGGTGCGGAAGCAAGTTTATCTGCACTTTGTCGGATCGAAGCGTTTGAGGCGAAGCCAAAGATTATGAAAATGCCGAACAGAAATACAAATATATTTGTATTTTGACGGAGTGGTCCGGAGATCGTGCCCGTATGGGTATTTTCGTCTGTCGAATGGGAGGGTGGATGGCATTCGATCGTGCCGTCGGTGGCTGCGGAGGTTGCAGACGGACGGAAAACAGGGGCGATTGTCTGTGAACGGCGGGCGGATGCGGTTTACAGCAGCCCCGCTTCGTAATAGAGAACGATCTGTTCGAGTACCTTGTCGTCCCCTTCTCGGTCGTATTCCGACTTGAGATTCTGTCCGAAGATACGCGATACGCTTTGCCAGAATCCCGCGACGAAGCCGCCCCGGAACTCCCGGAGGATTTCGTAAGCCGTGTATTTCGTTTCCCGGTCGATCAGCTTCAGAAGCACGCGGCCCTGGGTACGGGTCATGTGTTTCAGCACGGGCGTGTACTCCTTTTTGATCGCTGCGGCGATGCCTTTGATGTATTGTTTCTGTTCCTTTTTCGTTTCGAGCCGGAGCAGTTCCGCCTCCATTTGAACCATTTGTGCTTTGGCGGCTTGGGCTACGGGATAGACTTTCTTCACCGCTTCGACCAGTTTGCGGTAACGGCGCAGGTCAGCTTTTTTGCTGAATACGAAGACGGGTTTTATGGGGACGACCGAGATCGTGTCGCCGTCGGGTCCGATTTCGAAAGAGGTGTGCCATCGGCCCGGCTGTCCGTGTCGGGCCGAAGCCTGCCCGGGCAGGGAGAGCAGCAATACCAGGGATAGGAAAAACCACTTTTTCATCGGAACCGGAATTTTCGTACCTTTGTCAGGATGAAACACAAGGGCGGAGAGGGCGCTTCTGTCCGAAGCGGACGGATTTCGAATCCTCTTCGCAATTCAAAGATAGTGAAATGTGAGGGCAATTGTGAGAACTTGTTCTCGAAAATTGCCGAACCGAATCCTATCTTCTGCCAAAGATAGTGAAAGCCGAGCGAAAACGGGACTTGTTCCCGGTTTTCCGAGGCGCCTCCTATCTAAAGCTATGTTCAAAGATAATGATTCTGAATTATTAACGCAATAAAAAACGGTTGTATTATGATGGAAAAAGGACTTTCTGCACAAAGTAAGGTAACGGTCGATGGCGGCAACGTGGCTGCAACGATGGGATCGGGCGACTTGCAGGTATTCGCTACGCCGGCTATGGTGGCCCTGATGGAAAATGCGGCGATGAAGGCTGTGGCCGACCATTTGCCGGAAGGTTCGACGACCGTCGGCGCCGAGATGAACGTGACCCATATCAAGCCTTCGGGCGTCGGTGCCGAAATCGTCGCATCCGCCGTGCTGACCGAAGTCGAAGGGCGTAAGCTCACCTTCAATGTCGGGGCCCGCGATGCCGAAGGGATGATCGGCGAGGGGGTTCACGTCCGCTATGTCGTTGATCGTGAGAAGTTCATGTCCAAAGTTCGCTGATGCGGAATCTTGTCCCGGAAGCAACGGAAGGAAAAAGTAAAAAAGGCTGTCCAACAAGTTTTTTAATCCTTTTAGAATCGCGTATTCGGAAAAGCTCTCGAATAAGCAGTACAAATAAAAAAGGGCTGTCTGAAACTTGTTAGACAGCCCTTTTTTTGTTGTTATGCTCTTTAGCCCAGCAGCAAATGTTCGAGGAAAATAACCAGCATGCCCGCGAAATACCCGGCCAATGCCAGCAGCGTGATTTTACGCAGGTACCAGCCGAATTCGATCTTTTCCAGTCCCATCGCCACTACTCCTGCGGCCGATCCGATAATCAGCAGGCTGCCGCCCACGCCGGCGCAGAAAGTCAGCAGGTGCCAGAAGATACCGTCCTGTACGAACGCCTGCATATAAACCGGGTCGAGGCTCGAGGCCAGGGCTGCCGTATCGACGACGGGGTACATACCCATACAGGCAGCCACCAGCGGCACGTTGTCGATTACGGCCGACAGCAGACCGGTGATTCCGGCGATCGTATAGACTTCGTGTACGTTTTTGTCCAGGAAGTCGGCGAAGTCGGTCAGCAAACCGGCGCTCTGCAATGCTGCGACCGACATCAGAATACCCAGGAAGAAGAGGATCGTGGGCATATCGATATGTTTGAGTACTTTCGACACCCGGTTTTTGATAGATTCCTCCATGTTCTGTTTGTGGTCATAGACGAGCTCCGTGAAGACCCACAGCACACCCAACGATATCAGCATGCCCAGGTAGGGCGGCAGTCCCGTTACAGCCTTGAATATGGGCACGAACAGCAGCCCGCCGACACCGAGAACGAGAACGAAGTGGCTGAAGCGCGGGCCGACGAACGGCGGCAGTTTGGGCGCCGTGTCTAATTTTTCGGGATGCGCGTTTTCGTCGGGAATATAACGGCAGGCGATGGCCGTGGGAATGATTACCGATACCAGGGCCGGGAGGAACAGTTTGGCCACGAGCAGGCCCGAGGTGACGTTGCCCCGCATCCAGAGCATGATGGTCGTTACGTCGCCGATGGGCGAAAAGGCACCGCCGCTGTTGGCCGCGATGACGATAACGCTGGCGAAGATCCATCGTTCTTTCTGTCCGCTGATCATACGCCGCAGCAGCATGATCATAATGATCGTCGTGGTCATGTTGTCCAGCACGGCGGACATAAAGAAGGTGATGATCGATAGCAACCAGAGCAGTTTGCGTTTGTTGCGGGTTTTGATGTGGTCGGTGATGACGTGGAATCCTCCGTGCCGGTCGATCAGTTCGACGATGGTCATGGCGCCGATCAGGAAGAAGAGGATTTCGCTCGTATCGCCGAGTTGCTCGATCAGTTGCGTGCCGATCTGGGCGTCGTTGCCCAGCAGACTCAATACCGTCCATAACGCACCGCACATCAGCAGGGCGATCGCGGCCTTGTCGATGCGTAGTTTGTGTTCGAGCGCGATGCAGAGGTACCCGAACACAAAAATCAGAATCATGGTTATAATCATATCTTACTGCATTGAATTATCGATTTTATCGATGGAGTCGGAGCGCCGCAATCCCTGTGCCGTAGTGGGTGAGTCCGGTGATTCGGGCCTTTATTTTTCACTTTTTTCGTGGAAATTTTTCGCAGGCTTACCATTCGCGGAGGATTTTTTTTGAAATATCGATTCTTTGCCGTACCTTTGTACCTGCTTTCGAGCATCGGATTGAACTATGGTGTAATGGTAACACAGCAGATTTTGGTTCTGTCGTTCCTGGTTCGAGTCCAGGTAGTTCAACACTGTCGTTCGTAGCCGAAGTCGCTGCGACGGGAAAGGCCGGATTTCAAAATCCGGCCTTTTTGTTTTCGTGCATGGCACAAGCGGCGAATAGGCGCGTCGGATCCGATGTTTCAAACGCTTGATAATAAAGTATATAATCATCTTTGTTTTTGTTGGCGCATCCTTTTCTCATCGGGTTGCCGCTTTCGAAAGACGTTGTTGGGCGTGCCGTCGGATCATCGTATTTTTCCGAAAAGGTTTCTGCTTTTGCCTCTGCCGGGGTGGGCAGCACTTTCCTTTTCATTTAATCGCCCGTTACCACAATCGGGCCGGGCGACCGACAGACATCGGCAGCGCCATTTCCGGGAGCGGTGCGACTGACGGTATAGCTGCTTTTGTTTTTCCTTTGTTTCCCCGGATTTTGGAGAACCGGACCGTTCTCGGGTTTCGTCGTAGCCGTTATTGTCCGAGGGCCTGACGCCAACGCCTTTGCCAGCTGGTCGGGACAGGATGTTCCCCGGCCTTTGCAGTCGATGCCTTCGAGACGTGCGATCACGTCGGCAGCCTGCATCCCGCGCGTCAGCAGACCTATTCCCTGGGTATTCCCGTGACATCCGCCTTCGAAGCGGACGCTTTTGACGATATCTCCCTCCAATTCGATTTCGATGGATTTCGAACAGGTACCTTGTGTCTTATAAGTGAATTTCTTTGCCATTTCGAAAGAATTTCGTACGCAAATATACGAATAAATGGATATTTTCAGCGTCCGATGTGTCGGCGTGTGTGTTTCCGTGCGTACCGGGAATCCATGGCTTTTGCGTATTCGAATCCGTCCCTCTTCTCTTGAGCCTCTTATTTTCGGTTTTTTGATTCTGGCCGGCCGGTTTGGTTTTGCTATTTATTTCGGGCGACGACCGGATAATCGTATGTAAAACTCCCCTTCCCGATCACGGGAAGGGGAGTTCTCTTGTCTCAGTACTTTTTTATTTCTGCTGTTGCTGCTGCAGGTCGCTCGTGTCGGCGACGACCATGTTTTTGTCGATGCGGAGCGTGACGTTGCCGTCCACTTCGATCAGGAGGGTCGTCTCCTTGATCTCTTTCACTACGCCGTAAATACCGCCGGCCGTGATGATCTTGTCGCCTTTCTTAAGGCCGGCCCGGAATTGAGCCATCTGCTTGCGTCGCTTCGATTCGGGGCGCCACATGAAGAAATACAGAACCAGAATCATCAGGCCGAGCATGATGAAGAGCGAATAGCCGCCGCCAGCCTGCGGTGCAGGTGCTGTCGCTTGAAGTAAGTTAATCATAGTTTTCTATTGATTTGATATTTGGTTTTTCTTTATGATCGGTACAAATATAGTGAAAGCCGGGTATCGCACCAAATTATTCGAATGCTGGCGGCCGTTTTTCCCGAACCGGTGCTTTCCGATCGAGATTCGCACCTGCCGGAGATGCCTTCGAATATATCGGGCAATCCGGATTTCGGCTGCCTCCGTTGGATTTTCCGGTAAATATAGTCGAAATTTGCGGGAGTCGCAGCCGTTCGGCGCTTCTTTCCTGCGAATTAACAATTTCTTAATCGACATCGGCTTCGACGTAAATCCGTAACGGCTCCTCCGATCCCGACGCATAGAGTTTCAACAGTTTCATCTGCCAGCCGTGCTCGCCCCGCGAGTCGAACCGGACGCTGAACGGGATTTCCTCGCCCGGCTTCAGGGGCCGTCGGTCGAATTCCGGGGTGACACATTCGCACGAAACCTCGTAGCGGGCCACCACCCATGTCCGGGACGAAGTATTTTGCAGCCGAAACCGTTTGATGCCTGTTTCGCCGGAGTGGAGCCGTCCGAAACGGATCGTGTCCGAAGTACCTTCGGTGAGCGTTTCATCCGATATTTCGAGCGTCGGCCCGCTCTGGACACTGCTCGTCCGGCGGGACTGACAGCCGATGACGAGGGCTACCAGCAATATGCAGAAAATGTGCCGCATCATATCAGTCCCCGTCCGGTTTTTTTGAGTTTTCCCTCTTCGGTCAGCGCTTCCACGATCTTATCCAATACGCCGTTGATAAAGGTGCTGCTGCCGGGCGTAGAGTAGAACTTGGCGATGTCGATGTATTCGTCGAGGGTTACTTTCACCGGAATCGAAGGAAAGGAAACCAGCTCGGTGATCGCCGTGGCCATAATCAGGTTATCCATGAAGACGATACGCTCCACGTCCCAGTTGCGCGTAAATTTTTCGATGTATTCCAGCCGCTCGTTGTAGTTGATGAGCGTCTTTTCGAACAGCGTTTTGACGAATTCGGCGTCCTCGTCGCTTTTGAATTCGGGCAGCATCTTCACGTCCGCGTGGGACTGGCGCATGTTGGAGATCGTGCGGATCACGAGCGTCAGAACGAATCCCAGGTCGTCGCTCCAGAGGATCGACTGCTCTTCCAGTACGTCGTCCAGCATGGGACAATCCTGCAACTCCTTTTCGAAGAAGGTGGCCAGAAGCGCTGCGTCGGCTTTGAACGAACTTTCCGAAGCGCTCATGTAAGCCTGGAAATAGTCCGTCGCCGCGAGTTGGTTGTAAAGTGTGCGGATGAGTTCGGGATATTTGCTCCAGCCGAGTTTACGGGCTGCCATTCGGTCATTCACCGTGTCGCTGTCGGCGATCATACGGATCACGGCGTTGTCGATGAAGCGGGTGTTGGGGTGGAGGTCTTCGTAGGTCGGCAACTTTTTCTGTTTGGCCAGCTCCTGACGTTGCTGGGCATAATGCGCCAGTTCGACCGGAAGGGTCATCATCTGGAAATAAAGGTCATAGGTCTTGTCGATCGAATTCATCATGTTCTTTTCCGACGCGATCATATTGTCCGAGTCGGATTTGAGATGCGCATATAGGGCCTTTATCGCCTTGATTCTAAGCTGTCTTCTACTTAACATATATTTTCAGAACTTTGCGGCAAACGGGATTACCTGCCGTTTGTCCGGTTTGCTTCGTGCCGGGAGGCGTGCGGGCTGCTTGTAAAACGAAGTCGCGTTTTGCCGGGCGCGATTCGCCCCGATACGAAAATTACCGGACAAAGGTAGGAAAAAAAGCGCTTGCCGCAACCTTTTTGCGCTCCTCGGACATAAATAATCTTATGCCGACTTTTTGGGCAGGAGTTGCCGCGCCGATTCGTTGTCGTGTCGGTTTTTCCTGCCGCAGAATGGATTCCGGGGTTGTTTGTTGCCCTTGTCCTGCCGTGCCCCTTTTTCCCCGGCAAAGTGCGAATAAATTCGTCTTTACTCTTTTACTCTCGGCTCATTCTTAATTTTTGTCCTTATTCGCTTGGGCAAAAGGCAGATAAATTTGCTTTTGTACCCGGCTTATTCGTAGCGTTGCATAAGATAGGATGCGATTCGGCAATCTTTGCGTGCAATCCCGCACGATTGCTCTCGCCTTTCCCTGTCTTTGACATAGCTTTAGATGGGATGCGCCGAGAGAAAACTGCGAACAAGTTCCCGTTTTCTCCCGGCTTTCACTATCTTTGTACCCTATGGAAGAGATAAGTCAGAAAGAAGGGGCTGCCGTTCGCCTGCCTTACGATGTGATCGTCGTCGGTGCGGGCGCTGCGGGTATGATGGCTGCGGGGACTGCCGCACGGAACGGACACAGGGTTCTGCTGCTGGAAAAGATGGAGAAATCGGGCCGCAAGGTGCGCATTACGGGTAAAGGCCGCTGCAACGTGACCAATGCCCGGCCGCCTGAGGAGTTCGCCGGACAGGTACGTACCAATGCCGAGTTTTTTTCGACCGCTTTCGCCGAGTTCAACAACAGGGCTACGATCAGATTCTTCGAGCGGCTGGGCGTGAAGCTCGATGTCGAACGCGGCGAGCGGGTGTTTCCTCGAAGCGGCAAGGCGTGGGATATTGCCAACGCACTGCTGGAATATTGCGTGGACAACGGCGTGAAGATCGTTTATGATACCCGTGTGACCGAAATAATGACGCTCAACGGTCGGGTTTTCGGCGTGCGGTACCGCAATAAGCGGGGATTCGAGCGCAAGGAGGAGTGTCCGCGCGTTATCGTCGCCACGGGCGGCGTTTCCTATCCCGCTACGGGTTCGACCGGCGACGGCTACGTCTTTGCGGCCGATACGGGGCATGCGGTCGAACCGGTGCGGCCGTCGCTTACGCCGCTGGTGTCGTCCTGTCTCTGGATCAAAAATATGAACGGACTGTTGCTCCGGAATGTCCGTGCGACGCTCTGCATCGACGGTGAAGCCGTGCGCGAAGAGTTCGGCGAGCTGGGTTTCTCCGAGCGCGGCATCGAAGGCGCTGTGGCGCTCCGCATGAGCCGGGACGCGGTGGACGCCCTGATCGACGGCAAGGGTGTCGGACTGATGGTCGATCTGAAACCGGGGCTGACCGAGGAGATGTTGCGCGAGCGCATCGCCCGTGAGATGGCGGAGATGGGGCCCGAGGAGTTCTTCTCCGAACTGCTCCGCAAGCTCGTTCCGAAGGCGCTGGTCATTCCTCTTTCTGAAGAGGTCGGCGCCCATTCTAAAAATTATATCCGCAAGATTACGCCCGAGCAGATCGAACGGTTGGTTAAGCTCCTCAAGGGGATGGTTTTTCCGATTTCGGACTATGCGCCTTTCGAATATGCCGTCGTTACTGCGGGCGGCGTGAGCTGCGAGGATGTGAACCGCTATACGATGGAATCGCTCAAGGTCAAAGGACTCTATTTCGCCGGCGAGGTGCTCGATCTGGATGCCAACACCGGCGGGTATAATTTACAGATCGCTTTTTCGACCGGTCGTCTGGCCGGTATGCTCAAACAGTGAAACGGACCGGACGCAATCTACGCCGCCGCCTTCGCGGTATTTCCCGGCTGACCGACCGGCTCTCCCGGGCCCGTCATTTCCGGGGGCACGGCGTGCACTCGCCATTCGTTTACGGACTTGTGCGCGAAGCGTTTATGTTTCATAGACTGCGCGACGGAGAGCACTGCCTTTACGATGCCCTGCGTCGGGTCGGAATCTTTCACCGGCGGGCGGTGCAGTTGCAGAACGCCTTTCTCTATTGCGGCTACCGGACGTTTGCGATATGTGAAGGCAAAGCCGAACCTGTTCGGACTTTGCCGGATGCAGAGTTTGAAAAAGGCAATTCGACGTTTGTGATTGACGAGGGCAGAGGTTGTTTGCAGGTTACGCCGGGGAGGGAAAACGAGGCGAAAAATTCGACTTTTGGCCTGAATTGTGCGGGTCCGTACGACATGGTGATCCTGACCCGGAATTTTCCGGCGGAGGATTTGCCTGCTGCTGCGGCTCGGGCTGCCCGGACAGGAGCGACGCTCTGTGTGATGAATCCCTATCACGGTAGCGCACGCGGCGAAGCGTGTCGTCGGATCGTTCGGGAGCATCGTTCGACGACGGTCGATAACCGGGGCTATTTGCTGGTATTCAACAATCATTTGCCGAAACAACATTTCAAGTTATGAAGATATATACGAAAACAGGCGACCAGGGAACCACTTCGCTGGTCGGGGGGGAACGGGTGTTCAAGACCGACGAACGGGTGGAGGCCTACGGCTCGGTGGACGAATTGACCGCTTTCGTTGCCCTGCTTACGGACCATTTGCGGGGAGATGTGGGGTTGGAGCCCCGTGTTTGGGAGCTCGCACGCATTGCCTCCCAGTTGATGACTGTTGCTGCTACGCTGGCTGTGGGCGAAGGCGGAGCGGACAAGGTGAAAGGAATCGACGCCGAGGCTGTGAAGTTTCTCGAAGAGGCGATCGACCGTATGCAGGCTTCCGTGAAGCCGATTACCAAGTTCACTATTCCGGGCGGACATCGTGTCGTTTCGCTGTGTCATGTCTGCCGCACGGTTTGCCGTCGAGCAGAACGGGCGGCGCTTCGGGCCGATGCGAAGTATGGCGTCGCACCGGAGGTACTGATGTACCTCAACCGGCTGTCGGACTATTTCTATCTGCTGGGCCGCACGCTGACCGAATATTTCAGCGTGGAGGAAACCCTGTGGATTCCGTGACGGGATTTTATCGGTTTTTTTCGGAATTTCGTACGATCTGCCGAGGAGTTTTTTTTTCGTGTGCCGTAAGGACCCGACTCGGCCGATGCGTTTGAAATGCCGTTGAGAAAGACGCGTCGGAAACGATCCGGCGGAGGCAGTGGCGGTGTGCGGATAACGGCAGTCGAATTCCTGAATTCGTGATGCGGACAGGGGCTGTCGATACATGGCCGCTTTCGATGCGATTCGGAAATAATCGTGTGCGGTTGCGGATCCGCCGAACATTGTCGGTCTTTGCGAAACCGCTCTTTCGGTCGAGGCCGGAATGTGCGGATCGTTTCCTATCGCTATGTTTGTTCAAAAAAAATGGCAGAAGAAATTTTTATTCTTTTGATTTGTATTTCTCGCAGGATTTTATATATTCGCAACCTAATAATAAGGAAGCTGTATGTCAGCCTGGACTTATTGTCTTGTGAGTTAATGATTTAAATTATTGCAGTTATGTATTGGACACTTGAGTTGGCATCGAAACTGGAGGATGCTCCCTGGCCGGCAACCAAAGATGAATTGATCGACTATGCCGTTCGCTCGGGCCTGCCGTTGGAAGTGCTCGAGAATTTGCAGGAGATCGAAGACGAGGGAGATATTTACGAATCGATCGAGGATATTTGGCCGGATTATCCTTCGAAGGATGATTTTCTCTTCAACGAGGAAGAATATTA
>OGEP01003859.1_pt1 | contig 10647 bp, 14 predicted proteins | sample 1570721 | NCBI WGS metagenome assembly OGEP01 (sample SAMEA2582131, study PRJEB24529) | metagenome | biome: Human gut stool | place: China | collected 2011 | reverse complement strand
GAGCAGCGGATTGAAAATCCGCGTGTCGGCGGTTCGATTCCGTCCCTGGCCACCAAAAGCGATTTTCGTTAAGCCTCGTAAGGCACCGCCAATGACCGCGAAAGCCCCGTAAATCAAGGGATTCGCGGTTTTTTGTTATGTCGTTAGCTACCGTAAGCTATCGCCAAATACCGTTAGAAGTCGCGGTTTTTGTGTATTGTTTTATGTATAGCTGGCCGTTGTGTTTTTCCCAGCTATACACAAAACCCGAAGAGGTGGATTCATGCCGCGCCTAACGACTGCATTGACGGACAAAGAGTTACGCAAAAAGTTGCGGGACTTGGAGCGGGTCGGAGAGCCTGAAACATTTTCTGTTGGTGGTGTTGCCGGGCTGTGTGTAGTCTGGAAAAGCCCTGCTAATGCGCAATGGTTGGTTAGGCTTAGGGTGGACGGCAAGCCGAAGAATGTTTCTCTTGGCGGTCTCAAGTCGATGGGCTTGAAAGAGGCGCGCGAGATAGCGCTATACGTGAGAGAGCACGGCGGGCAGTTACCGGTCGAGAGCGCCCCGGAGGTGGTCGAAGAAAAACACACCGACTCGGTAGCTAAGCTGTGGCCGCAATGGGTCGATGCCCAGCGCAAAAAGAATAAGTGGAAAAGTAAAGACGATTACCGCCATGCCATGCAACGCGGGGAAAAGTATGTTTTCCCATGTATTGGAGAAAAGTCGGTTTCTGAGGTGACGGCTAAGGATGTGGGCGGTGTTTGCGTTTACACAGCCGAGAGGGTCGGAAAAGCCTCGGTTGATAAGGTAGTGCAATGCATCAGGATGTTCTACCGGTGGTGCTCGGCTGAAGGGTACATAGGCCAAGAAAAGCGCTGGCCGACTGACAAAGACCTGCTTCAGGAATACATGCCTGTTTTTCGCATAGCAAAGAAAGCGCACTTTGCAATGTGTCCGGTTGATGATTTGCCCGCGTTTATCGCAGAGTTGACTAGTCCGAAGCGTTTCAGCACGCCGGGCGCAATGGCGCTCCTTTTTGCGATTCTCACGAATTCCCGATTAGCCAACATATGCCGTTCGCATCAAACGCCGGACAATTACGCGCGCTGGGCGGATATTGATCGGGAGCGTGCGATTTGGACAGTACCGGCGCACAGAATGAAGGTGCCCGGCAATGGCGATCATGTGGTGCCTTTGAGTACGGCGGCCATGCGCATTCTGGAGAGGCTGGAAAAGCTGGGTTTGCGCCGCGGCGAGTCGGTGTTTAATGGGGTCTATGGCTCTCCCTTGTCTGATGGTGTTTTCCGCAAGTTAATCGGGCGTATCAATCAAGAGCGACAAGAGCGCGGCGAAAAACTGTTCCTAGACCCTGAAAGCCAAAAACCGATTACACAGCACGGGACGGCGCGCGCAACCTTTAGGACGTGGGCGGCAGATAATGGCGTTGCTAGAGACGTGGTAGAAAAGGCATTGCACCATGTAGCCGATGCCAAGCTAGGCAATAGCTATGACCGTTCAAAGGCGCTTGAGTTGAGGCGCACTCTAGCGGAGCAATGGGCATCCTATTGCCTGAGCGAGTGTCCGGCAGATTGGTTTGAAATAAAAAGCGCATGAGCACAGGGCGGCATCTTCGGGTGCCGTTTTTTTATGGGCGCGGCGCGTAGCGCTGGCCGCTGGCGTGAGTCAATTTGCTTGCAGGATGCCCCCAGCGGGTACCGACAATGGCGTGCTGTTTCGGCTGTTTGCCTTGTGGCGTAAGGCTTTCGGGGGTGCCGGATTTGCTTGCATGGATTTGCAGAGGTGGCGTTTGGCAAAGAGTTTCTTGTCCAGTCCGCGCGTGCGTATGCGCATGCGCGCGTGAGTGCATGTGCAAAAAACGTGGTGCAGTTGGTGCAGAATCGCTGAAAGCCCTGTAAATCAAGGAAAAGAGGCGTGATAAAGGGTTGGTGCAGAGGTGGTGCAGTGTTGGTGCAAGTTGGTGCAGTAGTAGTATTTATTATTATTTATTTATATTTATTCTTATTAATTATTAATTCTTATTTATATATCTCTATTTTCTCTTCAAAAATCGATTTTTCTCTCTGCGAACATTTGACCTGATTGTTCAGGGTTTGCCCTATTTTTTGCCATTGGCGAGAGTTGCAAAAGAATGGAAATCAGCGGAATAAAACTAGGGTTAGTTCTATGCCTTTCGTAAGCCTCTGAAATCAAAAGATTTTTTCCGCGGTGTTTGTGCACATAATTGTTATTATGTTGAGCAACGCTGTTTTTGCCCGGTTTCAGGGCATTTTTGGGCTTGAAATCGAATAGCGACTCGCTCTCGTTTCTCTGGCGGGATTGGAGTCGGTGCCAAGGGGTGACAAGTGAGAACGAAACCGAAAATTGAGCTTGACCTACAAAAGGTCGAGGAATACGCAGGGCTGGGATTGACGCGCGAGGAAATCGCTCTTTCGCTGGGGGTGAGCTATAGCACTCTCAACCGGCGGATAAAGGAGTCGGACGAAGTTGACGCCGCCATGAAGCGCGGACGCGCAAAGGCCAATATCAAGGTTGGTAATGCGTTAATGAAGGCTATCGAGGGCGGCAATGTGACGGCGATTATTTTCTATCTCAAGGCACGCGCAGGCTGGACAGAAAAACAGCAGATTGAGGCGGAAATCAAGTCAAAAGAGAATGTGCCCGAAGGGTTGCCCGCAATCTATGCAAAGCTGAGAGAGCAGGTGTTTTCGCCTGAGCTGAATTAGGGGGCGCGGTATGGCTTTGAATCCTCAAAACTTGAAGCGTTTAAGCTCGGAGGAAGCTCGGAGAAACGGGCGCAAAGGCGGCCTAGCCTCGGTTGAAAACCGGCGCAGACGAAAGACGCTTAAAGAGTTGCTGTTGATTGCGTTGGAGGCAGAACACAAGGTCGGAGAGACCAACGCCGAGGCCATAGTTGCCAAGGCGATTCAGCAGGCTATTGCCGGGGATGCCCGGGCGCGTGATTTTGTTCGGGATACGATTGGCGAAAAACCGACTGACGTAATCGAGAGCCGAGAGAAAGTGCCGGAAGGAATGGCCGAAATGTATGCGTGGCTCGGCACATTACGCACGCCGAACTGACCGGCGGATTTGACAGATTTGAACGGCTATAAAAAACCGCAATGAGTGGCGCTTATGCCGATGTTGGCGCTGGGGCGAAACCCCCGGTTGCTGGCATCGGCTTTTTCGTGTGGCGAACAGAGAGCGAACAACGAGAAACAGGCCGAAAAAGGGTGCCGAGTGGCCGCAGGTACTGTGACGGCTTTGAACGCAATGCGGGTGCCAATCAGCCCACGGATGGGCTACATATAACCTTTTAAAAAGGTGGCCTGTCCAATTGACAAATTTCCGTAATCCCTTGCAATGCGGGCTACTGACTGCCATGAGGGTGGCTTTTTGCGGCCACTCACTAGCCACGACTGGCGGCGGTGTGTTCGCGCTGACAAGGGTATCAGTAGCGGAGCACAGCTCGGCGTTTTCCGCACGGCTTGCGCCCGTCTATGCGCCCCGGCGGTGGATAGAATTCAAAGAGGCGCGCAACAGCGGAGTAATTAACCGCCGTTTGGTGTTTGAGCAATCGCCCCTGCCCATGCGCTGACCGCGCGCCGTCCTACCTTTTCTCTCATGGGGCGGCTGGGGCGCACGGTGGATTGGCGAAAAAAATTCACGCCTGAAGAGGCTACAAAAGCAATTTTTGGCTCTGACAGTTATGAGGTTGTAGAGGCTTACGATGCCGAGACCGGAAATCCGTTCGACTGTTGTAAGTTTCACGGAGTGGCCTTGCAATTCCTTAATTGCCTTTTGCGGGAAATAGTTCGGGACGAGGCCAATTTTTGTTTGATTCTCGGCGGGGAAAAGTTGCCGAACCCTCTCAACTCACTAAGCAATTATCAGGCTAGGTTTTACCGCGACTCATACTACTCATGGTGGGTAGCTAATCCGCATGGTGTGCCTTGTCCGGCATGGTTTAAAGACTTGGCTAGGCTTGACAGTATCATGGTTGGACAGATGCCACCTCCTTTTGAAGAGCTAGAGCGGAGACGGGAAAGGTGGAAAATCGAAAGAGAAGCAACATGGATTTATCGCCGTGATATAGATAGGTTGCTAGAGCAAAACGAAAGACTGCGTGAGCAGTTAAGGCAGTTGAGGCAGTTGAGACACAGAGCTAAAAAGGGAACGCCTCAAACCGAAGCCCCGGACGATCAGGCAATCATCGAAGGCCTGACCGTGGCGGACGTGCGGGCAATGTGTGCGCATAGCGCGCCCCTTAAATCAATCCTCATTGCTACGGCAAATTGGCACAAGATACCAAACGGCTATCAACAGAAACGTGACGATACGACGTTGGAAACGCTCCTTAGTCAACAGGCAAAGATAGATCGCTGGGGGACTGCGAACGATAACGGGGTTGCGAAAGAGGATTTGCCTATCTTGAAGAGATATATCACGGGCAATGTAAAGGGGCGAGGCAAAAAATAATTTTGTCAGTTTGATGCAGGGGGTTTTGAAATACCCCCTTTTTTGTTGCCTTGATTTTCGGGCGTTTTAGAGTGGCCTCCTTCAAAAAAGGGGGCTTTTTCGTGACGCAAATCAGGGGTGTTTAGAGGCGAAAAAACTCTTTTTTCAGGCGTCCGATTTGCCGATGATTCTCCCGAAGCCGCCGCAATGGTGCTGGCGGTAAGTAACGATGGAGAAAACCCAATGACGGTAAATCCACAGCCTCAAGATTGCTTTGTCCCGCTTGTCCGTAACGGCTCGCCGCTCTCTGTGTGTGGCGTGCTGTGTATCGGTCGCACTAAGGCGGGCGAAATCATCAAAGCCCCGGACTTTCCGAAACCTGTTGATCTTGGCGGTCGATGCCTTCGCTATCGCTTGTCCGAAGTAATGGCGTGGGCGGCATCGAAGCGCACGGACGCGGTGCCCGCTGAGTCCCCCAGCGCAAGAGCATAAGGGGGCGGCAATGACAATGAATTTTGAACACAGCACGGCACGCACCCGGTGGTATGCCTCCGAGGATGTTGCTCGATGGTATGGCATTCGTCACGCCGACTTTTTGACCTCGTTCTATCGGATGTGTGAGACGTGGCCGGAGGTGGCCGATTGCGGCGTGAAAAGAACAACGGTAAAGCCGAAGCATGGGGGCAAGCCTTTTGCCTCGCTGATGATTTCCGGCGCGGCCTTGGCGGTGTTTCTCTACTGGCGAGAACACCACGGCAAACCCGAAACGGTGTTTTCTCGGTTGCGCCTTGCGCTTGATGCGGGGGAACTATGAGCACGCGAGACAAGTCCGCAGAGCGCGAAATTTGCAGGCTGATGCGCGAAGCGCTGGGCGTTGCGGCGGTGCCGAACGTAATGAAAAGCCGAGAGGATGGCGGCGCAGATATAAAGCTGAATCCGTACTCAATCGAGGTACAGAGACGCGCCCGCATCGGCCTGATTTATGACTGGATGGCACAGGCCAAGGCCAATAGCACGGCCTCCGAACGCCCCCTAGTGCTGTGCAAAGCAGACGGCAAGGAATGGCTGGCCGTTATGCCGCTCGAAGAGCTTTTCCGCCTGATACGCGAAGAGCTAGACCCCTATCCGTGGGAGGTAAAGCAATGTCATTGAAAACCAAAAAGGCCGCTTATGCTGGCGCGTCCGGGAGACTTTGGCGAGTGTCCGGATGGGCTGGCAATGGTGACGGCCTCAAACCGAATTTTAAGGGTAGCGCTTGCGCTCGATGGCGTGCGCGGGCTATGATGCCTAAGCCTTGTTCAATAGCAAGGCTCGGGCTTGGCGGCCTGAAACTCGTAAGGCGAACAATCGCCGCGCCTATCCGTGGCGTTTTTCTTTGGGCGGTTGTTTCCACTCGTGGCGTTATTGCGTCCGCATTCTGTACGGGCGCACCGCGTGGGAACCCTTCGGGGTTGCTGTTTCCTTACGAGCAGTCCGCCAACCCGCGCGGTGCCGCTCACCTCTTGGCGGGGGTGGTTGGCTCTCAAAACTCGCATTCGTAAGGAGTCAAGCCATGAGTGCTATCAAAGACCGCAGTCTATCTACTGCAACCTCCCTTTTTTCCAAGCCTTTCACGAAAGCCGAAGCGCTGGCCGCATTGCGCGAGCCTGTATCCGAAGAGTTGCGCTCCCGCATCTTGCCGTTGGTTAGTGATCTTCGATTCACTTTCTCTTACATGAAGGAACGGCAAGCCTCGCTTTGTCAAACCCTCCTTTTCAGCCATGAGCTGAGTCAAAAGCAATTCGATCAGGCCATTGTGTTGCTCGATGCCGTGGCCGACCTGATTGACGCCAACGCGAAGGAGGAATAAGCCATGACAAAGCAAAACAACGCCGCAGTTTTTGCGCAGGCTTTCCGTCAGTTTCAGGCCGACTTTGTTTCTGAAGGACACGCCCGCACTTACAGCCTTTCGGCAATGCTGAAAAACCTTCAGAGTACCGACCCCGACAAGCAAGCGCAGACAAAGACCGAGGCCATTGCAACGCTCAATCAGGTTGCCGGTGCATTGGCCGATCTGACCGCTGAGGGCGTGGGCAAGCCGTCTGCTGATGTGCTGATGTTGCTCGGCGGCGTGGTGGCGCTGTGCGCAGACGTGATTAACGCGGATACCTATGCGCACTATCAGGAAAAGGGAGGCGGCCATGAGACTAAGTGACCTCCCGATTTTCGCAACCCTCCGAGAGGCTTGCGCTTGTGTCGAAATCGAGCCGCGCGAGTCGCGCCGTCGATTCACCCCTACCAACACGGTGGGCGCTGGCAAGCATGGGCGCGGTGCAGGTCGAATCATGTTTTTTGCCGATGGCAAGGGCGGCATGTGCTTTAACTGGCGTACTGGGCGCTCGGCGCTTTTCTATTACGACTATCACGGCGAACGCCCCAGCCCCGAAGAGTTACGCAAGGCACGCGCTGAACTGAGCGCACAGCGCGCGAAATATGAGGCCGAGACTCGGGCGCGGCAATACGCCGTTTCGCGTCTGGCGGCTCAAATTTGGGATGGTGCCGATGCGCCTATGGCGGGGCACAAGTACCTAGTCCGCAAACGTTTGCCGCAGTCACGCAATGGCCTGAGGTGCATTGCATTGGACAAGGCGCAGGCTCTCATAGATCAGGCCGCAATCAAGCAAGAGGATAGCGAGGGGCAAACCCTCCGAGGCCAAGGCCGCCTTTTGGTGGTGCCGTTGACTGATGACAAGGGCTTGATTTGCTCGGTGCAGTTGATAGACGAATCAGGCCGAAAAACTTTCCTCAAGGGCGGGCGCAAAAAAGGCTTGTTGTGGCGTCCGCGTGGCCTTTCTTTCAATGCTGGAGCCGAGGGGGCTATTGGGATAGCCGAGGGCGTTGCAACGGCCATGAGCGTGACGCTCCTTTATTCCGTGCCGTGTGTGGCCGCGCTTGATGCAGGGAATCTTTCCCCGGCGGCAATGACTCTACGACTTCAGTTTCCACACCACGCCTTGCGCTTTTATGCCGACCAAGACGCTAGTCACGTTGGCGAAGAGAAAGCAAAGGAGGCGGCACGCACGCATGGGGCGCAGGGCGCGCGTTGCGTGGTGCTCTTACCTCCTTTTACCGCCGAGACTGAAGCGGCATTCATGCGGCGCACCGGGAAAGCGCCGACCGACTTTAACGATTTATGGATTATCGAGAATGAAACAGCAAACGCTTGAGCCTATCGTGGCACAGATTTATGAAAATGCCAAGGGCATTCTGACGGTGCAGGATGGGGATGGCAATAGCTATGAGAGCCGTCCGGAGGGAGTTTTCAAAAAACAGGGTGCGAGTTTTGTCAAATTATGTGACGCCATTGAATTGGTAGCGCATGCGCGCGCTGTTAATAACAAAGATTGGGCGCTATGGATTCGATTCAATGATGCTGACGGGGTAAAACATAACGTTGTTTTGCCGCGCAAGTTGTTTCGGGGAAACGCAACCGAGGAACTTTTGCAGTCGGAGGGATTGCGCCTGCATAAGATTTCAGGCAATTCAGGCAGAAGCCCATTAGTTGAGTTTTTTAACGCGGTGCCGTGGGAGACATTGCCTCGCGCTGTGAGCGTCACACAGGGCGGATTTATCTCGGACAAATTTGACTGTTTCGTGTTCGGCAATAACTGCGTGTTGAGCCTGCCGGGGGCGGAGTTGGTTGCTCCGACAAACGCCGACTGCGCGGCGGCACTGTTTGAGAAAGGCACGCTCGAAGAGTGGCAGGCCAATGTCGCAACCCCGGCATTGCACAGCAAACGGATGATGTTCGGCTTATCTGTGGCGCTGGCCGCGCCATTGCTTCAAATACTGGGTTTGCCAAGTACGATTATTCACTTTAATGGCACGTCCGGAGACGGCAAATCTAGCATCTTGAAGGCGGCGGCTTCTGTGTATGGCGGAGAAGAGCGTGTAACAGGTTGGAATAAAACAAAAAACGGGTTTGAGGCTGTGGCCGCGCGCTACAACAATCAGCCGTTGATTGTTGACGAACTCGGACAGGGGGATTTGGGCTTTATTGAAGATGTGTCCTATTTGGCTGGCAATAATGTAGGTAAAGACCGCATGACCCGCACTACCGCTTGGAGAAAGACCGCGCGTTGGAGTCTGATTGCATTGTCGGCGGGAGAGTTTTCCTTGTCGGAAATTAAACGCCAAAAATCGCACGATGGACGCGCACGCACACCAACCGGGCAATTAGTTCGCTTTATCTGTATTCCTTGCAATGCAGGCCAAGGCTTGGGCGTGCTCGATTCCTTGCCGGGTGGCGTGACGGATGACAAGGCCGTCAATGATGCGCAACGCGTGGCGCTACTGGCGCGCGTGAGTTCCTTCAAAGCAACGGGAGTAGCAGGGCGTAAATACCTGATGGAGTTGATGCAGGATGTTCGGAAACATGGGCGTGAAGCACTCAAAAAGCAATATCACGAACTCGAAGAGATATTCATTGCCCGGGTCGGTCGTAGCGGGCTGGCACCGACAGAGCGGCGCGTAATTCGACATTTTGCCGCCGTGGCGTTTGCTGGAGAGCTGGGCATTGGATACGGCGTGTTTGGTGAAGAATGGCAAACGAATGATGCACTTGAGGCGGCCATTGCCTGTTTTGAGGCGTGGCGGGACTCTGAAGACTCTCCCGAACGACACAGGGATAGGGTTATCGAATTGATGCTCGAAACCCCGTTTGCGTATGGTGCTGAATTCCTCAAGTTTGTGTATCAGAACGGCTCTTGCAAGTCTTTTGGAAGGGAGCCTAATCGCACCCCGCTGGGGCGCTTGGTACTCCGAAACGGAAACAATGCGGCCTCTTGGCTTGCGGCAATTTTCTTACGACAAGAATTTGATGAATTGTTGCGGCGCGTTGGTGACGGGGAATCTAAGACCGATGTGGTGGAAAAGCTGATCGAACTCGGTTGTCTACTTTCAAGGGGAAAAGAGCAGAAAGGCCGCAAGGGACAGATACAGCCGAAGGCAAATAATGACCTTGAATTAGGCCGTACTGGACGCGTTTACGTCCTAGTACCACGTGACGATGAAGAGGCAAAGAGAATCGCTCGGAACATTATCTAAGGGGTGAAAAATGCTGAATATGGAAAAACTGAGAGCGGCAAGAGCACGAAAAGAATCCGAGAGAAACGAGGACGCACAGCCGAAGGCCACGTGCTGGCGCTTGGTGCCCGTGGGCTACCTTGTCGAAAGCCTCGAAGAGCGCGCGTCGGTGCTTCAATTCGATGCGGGACTGACGCGCGAGAGCGCCGAGCGTTCGGCATTGGCTGAAGGAGATCAATGCTTTCGGGTTTATGAGTTAATTCTCGAAGGCTAAGGCTGTCTTTCCCCGGTAAGCCCGTCAGCGTTTCATGCGTTGGCGGGCTTTCTGCACCAATGGGAACCATGAAAAACCAACGTTTGCACCATGATTTACGCTTGGATTATCCTTTAAATTCAACGGGTTACGTGTTCTGCACCAATTGCACCAACTTTTTTAAAGGTATAAGAGAAAGACCTAGAGGTTAAACAGCCTCCGAGAGAGGAAATCGGGAGGTTGTAAAAGTGACTTTTGGAGGGCAAGCAAAAATTTTTGTGTATAGTTTTGTGTATAGCTGTAGTGTCAATCGCGCTAGAACGCCTGATTTTATTGAGGTGTACTGTGGCGTCCCTGGCCACAAGTTCTGCTGAAGAACCACCCTCGCGGTGGTTTTTTTGTATCTGCCGTCTTGAAGTGGTTTCGGATTTTTGGACACCAATAGGATCCAAAGCATGCAGATACCACAACACATCCGACAACAGGCCTGCGAAGGACTTTCGCTTCTTGATTCCAAGAAGCGACTGACCAAGTCCACTTTTTTGCCTTTGTGACTGGCTTTCTTACCACAGGCGTTTGTTACCTCAAGACTGAAGAGATCCGAGCGCTAAACTCCTCCCTTGATTTCCTGTCGGAGGGTATTTCATGTCCGTTTCTCTTCGCTTCAAAGCAACCGCGATTGCGGTGACTGCTTTTCTTTCATGCTCCGTCGTTGCAGCTCAGCAAAAACCCACAATCTTCGTCTATGGTGATTCCAACACGTTCGGTTGGGTCTACGAGCCCAAAACGCAGGTCGTTTCACGTCTGCCCGTTGATGAGACCTGGCCCTATTTCATGAATCGGGAGCTTGGCAATAAATACCATTTGGAAGTCG
>OGEP01003856.1_pt1 | contig 10664 bp, 10 predicted proteins | sample 1570721 | NCBI WGS metagenome assembly OGEP01 (sample SAMEA2582131, study PRJEB24529) | metagenome | biome: Human gut stool | place: China | collected 2011 | reverse complement strand
GCAAGGAAAATCGCCACGACGATGGCGGAAAACAGTTTTAAGTCATCAGACGGAAGTTTCAGCCACAATACGATATTCATTACAATATAGTAGATGATCGCCACACTGATTACAGAAAACATGGTATACGCAAATGCTAGATGCTTTCCAGCACATAATTTTCCAAAGAGGACCTCACCGATGATGACAGCGGCAAGTCCGATTACAATGGCACCACGTCCCATGTTGACGTCTGCAGCTCCCTGATATTGTGCGTAAAGACCACCGCACAGACCGACGAGACCATTTGAGATCATCAGCGCAACGACAGTATGGAAATCGGTATTGATACCCTGTGCACGCGCCATCTGGCGGTTACATCCGGTTGCACGGATCGCATGTCCCTGTTCTGTCCCGAAATACCAGTATAAAAGTGCTACGACTGCAACACAGAACAGGACACAGGTGATAAATAAACGGATTTTTGTGGAAGAAGAATCCGAAATATACCGCAGGGAAACAACTAACGGATACTTGTCAACACTGACAGCCTGATTGGAACTTCCCATAATATTTAAGTTAATGGAATAGAGGGAGATCTGTGTCAGAATACTGGCAAGGATTCCGGGAATTCCGAGTGCAGTGTGCAGGATTCCGGTAATAAATCCGGCTGCCATGCCTGCTAAAAATGCAAAAATAAGTGCTGCCCACGGGTGCATGCCGGAGCGGATCAGCATTACGGCAACGGCACCGCCGGTGGCAAGAGAACCGTCTACGGTAAGGTCAGCAAAATCCAAAAGTCTGTATGTAATATATACACCCAGTGCCATCAGCCCCCAGACCAGCCCCTGCGCGAATGCGCCGGGCATGGAGCGGAAGAGAGCCATCGGGTCTAAAGACATAAGTATTGTCATAGGAAAACCCCTTATCAAAAATATTTTTATTCAGCAGCGATGGCTGTATAGTCATCCGGAACAGTGATGCCAAGCTGTGAACAGATATCAGCATTGTACTCTTTTGTAACATTTTCTGCATACTGTACATCCATGGTAGAGATATCAGCGTCGTTTACTAAAACATCGTATGCCATTTTACCTGCAGCATATCCGATGTCATAGTAGCTGATGGAAAGGGTGGCTACACCACAGCCGGAGCAGATCCCTTCCTCACCGGCAATGATCGGAACACCTGCCGGAAGTGCGATATTGTTGATGGATTCAGTATTGCCTGCCATGGTATTGTCAGTCGGAATATAGAGGACATCACAGTCACTGACGGCACTCTGTACGACAGAAGCAATGTCGTTGGAATCCGATACAGTGTATTCTTTATAGGAAATATTGTCCTCATCGAGGGCTTTTTCAAACTCTGCTGCCTGATAAGCGGAGTTCGGTTCTGCGGAGCAGTAAAGAATACCGACATTTTTGGCATCCGGGAATAATTCGACAAGCATGTCTTCCTGCTGGTCGATCGGGGCAAGATCTGCTGTTCCGGATACGTTTGTTCCGGTGGAACCTGTCCAGTTGTCAATATCAAGTGCAGTTGCATAGTCTGTGACAGAAGTTCCGATAACAGGGATCGTGCTGGTCGCTGATGCTGCACACTGCAGTGCAGTTGTTGCATTTGCCATGATCAGATCATAGTTGTTAGATACGAACCCGTTATTGATGGTTGCGCAGTTTGCCTGCTCGCCCTGTGCATTCTGCAGATCAAAGGTAACATTGTCAGCGCCGAGTAATTCGGTCAGAGCGTCTTCGAATCCCTGTGTTGCCTGATCGAGAGCCGGGTGCTCTAACTGCTGGCAGATACCGATCGTGTATTTTTTACCATCGGAAGAGGTGCCAGCAGCGCTTTCGGTGGCTGCTGCATCAGATGTCTGTGCTGCATCGGAAGATGATGCATTTGTTGTACTGCCTGTGTTTGTTGTGCTGTTTCCGCATGCTGCAAGTGAAGCAGCCATGGCTGCTGTCATTACGACAGATAAAATTTTCCTGTAGTTTTTCATAGAATCCTCCTTTAGGACTTTAAAGTGTTATCGCTTTTAATAAACAAATTATAAAGACCTAAATGGGATTCGTCAACATTATAGTAAGAAAAAATTAAGAAAAACTTTATGGTATATATGATGTAAAAATGATATCCTTTGCAAGGAGAGATCGGGAAAGGATCTTATGAAAACCGGAAAAAATGGAATTTCCTCATATGGAAGAAAAATAATATTTCAGATACTTGAAATCCTTTACCCCCGAAGGTGTGCAATCTGTGATGAAATCGATGCGGCAGGAAATGGAATCTGTTCGTCATGTAAAAACAAAGTACATGTGGCAGGAGAACCTGCATGCAAAAAATGCGGAAAACCACTTGTGGATGAGCGGGAAGAGTTTTGTCCGGATTGTGGGAAAAAGAAGCATGTGTATACACAGGGAAAGGCAGTGTTTGTTTATGAGGGTGGTATAAGAAATTCAATGTACCGCTTTAAATATGGAAATAAAAGAGAATATGCAGAGTTTTATGCGGATGCTGCAATAGAAAAGTATGGGACATGGCTGAAGCGGACAGAGGCAGAGGTGTTGATTCCGGTTCCTATGTTTCCACGGAAAAAACGACTGCGTGGATACAATCAGGCCGAAGTATTTGCGCAGGCACTTGGGAGAAAGACGGGGATTCCTGTTGAGAGGCATCTGATAAAAAGAGTGAGAAATACAACACCCCAGAAAGAGTTAAATGATTTACAGAGACGCAGTAATTTAAAAAATGCTTTCCAATTGACATCAGATATAGTAAAATATAAGAAAGTCGTACTTGTGGATGATATATATACAACAGGAAGTACGATGGACGAAATATCAAAAACCCTGAAAGAGTCAGGTGTGAAAAAAATATATTATATCTGTATTAGTATCGGAGAAGGGTATTGACAGATTGACAGAATGACAGGAGGTCATGCCAGTATGGAAGTAAAAAATTGCAAAGGTTGTGGACGTTTATTTAACTATATGGGGGGCGCACCGTTATGCGATGCCTGCAGAAAGAAACTGGAAGAAAAGTTTCAGAAAGTAAAACAGTATCTTGATGATCATCCGGATGCTTCTGTGAATCAGGTTTCCGAGGATAATGATGTGTCGGTGAAACAGATCAAGCAATGGATCAGGGAAGAGAGACTTTCACTGTCAGAAGCATCACTTGATGGGATTACCTGTGAACACTGCGGCAGACCGATTCGGACAGGACGTTTTTGTGAAAAGTGTAAAGCTGCAATGGCAGATTCATTCGCAAACTCGATCGAAAAACCAAAGCCTATAGAACCACCGAAAAAAGAGCGCGACGGAAACAGAATGCGTTTCTTATAAGAAGAGAGCAGGGCCTGACAGGTGGTCCTGCTTTATTATCATGTGATATAAAATACAGCCTGGTATGAGAAAGGAAACGCAGCATGGTCAATGAACAACGACTGCACAGTATGATAAAAATAGCAAAATTTGATGCAAACGATGGAAAAAGCTGCAAACCAATGATCCAGTATGCAAGGAAAGATTATGTGGCATTACAGCTTTTAAAAAGTTTTGTGATCGGCACGATTGCCTTTTTTATAATGTTAGGACTATGGGTACTCTATTCCATGGAAACACTGATGAAGCAGATCAATAATATGGATCTTATACAATCTGCCATTACGTTGGGAATATTATATGGAGTTTTTATGGTAATTTATCTTCTGGCTACATATAATATTGATGATGTGACTTGTTCTGTCCACGTGCCGATGTTGCAAAAATACTATGCAGGTTTAAAAAAGATCAATGCAATGTATCTGCGGGAAGAACGGTTGAAATCAAACGGAAACAAAGACTGGGAATGACAACAGAAAGTAATGTGGAAAATGAGAGTTTTCGCATGCAGGAATGGAGATTAGTATGACAACCTTATTGGAATTAAAAGAAAAGTTAACGCGTTTTTATGGAAAATATGATATATACATTACACCGGTTATAAAATTTGCTGTTGCACTCACAGCATTTTTGCTGATAAATCACAACATTGGTTATATGGAAAAAATCAGCAGTACACCAATCGCGCTGATCCTGGCACTTATCTGTTCGATTCTTCCAGTCGGAGGAATTGTCTTTATTGGTTCTGTGCTGATTCTTGCGGATATGTATGCACTTTCTCTGGAAGTATGTATTGTAGCACTTATCTTGTTTATTCTGATCTACATTCTGTACTTTCGTTTTTCTCCAAAAAACGAATATGGAGTGTTTTTGACACCGATCTGTTTCGGATTAAATATTCCGTTTGTGATGCCGGTTGGTATGGGACTTTTACGGGAATTATATTCCATGTTTTCAATGGTCTGTGGAATCATTCTCTACTTCTTCTTAAATGGTGTAAAGCAGAATGAGACAACACTTGGTGGAGTGGATGAGAAGGAAGCAGCAACGTCAAAGATTGTTGTTGCATTAAATCAGCTTCTGGGCAATAGGGAAATGTATCTTGTACTTGCAATTATGGTAGTTACTCTTGTCATCGTTTACATTATACGTAGAATGTCCATTGAACATGCATGGGCGGTCGCAATTATTTTTGGTATTCTGTTCGAGGCAGTTGGCATGATTGCAGGGGATATGGTACTTGGAATCAGCGGGAAAACGGTTACAATCCTGGTGGGAAGTATTATTTCCTGTGTGATTGCGTTTGTGATCCAGTTCTTATTTTTTAATCTGGATTATTCAAGGACAGAGAGACTTCAGTTTGAAGATGATGAATATTATTATTATGTAAAAGCTGTGCCAAAAGCGATTGTTGCAGGTACGGATAAAAAAGTGACCAGATTCGGCGGAAAAGAAGAGCAGGACCGTATGACAAAAAAGCGTTTCGCAGAAGAAATGGAGATTGACGAAGATCTGCTGGATTAGTTGTTTTAAATACAGATAGCGGAAAGGAAAGTGAAGCAGGTGCAGAATGCGATGGCGACCATGGGCGCATTTTGGGAAAAAGCGTCTATTTATTTAAATTTACCAAAGATTACAATGACAGATATTGTGGAAATTCTTATCATAACATTTCTGTTTTATTATATGCTTGTGTGGATCAAAAATACAAGAGCATGGGTACTGTTAAAAGGTATTATGGTAATACTGCTGTTTGTTCTGGTTGCGGCTGTATTTCAGATGAATACGATCATCTGGATCGCAAAGAACACATTAAGCGTCGCTATTACTGCCATAGTTATTATTTTTCAGCCGGAGATCAGAAAGGCACTGGAAAATCTTGGACAGAAGAACTTCCTTACTTCTTTTTTCGCGTTTGATTTTTCAAAAGGGGAAATTGCAAAATTTACAGATAAAACGATCAATGAACTGGTAAAGGCATGCTATGAGATGGGAAAGGTCAAAACAGGTGCACTGATCGTTATTGAAGATGAAATTGTCCTGTCAGAGTATGAAAGAACAGGAATTGCGGTGGATGGAATACTGACAAGTCAGCTTCTCATCAATATTTTTGAAAAAAATACGCCGCTTCATGACGGTGCAGTGATCGTGCGGGGAGACAGAGTGGTTTCTGCAACCTGTTATCTGCCGCTTACAGATTCCTTAAGTATCAGCAAGGATCTTGGAACAAGGCATCGTGCAGCAGTTGGAATCAGTGAAGTAAGTGATTCACTTACGATCGTTGTTTCAGAGGAAACAGGAAAAGTTTCCATTGCCATGGGTGGTGAATTGTACCGCAATGTGGATGCAGAGTTCTTAAAAAATAAACTTGCATACATACAGCGGCGTGAAAAGAAAGTAAGCAAAATTGAATCATGGAGAAGGAGGCTTAAGGATGTTAAAGAATCTCGCAAAAAAACTGACGAATAATCTTGGCCTCAAAGTACTGGCTTTATTATTTGCGATCGCTTTGTGGATTGTGGTGGTCAATATTGATGATCCGGTCAAACCCGCACAGTATACGATCAGTGTGACGCAGGATAATATGGATTATCTTACTTCAAATGGAAAGTATTCCGAGACACTTGGTGGAAAAAATACAGTTACGTTTACGGCATCTGCAAAACGAAGTATTCTGGAAAAGCTATCCAACACGGATTTTACCGCTGTTGCAGATATGGAAAAGATTGAATATGTGGAAGGGGACGGCATTTGCCGTGTTCCGATTACAATTACGTGCAGTAAATATAACAGTAATACGGTTACCATTTCATCCAAACAGCAGTATCTGGATGTAACAGTGGAAGACCTTGGAAATGTACAGAAAAAGATTACTGCAAACACGGAGGGTACGGTCATGAACGGCTGTGCACTCGGAGATGTTTCAATCGTAACATCGAATCTTTTGAAAATATCAGGACCGTCTTCTGTTACAAGCCAGATCAGTACGGTGGTTGCAACGATCAATGTTGATGGAATGTCATCGGATGTGACGGATACGGTGGTACCGGTTTTATATGATGCGGATGGCAATGAGATTGATGCCTCAAAGTTAAAAATGAATATCAATACCGTTACGATCACGGCACAGATATTAAATACAAAAGATGTAGATCTTTCGTTCCAGACAAAAGGAAATGTGGCATCCGGGTATACGTTAAAAGGAATTACCTACAGCCCGAAAAAAGTCCGGATCAAAGGAGAGACAGATGTACTTAACAAGGTGACTAAGATCACGATACCGGATGAGGTATTAGATATGAGCGGTGCGACGGAAGACGTTGAGACAACTGTGGATATTACATCTTATCTTCCGGATGGAACTTCACTTGTACTTGCAGCAGATGCAAAAGTGGAAGTGAAGGTAAAAGTAGAACCGATCACAACAAAGACGTTTGAGGTGGATGCATCGGCATTTACTCTTGAAAACATTCCGGATGAGGCAAAGGCAAAGATTACAGAAGAAACGATCGAGGTTGAGATCACCGGAGCTGAAAGTGATATTAAAAAGTTGTCAGCAGATGATATTACAGGTACTGTCAATCTGCAGGGATATGGAAATGGTGAACATAAGGTTGCTGCAGATATAGATGTTGATAATGAACTTTATCAGGTGAAAACCGTACGGATACCGGTTGATATTACTGCCGAAAATACGGAAACTGAAACAAAAGCAACAGAAAGCAGCAAGAAGAATGCTTCTAAAACAGAATAAAAGAAAATGATAACTGGAGGAAATACAATGGCAAGAATGTTTGGCACAGATGGTGTGCGTGGAGTAGCAGGATCAGAACTTACGATCGAGCTTGCAACAAAACTTGGACAGGCGGGAGCTTATGTGCTTACGAAAGAGCAGGAACATCAGGCAACTATTATTGTTGGCTGTGATACGAGAATTTCAGGAGGAATGCTTGCGAGTGCACTGATGGCAGGAATCTGTTCCGTTGGAGCGAATGCTATTTTTGTTGGGGTAATGCCGACACCTGCAATTGCATATCTGACAAGAAAACATAAAGTGGATGCCGGAGTTGTTATCTCTGCGTCTCATAACCCGATGGAATTTAATGGAATCAAGTTTTTTAACGGTGAGGGATATAAACTTTCTGATGAGCTTGAAGATGAGATTGAAGCACTGATCCGCAATAATATGAAAGATGTTAATCTGCCGATCGGTTCCGGAGTGGGTAAGATTGATTACCGTTTTGATTTGCGGAATGAATATGTAGAGTTCATGAAAAAATGTGTTCCTGTTGATCTGACAGGCATGAAGATCGTGGTTGACTGCGCAGAGGGAGCTGCCCATTATACATCCGTGAAAACATTGAAAGATCTTGGAGCTGATCTGGTGGCGATCCATACAGAACCGGATGGAACCAATATCAATGCAAACTGTGGTTCGACGCATATGGACGAATTAAAAGCCAGAGTAGTTTATGAAAATGCCGCCGTTGGTATTGCATTCGATGGGGATGCAGACCGTATGCTTGCTGTGGACGAAAGGGGCGAACTGGTCGATGGAGATCAGATCATGGCGATCTGCGGTAATTATATGAAACAGAAAGGTACCTTAAAAAAGAATACGATCGTTGTCACTGTAATGACAAATCTTGGTTTTTCATTGATGGGAGAGCGTGAAGGCATTCATGTGGAAAAGACAAAGGTTGGTGACAGATACGTCCTTGAAAATATGAGAGAACATGGATATAATATCGGAGGCGAACAGTCAGGACATGTTATCTTCCTCGATGATAATACAACGGGAGACGGACTGCTTTCCGCACTTCATCTGCTTGAAGTTATGGTAAAAACGAAAAAGCCATTATCAGAACTTGCATCTGTCATGGAAGTATTGCCGCAGGCACTTGTAAATGCAAAGGTGCCAAACCATAAAAAAGATAATTTCATGGATTATCAGGAGATCGCGGATGCCGTTGCAAAATTAGAGCAGAAATTTAATGGAGAAGGAAGAGTGCTGATCCGTCCATCCGGTACAGAACCGCTTGTCCGTGTAATGATCGAGGGAAAAGATCAGCACGTGATCGATGAGGAAGCAAAAAAATTAGCAGACCTGATCACAAAGATCATGCTTTAAGATCTGTATGAAATCAAAGCGGCTGCAGAAAAAATTGCAGTGATAAAATAAACAGTCTGGAGGGATTTACTATGGTAAGCCAGAAAGTAACGATTAAAAATCCGACGGGACTTCATTTGAGACCGGCTGGAATTTTATGCAAGGAGGCTATGCAGTTTAAATCTCATGTGACATTTCGGTACAGAGAGAATACAGCAAATGCAAAGAGTGTATTGAGCGTGCTTGGTGCATGTATCAAGTCCGGGGATGAGATAGAACTTGTCTGCGAAGGTGAAGACGAAAAGGAAGCGCTTACTGCAATTGTGACAGCGATTGAAAATGGGCTGGGTGAGTAGCCTCCCAAATATTATTTTCATAAAAAAGTACAATAATGGAGAAAAAAATGAAGAAGATATTAGTGACAGGATGTAACGGACAGTTAGGACGTGCAATCCGACAGGAGTATAAAGATGAAGATGTTTCCTTTATCAATACAGATGTTGCTGAAGGTGAAGGTATCGTAGCACTTGACATTACAGATGTGAATGCAGTCCTTCGGCTGGTTCGTACAGAAAAACCGGATGTTATTATAAACTGTGCAGCACATACCAATGTGGATGCTTGTGAACAGCAGTGGGATGCTGCATACCGGATCAATGCGATCGGACCGAGAAATTTAAGTATTGCAGCAAGAGAAGCCGGAGCAAAAATGATTCACGTTTCCACAGATTATGTATTTGAAGGAAATGGAACAAGACCGTATACGGAGTTTGATGAGATCCATCCGGTCAGTGCTTATGGAAAGACAAAAGCAGAGGGAGAAAAATTTGTCCGTGAATTTGCAGACAGATATTTCATTTTCCGTACAGCGTGGCTCTATGGAGATGGGAAAAATTTTGTCAAGACAATGCTTCGTCTTGCGGAGTCACACGATGAAGTCAGCGTAGTATGCGATCAGCAGGGTTCTCCGACAAGTGCGGTGGAACTTGCAAGAGCAATACATCATTTTGAACCGACAGAAAATTACGGTACATTTCATGCAACCTGTGAGGGCGATACGAACTGGGCGGCTTTTGCGGAAGCAATCTTCAAACGTGCAGGGAAAACAACAAAAGTTAACCATGTCACAAGTGAACAGTATGCTAAAATGAATCCGGCTTCTGCGAACAGACCTGCATACTCGATCCTTGAGAACTATATGATGAAACTGACAGATGGCTACAAAATGGCTGACTGGCAGGCTGCACTTGATGAATATATGAAAACACTGGAATAATACAATGACAGAATATATCAAAAAACATTACCGGCTGATTTTGCTGTCTGTAATTGCAGCACTGGTCTGCTTTGGATATCAGGCGTTTAATGCGAATATCAGGATCGATACGGAGGAACTGATCAATCATCCCGGATCTACATTAGGATGGCTTACCATTGGAAGGTTCGGATTGGTTCTTTTAAAACGGATTCTTGGTCTTGGTGTACACAAAGCGGTAAAGAGCGGTATTCTGATGCTTTTGTTTTTTATCCTTGGTGGTAACGTGCTGACATATGGCTGTTATTATTTTTCCGGGAAAAAGGATGAAAAACCTTATTGGATATTTACCCTGCTTTATATGACATCAAATATATGGAGTTTTCAGTTTTATTTTTCCATGCAGCAGGCGGAGATCGCACTGGCAATGCTCCTGGTGGCAGTTACGGGATTCTGGATGTGTGATATCTGTTTTCTAGAGGAATATAAAGAAAACAGAAGTGCAAAAAATCTGTGTAAAACAGTGCTGTCTGTGGTATTTCTTGTAATAGCGCTTGGAACTTATCAGGCACTGGCAGCTTATTATATCACAGTCTGCACCATGTTTTTCTTATTGATCTTCTGGCAGGTCAATGGAAAAAGAAAAAAATGGGGGCTGCGCATCGTTTTTCTGGCAGTTCACTTTGGAGTTGCTTATCTGATATACAAAATGATCGCAGATATCTGGTTCATGGCGGCTGGTGACTATATGGAAGGACAGAGCAACTGGGGAATCCTGCCGGTCGCTGAGTGTATAAAGAATGTTCTTCGTGTTGTAAAAAACCAGCTTCTTACAGTCGGGCCAAGAAATTTTTCGTTTTACGTGATCGGTATATTGCTTGCATTCTTTGCAATATGGGCTGTATGGAACAAAAAGGCAGAAATAGGCTGC
>OGEP01003855.1_pt1 | contig 10664 bp, 9 predicted proteins | sample 1570721 | NCBI WGS metagenome assembly OGEP01 (sample SAMEA2582131, study PRJEB24529) | metagenome | biome: Human gut stool | place: China | collected 2011 | reverse complement strand
GACATATCCATATCTTCCAAAGAGAACTCAACCCGAATCTTTTTCGAGTCGACCTCGCCCTTGGAAAGCAAGACAACCGTCTCAACATGTTCCGTGTGGGGGAACATATCCACGGGCTGGATTTTTAATGCTTTCCATCCGCGGCGGGTCAAGTGGGTCAAATCACGGGCAAGAGTTTCGGGGTTACAGCTGACGTAAACCACGCGTTTGGGTTTCATGGCAGCCACTGCATCAATGCAGGCGGGGGTACTGCCCTCCCGCGGGGGGTCCAGGAATACAACATCGGGGTGCGGCAAGCCAGAGTTGGGCTGTGCCGCAGCGCGCATCCAATCGGTTGCATCGGCACAGATGAACCGCGCGTTGTTGATCTTATTGGCTGCGGCGTTGGCGCAGGCATTGCGCACCGCGTCCGGGTTGCGCTCCACGCCAATGACCTGCTTTGCCCTGCCCGCCGCGCACAGGCCGATGGTGCCAATGCCGCAGTAGGCATCGATCACTGTTTCTTTGCCGGTCAGGGCAGCGAACTCAATGGCCTTGGCGTACAGCACTTCGGTTTGTTCCGGGTTGACCTGGTAAAAGCTGCGGGGCGAAATGGCGAATTGCAGCCCGCACAGCGTATCGGTAATTTTGCCGGGGCCATACAGGCTACGCACATCGCTGCCCAGCACCGCGCTGGTGCGGCGGGGATTGCAGTTCTGCACCACGCTGGTCACCCAGGGGGCCTTTTCCCGCAGGGCTTTCACAAAATTGCGGCTGCCGGGCAGGTTTTCCTGCGCGGTCACCAGCACCACCAGCACCTGACCGCTGGTTTTACCGCGGCGCACCAGCACATGGCGCAGCAGACCGGTGCCGTGATCCTCCTCAAAAGCAGGCCAGCGGCAGGCGCGGGCGGCTTCCAGCACAGCGGCAATGGTCTGGTTAATGACGGTATCCTGCAGCAAGCAGTCCGTATACGGCAGCACGCGGTGGGTGCCCGCTGCATAAATGCCGCATGTCAGTCGTCCACGCGGCCCGGTGGCAAAGGTGGCGATGGCCTTGTTACGGTAATGCCAAGGTTCTGCCTGCCCCAGCACGGGGGATACCGGGGCAAACCGCCCCAGCAGGCGTTGTTCCAACTGCTGCTTGCGCTTGAGCTGGTCGGGGTAGGGCTGGTTCAGCAGCGGGCAGCCGCCGCATTTCAATTTATAATTGGTGCAGGTTACAGGCATGGTGTTTGACCTTCTTCCCTTTCAGGGTTTTCAACATTTCTTTGGGTGTGCTATAATATAGTTTATACAGGGGGATCGGCGGTTCCGGGTATGAGCACCCCGGTGCACCAACTTTCCCCGCAGCAAAAGCTTTTTTCTCAAAACGGAGGCATAACGATTATGAACGTACTTCTTATCAACGGCAGCCCGCACGCACATGGCTGTACAGACGCTGCTTTGCAGGAGATTGCCAAGGCTTTGAACATTTCCGGTCCGTTCAATATCCAATATCTGGCAAAAGATAATGATATCAAGGTGATCGAATGCAACCTGCGTGCCAGCCGCTCTTTCCCGTTTGTCAGCAAGGTATTGAAGATAAACTTTATCGAACTGGCAACGAAAGTAATGCTTGGCCTGCCTGTCGAAAAACCGGAAAAGAATCTTTTTGAACTGGACTATGTTGGAATCAAGGCTTCCCAGTTCTCCTTCAACCGTTTGCAGAAAGCCGACCCGGTGTTGGGGGTAGATATGGCTTCCACCGGTGAAGTCGGTTGTATAGGTATGGATACTTCCTGCGCCGTACTGAAAGCAATGCTTTCCGTAGGTTATCGCATTCCGAAGAAGAATATCCTGCTTTCTACAGGTACAATGAAACAGAAAGCCGATATGATAGACGCAGCCCGTATGTTGGTAAATAAAGGATATAAACTCTTTGCTACGGGCGGTACGCACAAAGCGCTTGCCGAAAACGGTATTGAGAGTACTCATGTTTATTGGCCGAGTGAAGAAGGACATCCGCAAGCTTTGGAAATGCTCCATAGTAAAAAGATTGATATGGTAGTCAACATTCCGAAGAATTTGACAGCCGGAGAGTTGGACAACGGATATAAAATCCGTCGTGCGGCTATCGACCTGAATGTTCCGTTGATAACGAATGCCCGTTTGGCTAGTGCATTTATTAATGCTTTCTGTACAATGAGCATTGATGATATTGCTATCAAGAGTTGGGCGGAATATAAGTAATATAATAAGTTGTTATATAATAAGTAGAAGAAGTCGTCTCTGTTTTTTCAGGGGCGGCTTTTTTTATAAAAATATTGCAAAAAGGATAATTGGCTTAGTCTCCGTGCTCATTTTTTTATGCTCGAAAATTAGCTGCATTCAAATATTCGTTTTACCTTTGACAGAAATTGTCAACGTGTAAAGTAAATGGAGTCATTGAGTCAGTATTCAAAAGATGTTCGTGAGGAATTGAAATTGTCATTACAAGAAGTCTATAATCGAACTGATATAGATGTCACTCTTTTGGGGTATAAGATGTTTGATTTGGAGAGTCGTAGATATATTGGAAATAAAGCAAAGTTAACCCCTTGGATTATGAATATAATCAACGAGCATACAGGAGGGTTTGAATCATTTTTTGATGTCTTTGCGGGAACCGCATCTGTTTCCAAGGCTGCGATACCTTATGCAAAGAGAATAATAATGAATGACTTTCTGTCATCTAACAATATTATATATCAAGCCTTTTTTGGTTCCGGAGCTTATGATATGAATAAACTTCATTCAATCATAGAGTATTATAATAATATAAATCCTGACACTATTGAAGACAATTACTTTTCGGATAATTTCGGAGATAAGTTCTTTGATTACAAGAACTCCAAATTGATAGGTCATATAAGGGAGGATGTCGAAAAGAGGAAAGTGGCATTGACGCATAAGGAATATGCCATTCTATTGACCTCTTTAATATATAGTATTGATAAAATAGCAAATACAGTAGGGCATTTTGATGCATACATCAAAAAAAACATCCTGTATCATCCTTTATCCATACAACTTATTAGACCACTTGATCCTCAGTGTGTAGAAATCTTTAGAGAAGACTCCAATATACTTGCTGAAAACATCACGGCAGATGTTGCATATATTGACCCGCCTTATAACTCTCGTCAATATAGTAGATTTTATCATATTTACGAAAATCTGGTAACTTGGGAGAAGCCTGAATTGTTTGGTGTAGCGATGAAGCCTAAAGCACAAAATATGAGTGCATATTGTACCTCTAGTGCTCCCGTTGCATTTCGGGATCTTATAAGTAAATTGAACGTCAAGTATATTGTCGTATCATACAATAATACATACGAATCAAAAAGCGGGTCATCAAAAAACAAGATTACATTAGAGCAGATTAAATCCATTTTAGAAGAACGCGGTACTACAAAGATATATGATTGCGATCACAGATATTTTAATGCAGGTAAGACTAATTTTGCAAAGCACAAGGAACTATTATTTATCACGGAAGTAGGGCAATGAAAAAAAAGATAGTAAGATCACCTTTTTTCTATGTTGGAGACAAATATAAGCTTATTGAAGAAATTAGCTCGTATTTCCCTGACGACATAGAGAAATTCGTTGAACCGTTTGTTGGCGGAGGGTCGGTATTTATGAATATTGACGCTCGGAAATTTTACCTGAATGATATAGATGTAAATGTAATTGCGCTACACAAATTTTTATGTAAATCTGCCAATAAACGAACTGAATTTTTTAGTCGAATAGAAAGTCTTATCGCTGAGTATGGACTATCATATTCATATAAGGAAGATCGTATTCCGGTAGAACTTAAACGACAGTATAAAAAAACATATTATGCTAAATATAACAAAGAAGCGTATGGGCAGATGAAAAGGGATTTTAATGAATCGTCGGTAGCAGATTTATATGTTTTGTATCTTCTGTTGATATATGGATTTAATCGAATGCTACGATTCAATAAAAATGGAGACTTCAATCTTCCTGTAGGCAATGTTGATTTTAATGCTAATGTAGTAAATGCTCTAGAGGCATATTTCATGCAAGTAATATCCAAAAAACCTAAATGGTTTAATATCGATTATAAAGATTTCCTACAAAAAATAAGGTTGTCTGAAAAAGATTTTGTATATTTAGACCCGCCATATCTTATCACATTTAGTGAATATAATAAGTTATGGAATGAGCAAGATGAAATTGAGTTGTTGCAATTATTGGATAGCCTAAACAAACGACGTATTCGGTTCGCTATATCGAATGTTACTCATTACAAAGGTCGATGTAACAATCTGTTTATAGATTGGGCATGCAAGTACAATGTTCATCCGATAAAGAGTAATTATATAAGCTATCACGACAATTCAACAAAACAAATTAGCGAAGTATTAATCACAAATTACTAATATGCCTAGAAAACCTGAATATAAGCCGTTGCTTTACACGACTACGATACGAAATCCTGAGCGTTTTAAAGATTTCATGCACATACTTAAACGGTTCAATGGTCGGATACTTAATAATAAAACAGTCGAGTTGTTCGAGAGAGAACTGTTTAAGGTTGGCTTGTATCGACCAATGAAGCGCCCGGAAACAGTTCAGGATAAGTGGAAATCAACAAAGAACGGGGAATTAGCCAGCAAACCATTAACAGATGAAGAAACGAAAGATGTGTATCAGCAGAATGATCCCCAAGTCAACAAAAGTATAAAGGGACATAAAGAAGCAGGGTTTCCTAAAGGGTGGCCGAGTCGATTTGACACACAATTCAAATTGATGAAAGTTCTGGGCTTTGTATATTATGAATGGGGAAAGCCTATAAACTTCTCTCAAACAGGTAACTATCTTGCAGATACTGTATCCATTGAAATAGATTCAGGAGCAATATCTCGCGAGATTGTAAATCCACAGAATGAGCAAATTGCATTTATGCAGGCTTTTGCCAAGCAACAAAGATGCAATCCGTTTATTTGTGAATTAAATGATAATATTCCACTGATATTATTGCTTGAAGTTATAAAGAAGTTAAACTCTGATCCAGATTATAATGGTTCGGGAATCTCATATAAGGAGATACCTTTAGTTATCTTTTGGAAAGATAATGATGCGGAATCTTTGTATCAGCGTATTAAACTTCTGCGAAAGGAACATAGGTACAATCCTTCAAATGAAGTGATAGAGGATATATGTGTAAACGAAATACTTGGGGGATTCAAGAAATTTGATCTTGACTCTATTGTGTCCGAATATCCCGATGAATTTGTCCGCAAAATGAGAATGACAGGACTTATATCATTTAGAGGGGGTGGTCGATTTATCGACATTAACCATAATGAAGATGATAAGATAAATTATATACTGGCTAATTATGCCACATATCGCAAGTACACTTCAAAAGAAGAGTATTTTGACTATATGTCAGACATTGATGATGCATTGTTTGCATTAAAAGCTGTCGAAATCCCCAAAAATGTCGCAGCTGATAAATTAGCTAAACTCGTGGGTGATTACTCATGGGATTCTATTAAAAAAGAACTTACCCATTTGGCGAAAAAAACATCATCAAGCCACAATATTTTAAGGTTTATTGCAGCTCCGGCAAGATTAGAGTTCCTGACCGCCCTTGCTATTAAGTCAAAACTGCCTGCTGTTGAGGTAATTCCCAATTATCCATGTGACGATGAAGGTCTGCCAACCTCTACGGCTGGTGGGGATATTGGAGATATTGAGTGTTTCGAGGCTTCTAACAGTATATTGGTGGAAGTCACAATGTCTGAAGGGCGTCAGCAGACAATGATGGAAGTATGGCCTATTGCGAGACATTTAAAGGAGCTTAGAGAAAAATATGAATGTGAAAATTTCCAATGTGTGTTTCTGGCACCAAGTATATTTGTTGATTCTGAGAATCAGATAGACTGGGTTAAGGATAAAAAGCAGCTTGTTATTCGTCCATACAAGATTGTAGATTTTATTAACTATCTGGATACAGCAGCATCTTTATATCAGATTGTATAAGGTTACTAAAAACAATATAAGAAAACTATAGAAAAGCACCTTCTTGTTTGGAAATTTGTTTAAATTCTCGTATTATCGAATTCATTTTTAAACTAATAGTAATAATATGAGAAAAGACGGATTTACCGTATGCGCAAAACATTATATTAAGTGTTTGCGGCAAGAAGGGCGTTATGCCACTGCGCATGTTTATGAAAGTGCGCTTCGCTCTTTCACTATGTTTTGTGGCACTGCGGGTGTATCATTCAGACAGATCACCCGTGGAAATTTAAAGAGGTATAGCAGCTATCTTATGGATTGCCATTTGAGGCTTAATACCATTTCTACCTATATGCGGATGTTGCGCTGCATATACAATAGGGGAGTAGATATGCATCAGACCCCATACGTTCATCGTATGTTTCGTGATGTGTTCACTGGGATAGACACTCGTCAGAAGAAAGCTATTCCTATAAACGAACTTCATACGTTACTTAACGAAGACCCACAATCTGATAAGCTGCGTCGGACACAAGCTATTGCCAACTTATTGTTTTTATTTTGCGGAATGCCTTTTGTCGATCTTGCCTATTTGGAAAAGTCAAATTTGGAAGGGAATATGTTGAAGTACAACCGTGCCAAAACCGGTATTCCTATGAACGTAGAAATATTGGATTCGGCAGCAACTATCATTTCACAACTTCGCAATAAGCATACAACAGTTCTTCCCGAACATCCGGATTATCTGTTTTACATATTGAGTGGAAAGAATAAGAGGAGTGATGAGGCGGGTTATAAAGAATACCAATCTGCTTTACGTTGTTTCAATAATGATTTGAAGAGTTTAGCCAGAAAGTTATGTATTCGCTCCTCTGTAACCTCTTATACATTCCGTCATTCATGGGCTACTACGGCAAAATATCGTGGAGTTCCTATCGAAATGATAAGTGAATCATTGGGACACAAATCTATCAAAACAACACAAATCTATTTAAAAGGCTTCGAACTGTCAGAAAGAACTAAAGTAAATCGGTTGAATTATTCTTACGTGATGAACTTCAAGACTATCTAGTTGTATGTGTGTAAACTGTTGATAAATAGTATGCTTAGATGAATGTTACTTTAAAGGTAACGGAAATATTTCGATGCAAATATAGGTAAAAATATTAATAGCATACAAGTAAACTTTCCTTTTTTTCCTTTTTCTCTTGAAATATGCGATAAAAAAGCTGCTGAACATGAAAATATGAATTTCATGCTCAATGGATTTTATTGCCTGAATCCGAATGATTTCTGCATTGAATATCAGACATTCCTCGGTTTTACGTCCTCCTTGTTAGTATAATTGATTTTTTCGTAGTATTTCCGGTGATGAAGCGCTTCAACAGTCAACGCGGTCGCCCCGCTAGATGGCACTGTATCGAAGGCAGTCAGCTTTCATCCCTGAAACAGCGAAATTATTTACAGGAAGCATTATTACCAAAATCGAAAATAAGCCAGTAGAAAAAGTTGTAAACTGCACTTCTTTAGACACTGGGATCACAGGATCTATGATAAAAAGAGAGGTTCATTATATCCTATCCTTTGGACATTTGCGTTATGATTTACTAAAGAATATTGTAGATAATACAGAATACAAGAAACTTGTCATTGATATTTTAAGACAGTTCGATGATTCAATTGCAGATATTTGTTATACAAAAGCAGATGATGGATCATATTTAGAGTCCATTATCACAAAGAATGGTGTAAATATGCCGTTTTCTGTTTATGGCGATGGTATAAAAAAATATTATATATTCTTAATAAATTGGTTGATGCCGCAGACTCGATACTAATGATCGATGAAATAGAAACGGGGCTGCATAAAAAATATTACGATACATTGTTTCACGTTGTATTTGCACTTGCAAATAAACTGAACGTTCAATTATTCATAGCAACTCATAGTATTGAAGCTATTGATGCAATATTAAGATATGGTGATTATGAAAATAATCATGATATCAATGATCCAATTAAGGTTATTATATTAAAAAAAGTTGATTCAGATAAAGGCAGTAACATAGCTGCCCGGAATGTTACGGGTAAATATGTGTACGAAAACAGAAAAGTATTATGTGTATGAATGGAAATTCGAAAAAAGTAACAGACTTGGGATAGTCCCGCTTGATGAATATGAGCACATTGAGAGTCTTTCGAAAGATGGAAATCAGCTTGTCTTATGTGGGGTTGGCGGTAATGGTAAATTTGCGCATTTTGTGAAACAACATCGTGTAAATAATATGCTTATTGAGCAGGACATATCTTCATTAATGGTTGTCACAGACAGAGATGAAGATTCGGATGCAAAAATTGGAAGAATAATCAATAAAGCGAATAAGGCTGCAGTCGGAACTTTTTTCAGTATTCGAAATCACCAGAATGCGATGAGATCCTTTGGAACTTTTATTTCTAAAATTGACTGGTCAAAATCGGAATCTTTGAAAACGTTATTTTTACCGTTCATGTATCTGGGAGAGGAAAAACCGACTGAAAACAGGGAAAATTAAAAAATGGAAACTGGAAAAAAATTCCTTGCTATGTAAGAGGCATTTTGATATAATACATCTAAAACACAATTTATATGAAATTCGTGTGAAGGTAAAGTTATTCACATGCAGGAATGGAGAGTACTATGTCAGACAGTGCGGACGGGGACGCGGATCCTTACCCGAATCAGAATAACAGACTTATGATATCAATATATAAATATAAGAAAGCATAACTGCCGTCTGGAGAAGCAGACAGTTGCAGCTATGCTTTTTTGCGTGGAAAGAGAGGAATTATTTTTTTATGGGAAGTGACTCATTGTTTTTTATCATTATTGCGATATGCCTGATCATGTCAGCATATTTTTCGGCGACAGAGACAGCCTTTTTATCTCTGAACCGGATCCGCATGAAAAATATGGCGGACAAAGGAAATAAACGGGCAGCCCTGGTACTGGAACTGGAAGAAAAATATGACAATCTTTTGTCAACGATCCTGATCGGAAACAATATCGTAAATATTTTATCGTCCTCACTTGCAACAATCTTATTTGTAAAGATACTTGGGGATGCAAAGGGAGCAAGTGTTTCAACGATCGTTACAACAGTGCTTGTCCTCATCTTTGGCGAAATTTCACCGAAAAGTATTGCAAAGGAATCGCCGGACAAATTTGCTCTGTTTTCTGCACCGATCATTTCAGTGCTGGTAAAAATCCTGACGCCGCTTAATTTTGTGTTTGCACAGTGGAAAAAACTGCTGTCACACATCTTTAAGTCAGAAGAGGAGCCGGGAATCACAGAAGAAGAACTGCTCACCATTGTGGACGAGGCACAGGCAGGCGGCGGTATCGGAGAAGATGAGCGTGTACTGATCCGCAGCGCGATCGAGTTTGATGAGCTGGAGGCAGTGGACATTTACACACCGCGAATTGATATTGTCGGTATTCCAGTGGATATGCCAAAAGATGAGATTGCAAAAATATTTGCGGATACGGGATATTCGAGACTTCCGGTTTATGAGGAAAATATTGACCAGATCATTGGTATTTTATATCAGAAAGATTTTTACAACTTTATTTACCACTCGGATGTGACAATTCGTGAGTCTGTGCGGCCGGTGATTTTTACAACAAAAAATAAAAAGATCGATGATCTTTTGCGGGAACTTCAGCAGAAAAAACTGCACATTGCGGTTGCGATGGATGAGTATGGCGGAACGGCAGGAATCATTACATTAGAGGACATCTTAGAAGAACTTGTCGGCGAGATCTGGGATGAGCACGATAAGGTGGAAACTGAGATTGAGCGGATCAGTGACAATGAATATCTGGTCGCCGGAAAAACAAAAGTTGAGAAACTGTTTGAATGTCTGGACCGTGAGGCAGAATTTGACGTGCAGACGGTCAGTGGCTGGGTAATGGAACAGTTTGAATGTATTCCGAAAGCCGGAGATTTTCATGTGGATGAAGAATTTAAACTTGAGATAGAAGTGACTGAGATGTCCGGCAAGAGGATCGAACAGGTGCGTATCCGTGATCTGAGAGAACTGGAATCGGAAGAAGGAAAAGAATAAAAAAACTGGGGGATCAGAACCCCAGTTTTTTCAATTCCTCCGAAAATTCTGCAAGCAGCAGCTTCCGTGAAAGGACAGCCGCATAAAATCCGTCAAGCGCCTGTTCGTAAATATGCTGATACTGCACGAAGTGAAAACGGATGGTATCTTTCCAGTTGTCCGCAGTCACCAGACGGTCTTCCTCAAGGTGATAGTCAAAGAGGTTGCTGCGCAGTTCATAAAGTGCTGCGTAGCGGAAAGACTCCGACAACAGTGCAAGACAACTGTCGTGATCCGGCAGTCTGGTAAGTCCGAGTGCACCAAAACGTTTCTGTACGGCAAAGCGGGAAGCTGCGAGCAATGTTTCAAGGTCAGTCTTGTAATAGCCGAGTGTTGCGTCAACAAGCGTGTTGGAAAGTTCCACGAAAAATGGCTGCAGCATACAGTTTTTCGTCTCAAAATATTCATCCATGAAATCGTAAAGCGCTGTGTCGTCGCCGGTGAACTGGTAACTGTCATGGTAGGCGGCGCCAAACTGCGGAAGCAGTGAACCAAGTGCTGACGGATATCTCGTCAGAGCCA
>OGEP01003851.1_pt1 | contig 10678 bp, 5 predicted proteins | sample 1570721 | NCBI WGS metagenome assembly OGEP01 (sample SAMEA2582131, study PRJEB24529) | metagenome | biome: Human gut stool | place: China | collected 2011 | reverse complement strand
TGCAGCCGCCTTTTTTCACTCTGCCGCCATTTTCTTTAATAAAATCAACTATACCGTCAAACCAACTGAGTTTTAGCTCAATTTTCCCATTATTAAGTGCCGTATAACTGTAAAAATATTTATCATCTTTTGACAATAATATTTCATGCTGTTTGCCTCGCAAAGTAGTTACAACCATTTTATTACCGCTCGCCTTGTACAATTCCTTTAATCTTTCGCTTACTTTTTCGTTCATTTTAGTTTCCCCTTTGTTAAATTTAATAATGTTTTTAATAAGTTTTTCTATCGAGCCTGAATTTGCGACATAAATTTCGTAAATACCGTGCTTGAATTTATTATGTTTTACGCTCAACGGATTTACAAACAAAAATGGCGGTTAATACGTTCATTTTATCAACTTCTCATATTTATCATAAACCGACAAAGGCAAAAATTCAACCTAAAAAATTTGCCGTTTCGCTGATATATAAATGTAAGTTCTTACTTATATTTATATTAGTTATTCTTGCCCTAACAGAATTAACATTCTTAACTATGCTAGATTAAGTCTTATAAGTTCTATATTATAGAACATAATTAAATAAAAATACATCATTAGCCGATTGGTTTTCGCTTGAAAATCAATCAGCTTTTTACGTTTAAGGAGGTCAAAAGACTAAAGGACATGAATGACAGCAAAATAAATGACTATGCATTTTACTTTGTTTGCTTATTTTGCAAAGCTGTTTGCGAAAATATGGACAGCAAAGGTAAAACAAGTTTAACCGGCAAGCCGCAGCTTTATGTTGACGGTGACGATATAACTCTCTATTACAAAATTTAAAAAGGAATTGTTGTGACATCAACATATCTTGGAACATTACTAACGGAATAAAAAGCAAAATTTTACCAAAAATATGAATGAAAGGAAATGGTTTTATTTACACAAAAGAAGAATTAGAGCAATTAAAAAATGTGAACATTGACGATTTGGAAAGTAAAAATTTAACTGACATCAGCGTCATAAAAATTGACACAAAAGAGCCGATTGAAAAAAGATGCGAAAAGTATTTTGACACGGTCAAAAATCCTTATGCTTTTCGTGTGGGCAAGGTCGGTGTCAAGGTGAATTTTGTCGGCAGTAATGATTTTGCAAACTCGCTTGCAAATTTGGCAAGCATAAATTAACAGGAATTGGAGGTTGAACAAGGTGGTGCGATATGCTAAAATCAAGGCGTGCAGAGTGCATATCGTCAAATTCTTGGAGGATATGCAATGAAAAAATATGAAAAATTTTTAAAAGAGACTAAAGCTAAAAAAATCTGGAATGCCGCCGTTTATGTTCGACTCTCCAAAGAGGACGGAGATAAGATTGAAAGCGACTCAATCACTTCGCAAAAAGATATTTTGAGCGAATTTGTAAATCATAAAGACGATATTAAAATTTCCGATTTTTATATTGATGACGGATGGTCCGGCGCAAATTTTGAGCGACCTGCATTTAGCCGAATGATGAGCGATATTTACGCTAAAAAAGTCAACTGCGTGATAGTAAAGGACCTTTCTCGTTTTGGCAGAAATTATGCCGATTCAAGCCGATATATTGACGATATTTTTGTTAAGCTGAATATTCGATTTATCGCCTTAAACAGCGGTGTTGACACGATTTGTGAGCATACAAATCCTGCCACTCAGTGCATTACTGTGGGCATTCAAAATGTCATTAACGAAAGCTACATTGCCAACACTTCCGTCAGTATTCGTGGGGCGCTTGACATCAACCGAAAGCAGGGCAAATTTATCGGTTCTTTTGCAACTTACGGCTATTTGAAAGACCCTGATGACCACCATAAATTGGTAATTGATGACGAGGCGGCAGAAGTTGGCAGAACGGTTTTTAAATGGTTTATTAAGGGTAAAAGCATTATAGGAATCACAAAAAGCCTCAACTCTCTGGGCATACCGAATCCGAGCGAATACAAGCGTCAAAAAGGCTTTAACTACAAGCATACGAACAAAAATAACGACGGCTTATGGTGCGACTCGACCGTTCGCAGAATGCTTAGAAATCAAATGTATATCGGCAATATGGTGCAGGGCAAAAACACAAATTTAAGCTACAAAATCAAGAAATGCAGGGCAAAGCCTAAGGATGAATGGATAATTGTCGAGGGCACGCACGAGCCGATTATTGACAAGGAAACTTTTGAAAAAGCACAGTCGCTTTTCAACAGAAACACTCGAACTTCGCCAAAAAAGACGGAGGTTGACCTGTTTTCCGGCTTTGTAAAATGTGCCGACTGCCACCGTGCAATGAGCAAAAAGATTAATAATCACGCTTACGGGGTTTACAAATATTACCGATGCGTCACAGCAAGCAAAAAGAGCAAAACTGCCTGTTCGCCTCATTCAATTCGCATTGATGTACTTGAAAAAACGGTGCTTTCGTCTATTCAAAATATGATTGACACGGCTATTGAGCTTGAAAAAATTCTTGATAAAATCAATAAACAATCAGTAAAAAACGGCGATACGCTTACCAAAAAAGCACTCGATAAGCTAAAAAGTGACAGAGAAAACATTAAAAAAATATCGCTCGACCTTTACCCCGATTACAAGGCGAATATCATCACGCTTGACGAGTATAAGGCGCTTAAAGAAAATATGGCAAGCAAAATTGCCGACTTAGACATAAAAATTGCGGAATACGAAAAAACAATAGAAACCGAAAAATCAACTCTAATAAATCAAAGCGATTTCATCAAAAAATTTACGCAGTTCGGCAAAATTGATAAATTGACCCGTCCGATTTTATGTGAACTCGTTGACTCGATTCTTGTCCACAAAAACGGCGATATTACAATCAATTTCAAGTTTATGGATGTTTACGAGCAACTTGTCGATTATCTCAACGAAACAAAGCAAAAATACCTCGCCCACATTGCGTAAAAATTCCGAAATGGGAAAATAAAAATGATATTCAAATAGCAATTGACAAAGTTAATTTTGAATTTATTAAAAATATTCTTGTATATTTTGCGAAAAAATATAAGTTTAATAAAAGCATAAGAATAGCCACAATTTAGCATTCAAAAAAAGGGGCAGTTATTGTAAATTTTGCAATAATCTGTCCCTGCGTTTTTTCTTTATATTTCTTTCATAAATATATTATCAATTTCACCGTCATAATTCTTAAGCTCATCTATTTTACGAAAGCCATACTTTTCATAAAGGCCGATTATATTTGACGGAATATAAACTTTATCAAATCCAAACTCACGAGCGTGATTTATTGCAGTTTGGATAAGCTTTTCACTAATTCGATTACCTCGATATTTTTCATCAACAAAAATTGAACTTATCCACGGAAAATAGCAATTTTCAGGATAATAATCGGTTTCAAGAAAAGTACAAAAACCTATGATTTTATCGCGCTCAGCGCCGCAAAAACACATTCATAATCTTGAAAAACACCTTCTCTTAACAGTTCTGCTAAATGTTTTCCAACACTCCAAGTACAGTCCTTTGCATAGTCAATCGTTTGACTCCAAAGCTTGCTGTTGTTTTGCAGTTTTTCTATTTTCACCTCGTTTTTTATTGCATCAAAACCGAAAAAATGCTCAACTTTTTTAACAGTTTCCTCAATCGTGCTATTTTCATTTCGTTCAAGCCAAAAATAATCACTATTTTTTATCTTCGTATAGTTTTCTAAATGAAGTCTTTTTAATGTTTCATTGCAGTTCTTTTTTGCAAATTCAACATTTGATGCAGAATTTATATATTCGTCAAAGTCTTTATGGTCTTTTCGATTGCAATAATCATCAATCAAATTAGACGGTTCCTTAATTAAAAATACAATTCTTGAGCGTTCGGTTATTTCACCAGCCAATTCCGTTGTCAAATGACAGTCACATAATACAATTTGATTTTGTGAAAGACGAATCAAATCGAGCAACACAATATCAAGCTGTTCTCGCGTATTGTCAAAAAGCCAATTTTTGTATTCTTCAACACTTCTGCAAAAAAAATCGTCTGCATTTTCAAAATTCTTATTCATAGCAGGTTGATGTATTGAATCTGTAAGCTTCACTTGACTGTCAAATCTTTCGTCAACATCATAAACCAACAAATTGTATTTCTTTGCAAGTGTACGAGAAATTGTTGTTTTTCCGCCACATGGTGTTCCGGTTATAAAATACACATTTTTTAAATATTCTTTGATAATATTGTTTTGAAATATCATGATTGTTCTCCTAAATCAAAATAGTTTACAGCCTTTTAGCATAAAACCATTTAACATAGCTTTATGCAATCAGATATTTCTTAAACGCCAATACATTGCCATTATATATCTCCTTTTTCAATCTCAAAGATACCTATAATGATATAAATATCTTAATTGTTATTTTATCTTATCTGCAATCTCATTTTTATGATTTTTAGTAAAATCGCTTAACTCATACGAACGGACTCTTTGTTTAACCAAATTCGGTACAACAAAGCCGTTCTTTGACAAAACAGCCAGACGGTTAATTATTGTTTTATTTGTAACGCCGAATTCTTCGCTTACCTCTTTTGGCGTAAATTCACGGTTATAATTTTGTATCAAGAACAAAAGCAATTCTTTTTCTCTCGCTTTAAGATATGAAATACTGCCGGCAACTTCATCGGAATTTGAACTTAACTGTAAATCGCAAACCTTATTTGAATAAAGTAAAACCATTCGCAAAAAATAGTTAATCCAAATTTCCGAATGTGGCGGATTATCTCTGCCCGAATAATACAATGCAGGCAGTCCCATTTGAATCGAATTATAATACTCATCAACATCATAAGCAAAGTATTCTTCAAGTGAGCCTATACCGTTAAAACCGTAACCGTTAATATCCAAAATATAGCCCGAAAGCAGCCTTGCAGTTCTGCCGTTGCCGTCTTCAAATGGGTGAATTGTAACAAGCTGATAATGAACTATGGCAGCGACAATCAACGGGTGATCATCGGTAGTATTCACATACTCTACCAATTCATCTATGAGTTCGGGTATATCTTTGGCTTCGGGCGGAATATAATCGGCATTGCCTGTTTTTGAATCATAAACGGCAAAAAGCACACCCGGTGGCATAGGACCTCTTAATCCGATTTTTTCCTTTGACGCACCTTTTTCAACTAATTTTTGAACATCTAAAATCAGTTTTTTTGAAAAAGGCTCTTTGATTTTCGCTTTTTTTTCCAAATAATTTAATGCCAAAAAATAGTTTCTTACTTCCTGTTCAGGCTTTAAAAAGTGTTTTCGTTCATCATTTTCAATCACTTCATCAACCTGATTTTCAGTCAGTGGATTACCCTCGATTTTATTTGAGGCATAAGAACTTTTCTTCTTTGAATTTTTACGCAATTTATTAGCGATATTCGGAGATAATTTTACAGAAGATACATTATATCTGTTCTTATCAATTTCGGTTATATATTTTAATATTTCATTAGATAATGTGACTTTAATCATAATAACTTCATTCCTTCTGAATATATTATAACCTATTTTATAAAAAATCTCCACTAAATTTTCACTATTTTTTCACTATTTTTCATTTCGCAAATTCTTTGCAAAAAGAAAGATATTTATTTGAATAAACACTGTCTTTTTCCCAGATAAAATTAAAGTCGTGAAGTATTTTAAAATCATCCAGTTTTATTTCTTTGAGCACACCTGCTTTAACGATGTAGCCCAATCAATAGCTGTTATATTTTTCTACAATGTTCTTGCATCTATTATAACTTCCGTTTGTGTAAAAATGGGGGTTGATGTAAAGGCATTTAATCCTGTAAAAGAATTATCCAAATTTATGATTATTATGGCTATGGCTGCAATAGGATTAAACAGCAATGTTGTTCAGTTAATAAAAAACCGGCGGAAAGCCTTTACTCGTCGGCGGCTCGTGCCGGGTCGGAATTACAGGCGTCAGCCTTACTATGCAGCATATTATGGGAATTTGGTAAACTATTCAAAACAATACAAAAGGTGCTGTAAAAAAACAGTCTAAAAAACACCTTGCCGTTAAGGAAAACGGGACAGGTTGCAAAAGATATGATAGTGAAACATTTGAAATATGTTTGCTTTCATTTCAAAAGATAAAAAGATATTAGAATTATAAATTGGACTTATTACATAAAATATAATATTTACAAGCCAACAATTTCTTCAAAAGTGTTGTAAGAATTACAAAAATATGATATAGTGCTTATGTATAGTATTTTGGTAAGCATTACAAATGGGGGGATTATTGTGAAAAGAATCATCAGTATTTTATTAAGTATTTCTCTTGTATTTTCAGTCACTATGTCAACTTTTGTAGTAGATGCCGCAATGAATATCGCCATCTATTATAATGATGCCGAACTTACCGAGACTCTTCATATTACCGAATATGACTCGGCGCAGTTTACAATTCATTGCAATACCGATTTGCCTGCCGGTTCTACGGTTGAGTGGGAGAGTAATATGCCGCTTCTTGCCGATGTTGACGAAAACGGTAAGGTTACGGCTTATGACTATTCAAAAGCCGCAGTAATCAAATATTGGCTTGATAACGAAGTGCGACCTACTCCTATTATAGGTAATGTAACGGCCGACGCTATTGAAAAAGCTTTTGCAAAAGCAGGTATTGACCTTAACGACAGCAATCTTAATACCGACTTGGTTGTTGCTATTGTTAAGGGTATTAACCAAACTATGGGTGAACAGCTTGAAAAAATGCTCAATAATATGACCATAACGATTACTGCAAAGCTTTTAAGCGAGGGTGGAAGCGTTCTTGCAACCGACAAGGCAGAAGTTGTTGTTGACCAAAGCGTTGCGGGTAATATTTGGCCTACAGGGGTTCATATTACAAATAAGAAAACCGTGCCTAAAACTGTAGCTGTCGGCAAACAAATTCAGCTTTACGGTGCCGTGACTCCTGTTAGACTTAAACAGGGGGTTAAGTGGAGCGTAGGTAAAACTATTGACACCGAATCGAAAAAGCACGCAACAATTACCTCTGACGGCCTTGTTACATTTACTTCAGCCGGCAGCGTAACTATTCGTGTTAACCCTGAAAGTAATTTGTACGCCGCAGTTTCGGATACTGTTGATTTTACTGTAGTTCCTGCCGAGGAACTTCCCGTTACAGACTTTTCTATCGGCGGAACTCTTGAAATTAAAGAGGGTGAAACTACTCAGCTTTCTGTTGAAAATGTAACTCCGGCCGGTGCTTACACAGGCAGTGTTGAATGGAGCAGTTCGGATACTACAGCCGCAGTTATTACTAAGGATGGTACGGTAACCGCTCTTGACGCAGGTTCAGGTGTTTCATTATCTAAAACCATTACAATTACTGCAACAATAGACGGCGTTACTAAAACCGCTTCGCTTAAAATTAACAGAAACATTATCGGTGAAACAATCAACGGCGTTGAGATAAAAGGCTATGATAATGTTGCTCTTAATGAAACTAATAAATATACAGCAAATATTACTCCGTCAAGGCTTAATTCAAACAGCGGCGTAGTTCGTGAATGGGGTCTTTACAATACTCAAACGGGTGACCTTGTTCTCGCAACTTCTGATTCTCCTGCAAGCAACGGCTTTGCAACGATAGACACAACCGGTAATCTTATTGCGACAGGTGTCGGAATAATTAAAATGTATGTGAAAGTTACATATAACGGCACTTCTATTGAAGCCGAAAAAACAGTTTCTTCCGGTATACCTATCACGAGTTTTTCCCTTTCAAAAGGCAGCGGCTTTACTACAAATGTTTTGACAGGCAGTCGTGATTCTTTCCTCGAAGAGGGTAAAACAGCTAAAATTAATATTACCGATATTTTACCGGCAGACTATGACCCTGATTTGCTCAAAAATGCCGTATGGAAAAGTTCAGATCCGTCGGTTGCTTCAGTTGACGCAGAAGGTAATGTTTTCGGTCTTGATTCGGGCGGACTTACTATCTATAATTCAAAATCAGTTACGATTACAGCAATAATCGGTGGCGTTCGTGCATCTATCACATTTAATGTAAGGGGCGCTTCTGTAAATGAACTTGTTAATGCTTCAATAACAGGTAACGATTATGTTGTAAAAGATTTTCCGAGAAGTTATACTTCAATCTTTTCTCCGTCAAGAATTAATGTTAAAAATGTTCACTGGGGTCTTTCAACCGATGACGGAAGCCGTCCGTGGAACTCTGCTTGGAGCAGTACCTCTGGAAATACAGAAAACAGTGTCGCTTCTGTTGATTCAAACGGTAAAGTTACCGGTAAAGCAGCAGGTAAAACAACCTTGTGGCTCTTTGGTAATGAGGGTGTATCTTCTGTTGACGGCTCTTTTGCCGAGGCTTCAAAGAATATTCAGGTTGTGGAAATTTTACCTAATAATATCGCCGTTACCGCTCCTGAAAAATACGATTATGTTGAGGGCGATACCGAGCTTGATTTGACCGGTTTAAAAGTTTCTGCAATATATGACCGTTCAAAACTTGCTGAATATTATCCGGATGCTGAGGATTACGGCGATTCTCTTATCAACGTTGATGTTGACGATTATGAAATCAGCGGTTTTGACCCTACTTTGATTGACAGAGAGCAGTATATTATCGTAACTCTTGTCAGAGCAGGCGAGCAATTACGTTCAGTATTCCCGATTAAAGTTAATTCAAAAGCCGTTAAATCTATCGATATCACTGCTCCTAAATACGCTTATATTGAGGGTACAAAGGAACTTGATTTGAGCGGACTTCAGGTGTTTGCAAATTACAGCAATGCACCGAGGGAAGAAGTGTTTGACTATAAAGTTGACGATTCCGAGGTTGACTACAATAAATTAGACGAAGAACAAACTGCTAAAGTTATTTATACTCACTACGGTCGCTCTGCCGAAGCTGCTTTTCCTATCATTATTTACGGCAAACCTGTAGTCAGTGTTGATACCTCCGGCTATGATGGTTCGTGGACGAGCGGTGATGTTACCTTTACTTTAGACAGTACGCATAAGCTTGACGGCGTTAAATACTATTATAATATCAACGGCGGCGAATGGACTGAAATGAACGGCAATACACTTACCGTATCCGAAAGCACAAATGCCGCATATGCGTTCAAATCTGTTAACAGTGCAGGTATCGAAAGTTATTCAACTCAAAGTTATGCTGTAAAAATAGACAAAACCGTTGCAAGCTTTAATCTTGTTCAAGATGTAACCGAAATTACAAATCAATCTTATTGTGTTAAAATTACCGATTTGCAGGTGGGTATTTCAGGTGTTAAGGCGGTTTACTTAAACGGTGACGCTATTGACAGCCAAAGCGAGTTTACAGTAACTCAAAACGGTGAATATACAGTTAAAGTTGTTTCAAACAGCTTGCTCGAAAGCGAAAAAACTATTAAAATTGAAAATATCGATACCCAAAAACCGACTGTTACAGAAGTAACGGTTGCTCATAAAGATACAAAAGATTTTGCAAGGCTTGTAAACAAAATGACTTTTGGTCTTTTCTTTAACAAAGCAACGCAGCTTACAGTTAAAGCAGAGGACGAGGGCGTTGCCGGCGTTGATAGAATTGAATATCGTTTTGTTGATGAAAACGAAACTCCTTTAACCGATTGGGCGGTATACGACGATAACAATAAGCCTTTGCAAGATGCGAACTTTAAGGGCTATGCCGAAGCGAGAGCAGTTGATAAAGCGGGCAATGTTTCCGACAGTAAGTTAAATGACGGTTATGTTATCGATGAGCAAGCCCCTACCGATATTGTCATTACTTCCGAAGCCGGAGAAGAAACTTACGAAAGCGATACCTGGACTTCAAAAGATGTTACAATCAAACTTTCTTCAACTGCTTATTCGGGAATTTACAGATATTACTACAGCGTTAACGGTTCAGACTGGACTGAGATAGACGGTGATACCATTACCGTTAAAAATCAAGGCGAATGGAATTATAAATTTAAAGCTGTTTCATATGCTGATAATGAAACCGTTACTCAAAATGATTTCAAAGTGAAAATCGATAAAACCGAGCCGGTTGTCCGTGTTGATTTTGAGGGTACATTCGGCAGATGGAGTGCTGACGGTGTTCAGTTTAGTATGAGCATACTTAATCAAGCAATTTCAGGTGTCCGTTACTATTACAGTACCGACGGCGGTAAATCTTGGATACAAGCCGAGGAGGGTTCGATAATCACTATTGACGAAGATGTTGACGCATCATATATCTTCAAGGCAATTAACGGCGCAGGTGTTGAAAGCAATGTTTCCGACAGCTATCGAATTATGATTGATACCAAAAAGCCGACTCTTGAATATACGCTTGAAACCGAAGAAAAAACAGATAAGCCTTATAATGTTTTATTTAATGTTAACACCGGTCGTTCGGGTCTTAAATCTGTAAGCGTAAACGGCAAAGATATAACAGGTGAAAAGTCATTTGAAGTAAGTGATAACGGCAGATATGTTATTGTTATGACAGCAAATAACGGACTTACTTCTACCGAGATTATTAATGTAAACAATATTATTGAGCCTGAAAGACCCGTTCTTTATGTTACCCCATCGGGAACACTCGGCAGTCAAACCGATAAAATCGTTACATTCACTCTTTCAACTCCAAACGGCGGAAGTGATGTGGTTTATTATTATAACGACGGCAACGGCTGGGTTCAACTT
>OGEP01003847.1_pt1 | contig 10681 bp, 7 predicted proteins | sample 1570721 | NCBI WGS metagenome assembly OGEP01 (sample SAMEA2582131, study PRJEB24529) | metagenome | biome: Human gut stool | place: China | collected 2011 | reverse complement strand
ACGGGACGGCGTAAAGCATCTGACAAGCTTTTAGAAAGAATAAAATTTTTCCTTGTTCGCAAGTGACTCATAAATCAATGCGAGACCCGTTGTAACAATCATCGACGGAATTCTCAATTTTACATAAAACAGACCGTTTAACAGACCGACGATCGTGCCGGTGAGCACACAGCCCAAGATCAGTCCGAGGTACCCCATGTTAAACCGGGTGGCAAACACGCATCCCACGATTGCAGAAAGCATGATGTTGGCACCAATGGAGAAGTCGAACATTCCCATAACCATGACGAAATAGAATCCGACCGCACCCACAGTTGCAATCAGGCTGGCCTGAAAGTAGTTGAGCATATTGGCCGGCGAGCCAAAATTATGCGGTGTCAGTATTTTAAAGATTACCCAGGAAACCACAACCAGCGACAGAAGAATCAGATAGCCCTTTGCGCTTCCCGACAGCTTTTTTGAACCCATATTATCTACCTCTTTTTCTTACTCGAATCAACGGATGTCACGCTGTGTGAGCCATCCTTTCATACAAAAGGCCGGTATCGCCACGCGACACCGACCTTTTGAAGTAACGCTCAGTCTTTGGAACTAATTCCCTGCACGTGATGCTGCATCTTCAATAGAAATATTCTTTGCTGCTTCTTTCAGAGCGCTTAAGTCAAGATTGGACATCTCAACAAGCTCATCGGATGTGTACGGAAGCTGGTCTACGAAATACTTCTCATATGCCTGATAGTCTTCTGCAGAGGATACATACAGGTACGGGAAGGAAACGTCCTCGAAGTTGCCTGCAAATCCTGTGTAGTTGCCCTTTATTGCGTTGTAAACCATCATGAATGCAATTAACGGATCACAGTAATGTCCGCCAGACTCACCAGCCATGGAGCCGTTCTCCAGTCTGTCTCCAAGATCCGGAAGGAAATCTGTAGATACGATATCGATATCCTGGGTCTTGCCTGCACGCTCTACTGCTGCGATTGCACCCTGAAGAGGATCACCGCCGCCGCCTGCCGGAATGAGTGCATCCAGGTTCGGATCTGCTGCCATAAGAGCCTCTGCTGCCTTGGAACCACCTTCGGAAGTTGTACCTGCGTACTGCGGCTCAGAAAGCTGTGCCGGATCATCCGGATGTGCCTCGTTCCACTTGTCAACGCCTGCTTTGTAGCCTTCCCATCTTCCAAGCCAGGTTGCATCTCCCTGCTCCCAGCCGATCAGACCGATGTTGCGGTCACCCTTATCAAGAAGGATGTTTACAAGAGCTTCACCGTTTGCCGGCTCATCCTCATGTACTGCTCCGATGTAATAAGCAGAATCTTTTGCTGCCTGATAAATGTCTGCGCTGTTCGTCTCGCTGATAATACGGAAGAACTGTGCCAGATATACGCCGTTGTCGTTACATGTCTTAATTGCGGATGTCATCTCTGTATCGGATGAGTTACAGATGATAATACCCTGGCATCCTGCTGCTACCAGCTGCTCCACAGATGCTGTAACCTTCTCGGATACGTGCCCCTGATCCACGTACTGAACCTCCACCCCAAGAGCATCAGCCGCTGCATCAAGAATCAACTTACACTGGGAACCGAGAACGTCGGTGGATGACCAGATGGAAACTCCGATCTTAATCTTGGAGTTGTCTGTCACTGCCGGTGTTGCCGCTGCCTCCGTACCGGATGAAGACGCTGCCGAGTTTGAACTACTCGTCGTCTCGGAACCCGATCCACAGGCCGCCATACCCACAACCATGGTCGCTGCCAGCGCGGCAGCTGTCACCTTCTTGAAAATTGTTTTCAATTTCATGCTTTTTCCTCCCTATACATTTTATTTGGGTTGTGTAAAAACCTTTTGTGATTTTATTATAGATACTCCCTGCTTTTTTCTCAAGAAAATACAACCAAGTTTTTTCTAAAAGTTGTATTGTTTTGTGTGTATTTTGTCATACTTTTTTGCAGTTATTTTGTATCTATTGTGCGTTTTACCATATATCGCGCCATATTTCCACTGTTTTATCCGGCGGTTTTGTACCTTATTTCCACTTCCGCCACAATGTTTGTCTACTTTCCATCACAGTTACAATACAACTTTCGCCTGTATGGCACTTGTACTTTTTAAGTACCAAAAAAGGACAACACCGGATTTATTGCTCCGATGATGTCCTTTTTCTTATGCCCTGACTGCCCAGCGCATTTTGGTGGAACGCGCCCTTCCGTTTGCAGCGCACTCCTGCGCCGACGGACGGATGACGTCCTTCGCATAGTCGCTGTAAATCCCACTCTTATATCCCTCTTTGAGCGCCTGCTTCACAAGCTTGTCCTCTCCCGAGTGGAAGGTGAGAATTGCCACGCGCCCGCCCGGTCTTAATGCTCCCGGAAGCTTTTCCATGAATTCATACAGCACCTCAAACTCCTGGTTCACATCGATGCGCAGTGCCTGGAATGTGCGTTGGCAGGTCTTTTTGATTGTGTCCTTTTTCTCCTTCTCCGGCAGAAAATCCAGCGTATCCTCGATCACCCTGCGCAGCTTTGTCGTCGTGTCGATGCGGCTGCCCCTGCGGATCTCGTCCGTGATCGCTTTTGCCAGCTCCTCACAGTACGGCTCGTCGGAGTTCTCATAGAGCATCCCGGCAAGTTCCTCCCGCGTGATCGTATCCAGCCGCTCCGCCGCGCTGATCCCCGTCTCCTGATTGAGCCTGAGATCCAGCGGTCCATCCACCTTAAACGAGAAGCCGCGCTTCGGATTGTCGATCTGCATGGACGACACGCCAAGATCCGCCAGAATAAAGTCGAAGCCGCCGACCTCTTTTGCGATCTCATCGATCGTGCAGAAATTCTGAAGGCGCACCGTCAAAAGATCCTCCCCGAATCCCAGATCCTCCAGACGCTTTTTCGTCTTGGCGGACTCCTCCGGGTCCACATCGGTCGCCCAGATATGTCCCTGTCCTTTCAGACATTCCAGCATGGCGCGCGTGTGTCCGCCGTAGCCGAGCGTCGCATCGAATCCCTGCTCTCCAGGCACAATCTGCAAAAAGTCCAGAATTTCTTTTACCATAATCGAGATATGCATTCCCGCCGGCGTATTTCCCTTCCGGATCACATGCTCGATCGTGTCCTGATACTTCTCCGGCTGCAGTTCCTTGTATTTTTCCTCAAACTTCTTCGGATATTTTCCCTTGTAACGCACCCGCCGCTTATGCGGTGTCTGTGTCTCCTGTTCCATCCTTCTCTCCTACTCCCAGTCTTTTACCAGTTCTGTATTGTACTCCGACTGAATATTTTCGACGGCTTCTCCCGCCGCCCTCCGGTAAAAATAGATCCTGTCGTCATCGCTGTCATTTTTCCAGAACTGATATCCATAGATGTAGCTTTCAAAAATCTCCTCAAAGCTTCCATATTCCTTCTGCAGTCTCTGCGCAATCGGCAGACACTGGTCGAGGCACTCCTCGAGGCTGATGTAGCCGCACTGATAGCACAGTCCCGTGATGCGCATAATACGGACATAATCCCAGGCATCCACACCGCGCGTGTCCAGATGTCCATACGCATCATAGCATACCCATGTCCGGCACTGCTCATCCTCCGGGATCTCACTGATGCTTATAATATCGACATAACCATTCTCATCCATCGACAGATACCCTTTTTTCAGGTAAGTTTCAAACGCATGACGGTAGGACGCTCTGGTTCCTTTTTTCAGCATCTGGCTGATCGTGCGGGTCGCCGTTGCCCGGCTCGTAATGCCCCACCAGTCAGACAGATATTCCTTCACCTGCTCCTGATCCCAGTCATTTAGCGAGTGACCGCCCAGTTCTCCATATTCCCCGCTCTCAAACGGAACGTAGATCGCGTAGGCGTCTATGATCCATCGCACGGTCGGATTGTCCCGCACATCCTCAAACGTCAACTCCGACTCTGCCTTTTGGGAATCATAAGAGATCAGCAGACTGTCGGCATCCTGGTTGTAAGCCACATAGTGGGTTCCTGCATACACAAACATGAGAGCGACCACAACCACTGCCGCCGCAGTACCCGCAATCAAATTCCGAAGCTTCATCTGGATATCCGGCGCTCCGTCTTTTTCTGAAAATGCATATGGAAGATGCGCACCATCAAACCAGATATCTGCTTTTCCGCCAACCATATCCTGCACATTTCCCACATTTGCCTGCCGTACCGGATACATGGCACGCGCCTCACACCTGCGCCCCAGTTCATCCATGAACTCATACAGATAATATTTGGTCGCGCCATTTTTCCCGGTTGTTATGACACGGGCAATTTTAGCGTGATAACGCTTTGCCTGCGCCTTTGCTTTCTTCAGATAGCGGTACTCCATCACCTTGCTCAAAAGGGCGAGCAATGTCATATAAAGCCCCGCCTCTCCCATCAGAAGCATCGTGCGTGCAGTGTCATGGGACGTGTTAAACCGGTACGCAATCGCGTACAAAAATATGATTCCCCCCAGTGCAAGTGCCGCAAGTGGGATTGCCTGCAGGCGGCTGTAACGCCGGTACGCCTCCGACAAGTGCCACTCCGCCACCCAGACCCGCTCTTCCGGTTCTTCCATCTCCACCGAACCGGCAATGTCTTCTCCTGCGTATGCTACGTCCCCGGCATATGCCGCGTCTTCTGCATATGCCGTCCGTCCCCAGGTCTGGTTTGCTGTGCGCTGCGCGGCACCCGCATATGCCCCGTTCCTATTTCCCGGCGCATTGATGATCCGCGTCATGAGAAAATAGCGGAGCGTTTTATCCGCCTTCCGCTGTATCAGCCAGATTCTAAGCCCAAGTATCGCGGCAATCACGGTAAGTATCAGCACCAGCTGCAGATCGTCCTGCGGATTTAACGAGGTTAAGCTGTAGCGGAGTCCCGCAAAAATAATCCCCAACAGCGGAAGCAACAGTAGCAGAAGCACAATCTGTGTCACATTGGGCGCACTCTTTGCATCCACTGTATCTTCCTTCACTTCCACGCGGTACGTCTTGCGCGCTCTTCCTTCCTCCCTGCTTTTGAGCCGGATCAGATAACGATCCGCCGTTTCCGTCTGTACCGTCTGCACCCATTTCCATCCGGGGCTGTCCGGCATATTTACATTCTCATTGTACTGCAGATTTCTGCAGACTGACTTTTTGTCGCTGTGACATAATCCAACCGCCATGTTTCCCTCCTTATCAGAACATTCCCGTTTTTCCGGAAAATATCCTGTTTCTTTCGTGTATGCCATCCCGAGATGACCCAGATAAAATTGTAATCGATTGCCGCACATTTTACAACCGTTGGTATTTGCAAAATATGCCTCCCGACGTTATAATACAGCTGTTGTATCCAGAAACATTTACAGAACAGGGCACACATCAGCCCCGGAACGGAGAATCCCATGATAAAACTGATTGCCACCGATGTCGACGGGACACTGGTAAAAGATGGAACGATGCAGATCGATCCCGAATACATGACTGTCATTAAGGAACTTGTCCAGAAAGGAATCATTTTTGCCGTCTGCTCCGGCAGACAGTTCATCAGTGAGCGGAAGCTGTTTGCACCGATCAAAGATCAGCTGCTCTACATCACGGACGGCGGCACGGTCGTGCGCACCCCGCAGGAGATTCTGATGGTTCACACGATGCCGCGCGATGTCTGGAGTGGCATGTGCCGCATGGTGCAGGAACAGATGCCGCACTGCGACTGTTTTGTCGCCACACCGGACTACTGTCTCGCCGAAGACGCCGGAAGCCGCATGTTCCACTGGCTGCGCGATTCCTACGGCTATGATATCCGGGAAGCTGAGCGCCTTTCTGACATCCCTGAGCAGAACATCATCAAATTCACCGTTTACCACAAATCCGCCTGCGAGGAAATGTGTGCGCCGCTCTTCACCCCGGCATGGAAGGATAAAGCACAGCTTGCCGCCGCCGGCAAAGAGTGGATAGACTGCAATCCGCTTGGTGCAAATAAGGGCACTGCGATCGAGTTCGTGCAGAAGCATTTCGGCATTTCACCGGAAGAGACCTGCACCTTCGGGGACAACTTGAACGACATCGAGATGCTGCAAAATGCCGGCAGGAGCTACGCGGTCGCCAACGCCAGAGAGGAAGTCATCGCCGCGGCAAAAGATACCTGTGCGCCCTACTGGGAAAATGGAGTCCTCCAGATCTTAAAAACATTTTTATAACGAAAAAGAATCGTGTCCATCCAGCGGCAGTGCCCCGGCGTACACGGTTCTTTTTCTTTTGTCGTTATGACGGCTTGTGCATATTGCAGGAAATAGCGGCAGCGCATTCTGTCGCAAAATTCCGCAGTTCTATCGGACGCGTCAACGGCATCTGCGATGATTCCTGTCTTTTTGAGGTTCGACAGTGCACCACGGATGTTCGCGGGCAATCGGACATTTTCGACGGCTTTTGTGTCTCGCTTGGCAGACCGATGAGTAAAACCGGACCGCGCAAACGACTGTCTGAGGTGTCTGCCGCCGTGTTTTAAATGCGGGCAGACACCGAGTTTCGGATTGCGCGGTCTGATCGGGACTTTGTGAAGCGGTCTGCCTAGCGAGACTAGAAAGCCGACGCTTTGTCCGTTGCCTGCGGACACCCGCGGCGCGCAGTCGAACGCCAAAAGAGACAGCAAACCGGATGCCGCTGACGCATCCGAAGAACTTCTGAAATTTTGCTCCAAAGAATTGCACTGCCGCTATTTCCTGCAATACTGCCATGCCGTCCGCCCTTCCCAACGCACAAAAAAAGAACTGTGTACGCCGCACATCTGCCGCGGGACGTGCCACAGTTCCTTTTCGTTATATTAAATGTTTAACAAATCGCTGAATACCTTCAGGGCACCGTCGGTCTCATGTGCAAGCACGCGCTTTGCCAGAACCTTTCCGAGCTGTACGCCTTCCTGATCGAAGCTGTTCACATTCCACAGGAAGCCCTGGAACATAATCTTGTTCTCAAAGTGTGCCAGAAGTGCTCCGAGAGACTGCGGGTTCACCTGCTCACCGATGATGATGCTAGATGGACGTCCACCCTCGAAATTCTTGTTGCGGTTCTCGTCGGATTTGCCGCATGCGAATGCCACGATCTGAGCTGCAACATTTGCGCAGAGCTTCTGCTGGCTTGTGCTGTCCTGGATCACAACATCTGTGCCAATCTGGCTGTTCTTAAAGCCGACAAACTGAAGCGGTACGATGTCTGTGCCCTGATGCAGCAGCTGGTAGAACGAATGCTGTCCGTTCGTGCCAGGCTCGCCGAAGATCACCGGTCCTGTCGGGTAGTCTACCGGCTCACCGAAACGGTTCACCGACTTACCGTTGGACTCCATGTCAAGCTGCTGTAAATGTGCCGGGAAGCGGCTGAGTGCCTGGGAGTACGGAAGCACTGCCGTAGCCGGATAGCCCAGTACGTTGCGCTCGTAAACGCCGATCAGTGCATCGAGCATCTCCGGATTCTTCAATACGTCTTTGTTTGCGGAAAGCTGATCCTCTGCAGCAGCTCCCTCGAGGAACTGTGCGAACACATCCGGTCCGAATGCCAGGGATAATACGGCGCCGCCAACTGCGGAAGTGGATGAGAAACGTCCTCCGATATAGTCATCCATAAAGAATGCCGCAAGGTAATCATCACTCTTCGCTAACGGGGATGTCTCGCTCGTTACAGCGATCATATGCCTGGACGGATCCAGTCCCGCTTTCTTTAATGCATCTTTTACGAAGGACTCGTTCGTCAGAGTCTCCAGTGTTGTACCGGACTTGGATACCAGTACGAAAATGGAATGTGCCACATCGGTGGAATTGAGCACTGCTGCAGCATCATCCGGGTCTACGTTGCTGATGAACTTTGCTTCCATCCTGAACTTGCCGTTTTTCTTCGCCCAGTTCTCAAGTGCCAGATACATCGCACGCGGACCGAGGTCACTACCACCGATACCGATCTGAACAACTGTTGTAAACTTCTCTCCTGCCGCATTGGTGATCTCGCCGGAATGTACCTTATTGGCAAAATCTGCGATTCTCTCCTGCTGCTCTACATAGAAGCTGCGCTTATCCACACCGTCTGCCGTCACAGCATCACCGAGCTGTCCTCGTGTCATGTGATGAAGCACCAGACGCTTCTCACCGGTGTTGATCACCTCACCATTGTAAAGTGCCTCAAACTTCTCCGCAAGCTGTGCTTCCTCAGCCAGCTTTACAAGTGCTGCGAGCACCTTGTCATCGACCTGCTTGGCTGCGTAGTTGTAAGAAAATCCGCCAGCCATCGGCACACTGTAATTCTTCACACGGTCAGCACCGTTCTCTCCGGACATTGCCTCGACAAGATTCACGCGTTCCACTTTGGAAAGCTCCTGAAAAGAAGCAAGGGTATCCAAGTTGTTCCAGGTAACCATAATAGATTCCTCCTATCTATTCTTGCACATATTCTTATTTTATTGATCGTAGTGATTATACTATTAAATGATCTCAAGTTCAAGTAAAACGGCGGAGAGACAACCGCTCTCCGCCGTACAATGATTTATTTTGCTGCAGCCGGATTCAGCTTCTTCGTCCGGATATCCTCCTGTAACATGGCAAGGAAATCTTCCATAGATACCGTTGTCGACTGCTGCTCTCCGTGAAGCCTGTAGCTTACCGTGCGGTCTGCCACTTCGTTCTTACCGAGAACCAGAAGATACGGAACTTTTTCCATCTGTGCCTCTCTGATCCGGTAGCCCAGCTTCTCGTTTCTCTCATCGATCTCCACACGGATTCCGTTATCCTCAAGGTATTTGTATACCTCGTGAGAGTATGCATTTAACTCCTCATCCTCATTCTTGACCGGAAGGATCTTTGCCTGTACCGGTGCGAGCCAGAGCGGCAGGTTTCCTTTCGTCTCCTCCAGAATGTAAGCCATGAAACGATCCAGGGAACCAAGGATTGCTCTGTGAAGAACGACCGGTGTCTTCTTCGTTCCGTCACTGTCAATGTAGGTCAGGTTGAACTTCGCCGGCAGGCAGAAATCCAGCTGGCAGGTGGAAAGCGTGTATTCGTTGCCGATTGCCGGTTTTACGTTGACATCCAGCTTCGGGCCGTAGAACGCGCCGTCACCCTCGTTGATCTCGTAAGTGCGGCCCAGCTCCTCGATGGCCTCGCGCAGGGCATCCGTGGCCGTCTCCCAGTCCTCCAGCTCACCGATGTGGTCCTCGGGCATGGTAGAAAGCTCGATGTGGTACTCAAAGCCGAACAGGGAATACACCTCGTCGATGAGCTTTACCACACCCTTTATCTCGTCCTTCACCTGCTCTGGCGTCATGAAGATATGCGCGTCGTCCTGTGTAAAGCAGCGCACACGCATCAGGCCATGCAGCGCACCGGACAGCTCATGCCTGTGTACAAGGCCAACTTCCGCAACCCTCATGGGAAGATCCCTATATGAATGAAGATCCTGTTTGTAAACAAGCATGCCGCCCGGGCAGTTCATGGGCTTAATGGAAAAGTCCTCGCCGTCGATGAGCGTGGTGTACATATTATCCTTGTAATGGTCCCAGTGGCCGCTGCGCTCCCACAGCGCCCTGCTGAGGATGATGGGCGTGCTGATCTCCTGATAGCCCGCGCGCTTATGGATTTCGCGCCAGTAGTCGATGAGGGTGTTTTTCAGCAGCATGCCCTTGGGCAGGAAGAACGGGAAGCCCGGGCCTTCCTCCAGCAGTGCAAACAGCCCCAGCTCCTTGCCCAGCTTGCGGTGGTCGCGCTTTTTGGCCTCTTCCAGCATGTTCAGATAGGTCTCCAGTTCGGCGGCCTTGGGGTATGCCGTACCGTACACACGGCACAGGCTGTCCCGCGCAGCGTCGCCGCGCCAGTAGGCGCTGGCTGTGCTCAACAGCTTTACAGCCTTCACCGCGCCCGTGCTCATCAGGTGCGGGCCGGCGCACAGATCCGTAAAATCCCCCTGCCGGTAAACCGAAAGCTGCCAGCCCTTTTCGGCGTATTCCTCCAGCAGCTCCAGCTTGTAGGTCTGCCCCTTGAAGATCTCGCGGCCCTCCTCCACGGTGATGAACCGTTTTTCCACAGGAAGGTCCGCCTTGACGATCTTCTTCATCTCAGCCTCGATGGCCTCGAACTGGTCCGGCGTAAAGGGCTCCGTGCCGCCGATGTCGTAATACCAGCCGTCGTCCAGCGCCGGGCCGATGCCGAACTGGGCATCCGGGAACAGGTGCTGGATGGCCTGCGCCATAATGTGCGCGCCCGTGTGCCAGAAGGCGTGCTTGCCTTCCGGGGAATCGAACGTCAGGATCTCCAGCTCGCAGTCCTTTTCCAAAGGAGTGCGCAGGTCCACGGCCTCGCCGTCCACCCTGGCGGCGCAGGCGCTTTTGTACAGGCCCATGCCGATGCTCTTTGCAACGTCCGCTGGCGAAACGCCCGGCTCAAATTCCTTCACGGCGCCGCCCTTCAATGTCACGTTGATCATTTCAAAATCCTCCTTCTTCCGGCATATACCGGAAAACAAAAAAGCCCATCCCGTAAAACTGATACGGGATGAGCGCAGAATGCCCATGGTTCCACCCGAATTACACACGGCGGGCGCGCCCGGCGCGTGTCACTCTTTGCCGGCTGTAACGGGCCGTGCCCGGCGGGAGTTGCAGGGCAATGCGCCCGTTCTCCCCCGCGCTCCGCGGTGGTAACATACGGCGGCGGTGCAAAGCCGCTTGCAGCGCGC
>OGEP01003839.1_pt1 | contig 10696 bp, 8 predicted proteins | sample 1570721 | NCBI WGS metagenome assembly OGEP01 (sample SAMEA2582131, study PRJEB24529) | metagenome | biome: Human gut stool | place: China | collected 2011 | reverse complement strand
GGTGGACTTTGCTACTTAGGAGCAACAGTTTCTACATTCAACGATGTAAATGCTGTTCAGACTCAGGTTATAGTTAATATAACTCAGGGATTACTTGGAAATGTTGGTAAAACAGTTCTAGCAGTAGCAGTTGCACTAGCTTGTTTAACAACTTCAATAGGTCTTACTTCAGCAACAGGACAGTACTTCGCTAACCTAACTAAAGGTAAGATCTCTTATGGAAAAATAGTATTAGCTGTATGTATATTCTCAGCTTGTATGGCATCTATAGGTGTTGGAGCAATAATCAAATTTGCATCACCAATACTAAGTATAGTATATCCTCCAACAATAGTACTTATAGTGCTTGCATTCTTCAATGAAAAAATAGAAAATGACAATGTATACAAATTTGCTACATATATGTCGTTAATAATAAGTACATTAACAGTATTACAGAGCTATGGAGTAAATGTACCATTTATAAACTCACTTCCATTTGCACCACTAGGATTTAACTGGATAGTTCCAGTAATAATAGCTGGTATAATAGGGAATTTTGTAAAACCTAAAAAAGCTTGCTAATAATAGTAGGAAATTTTACAAAAATAGTAATGGTTAAGAATTAAACAAATTGATATATATAAATTTTGAATTATGAAAAAGATATATGTCGATAATTAATTTGTTTAAATTTTATAAAATAAAATAAATAAATTGTATGTATAGTATATAATTTTTTTACCAAATTAAAATAAAAATTAATAAAAAGTTTTAAAATGAAAAACGCTGTATTTTTAACTAGTACAGCGTTTTATTTTGTTTTGTAAATTTTGTGAAAATTTTATAAATTAAAAAAATATGTTGACATAGTGCTTATTTAAAATGTATAATAAAGCCAGGTTAAGAAATTATTAAAATTTTTGGAATAATAAAAAAATAAAAAATAATTGATCTTAAGGAATTATAAGTCAAATACGGAGGTGCCAAAATGGGTAAACAGAAAATAGAAGTTAAGGATTTAATGGTAGTTGGATTCGCATTATTCGCAATGTTCTTCGGAGCTGGTAACTTAATTTTCCCACCTTATCTTGGAGTAGAATCAGGATCTAGTTGGTTTACAGGATTTGTAGGATTCTTATTCGCAGATGGTGGTTTAGCGTTATTAGCAGTAATCGCAGCTACAAGATTTAGAGGGGATACGTCAAAAATGTTTGACAGAGCTGGGCATAAGCTAAGCGTTTTATTAGGTTCAGCAATAGTAATATGTATAGGGCCACTTCTAGCAATACCTAGAACAGCTGCTACAACATACGAAATGGGTATATTACCAACAATAGGACCTGGATTCAATGCAATATTATTCTCAGTAATATTCTTCGCATTAACATTAGTATTAACAATAAAACCTTCAAAAGTTGTAGATATAGTAGGTCAGTTCTTAACACCAGCATTATTAATAGCTCTTGCTATATTAATAGTTAAAGGTGTAATAACTCCACTTGGAGAAATAAGACCAGATACATTAGTTCCATCAGTATTCGCAGAAGGTGTTAACCAGGGATATCAGACAATGGATACATTAGCTGCAACAGTATTCTCTACAATAGTTATAGTATCTATAATGGAAAAAGGATACGATGATGAAAAACTTATGGTAAAAGCTACTATAGGTGCAGGTGCAATAGCAGTTATAGGTATGGGTCTTGTATATGGTGGACTTTGCTACGTAGGAGCAACAGTTTCTACTCAGTACGGAATGGACGTAGAACAGACTGCATTAATAGTTGCAATAACTGAAGCATTATTAGGACAGACTGGTAAAATACTTCTAGCTATAATAGTTGCTCTAGCATGTTTAACAACTTCTATAGGATTAACTTCAGCAGCAGGAAGATATTTCTCAGGATTAACAAATGGAAAATTAAAATATGAACATATAGTAGTAGCTGTATGTGTATTCTCAGCAGTAATATCTAACTTCGGTGTTAGTACAATAATAAAATTCTCTGCTCCAATACTAAGCATAGTATATCCAGCTACAATAACATTAATCATATTATCATTATTCGGACACAAAATTAAAAATGACAATGTATTCAAATGTGCAACATACATGGCATTAGTAATAAGTGTACTTACAATAGCAGGTGTTGAATTTATAGTTACACTACCTGGTTATCAGTTTGGATTTAACTGGATACTACCAGTTGCAGCAGCAGCGATAATAGGTAACTTTATACCTTCAAAAAAAGCAGCATAATAATTGAAATTAAAAAATAATTATATTCCAATAAAATGGCCGTCGGTTTTACTGACGGTCTTTTATTTTGCTGAATAAAAGCTTCTTTTAATGTATAATTATATTTATAGATTAAAATCAAATTAATTAAAGAATAGGAGAATACTATGAGAGATAAGAGTGTAAAAGAGATAAAAGAAATAGCAGATAATCTAAGTGAAGATAAATATTTAGAGTTTATAGAAGAATTAAAAGGCGATGATAGAAAATCTGTGAATAAAATAGCTATTAGTTTGGCTAAGAAATTAGACAAGATAAGATTAGAAGAGGAAAGACTTGAGAGAATAAACGCTTACGAAAATGAAGGGTATGAAAAGGGGTATACTTATATAGCTGGAGTAGATGAAGCTGGAAGAGGACCTCTTGCGGGCCCTGTTGTAGCTGCAGTTGTAGTTTTAAAACAGGGAACAAAAATTCCTGGAATAAACGATTCTAAAAAATTAAGTGAAGAAAAAAGAAATGAGCTATTTGACATAATAAAAGAAGAAGCTTTAGATTATGGAATAGGTATAGTTGGAAATGAGGAAATAGACGAGTACAATATATTAAATGCTACATATATGGCGATGAGAAAGGCTTTAAACTGCCTAAAAAAACAGCCTGACTATATATTAGCAGATGCTGTTCATATACCAGATGTAGATATAGATCAGAACTCTATAATAAAAGGAGATGCTAAGTCGATATCAATAGCTGCAGCTAGTATATTAGCAAAGGTAACTAGGGACTCTTTAATGTATCAGTATGATGAGATATATCCTGAATATGGATTTGCACATCATAAAGGATATGGAACAGCAGAGCACTACAAGGCTATAGATGAAAATGGAATAACTCCAATACATAGAAAAAGTTTTTTAAAGAATGTTATATATTAACATAAAATAAGAAAATAATATAATTATTGTGTTATAATGAAATAAGGCATAATAGTCTGAAAATTTTTTAAATCTGGGGGATAAAAAATGGATTACAATGAAATGCTAAAAAACGCTAGAGAAAAATTAAATGGAAGTTGTAAGGTATGTAAGGTTTGCAACGGTGTGGCTTGTGCAGGAGAAGTACCTGGTATGGGTGGAAAAGGAAGCGGACAGGCTTTCATAGAGAATGTAAGAGCTCTTGAAAGAGTTAAATTAAATATGAAAGTTATCCACAATGCAGCTGATCCAGACACTTCTATAGAATTATTTGGTAAAAAAATGGATGCACCTATATTTGCAGCACCAATAACAGGAACTACACTTAATATGGGTGGACAGTTAACAGAAAGAGAATACATAGAACCAGTTGTAGAAGGATGTGCTAATGCTGGAATATATGCTATGGTTGGAGATACTGCAGTTGACGCATTCCTTATAGAAAACTTAGATGTTTTAAAATGTCATGATGGAAATGGTATAGTATTTATAAAACCTTGGGACAATGAAAATATAATCAAAAAAATAAGATTAGCTGAAGAAGCAGGGGCTTTTGCTGTGGGTGTTGATATAGATGCTTGCGGATTAGTTACGCTATCTTTACATGGAAAACCAGTTGTTCCTAAGGATTTAGAACAGATAAAAGAATTAGTTAAATCAACTGAGCTACCATTTATACTAAAAGGTATAATGACTGTAGAAGACGCTTTAATGGCTGTAGAAGCCGGAGCAGATGCAATAGTAGTATCTAACCATGGTGGTAGAGTATTAGACTTTACACCAGGTTCTGCAGATGTTCTTCCTGAAATAGCTAAAGCTGTAAAAGGAAAGATAAAAATACTTGTAGATGGTGGAGTAAGAACAGGTGTTGATGTTGTTAAAATGATAGGACTTGGAGCAGATGCAGTATTAATAGGTAGACCATTTGTAACAGCTTCATTCGGTGGAGCTACAGATGGTGTAGAAACTTATGTTAATAAAATAAAATCTGAAATAAAAGGTGCTATGATATTAACTGGATGTTCAAACATATCAGAAATAGATGAAAAAGTAATATATAGATAAGATTTTATGAGGTTGTTGCAATTTTGTAACAGCCTCTTTTTATGCCTAAAAACAAAAGTTAGCGTATAAAGTTAACTTTTTAAGGTGTAGATTTATTAAAATTTAAAAAAGATAATAATAGTATAAAAATAATAAAATATTTTTTAGAAAAAGAAGGTAATAAAGGTTTTAATATAGAATTATAATATATACAAATAAATAAGGAGGGAAGTCAGATGACTGAAAGAAATTATGATACAGTACTAAAGGAAATTGAAAAATTTGTAAAAGAAAGAGAAGAGATCATAAAATCTGCTGGTGACTGGATAGACAGATATATTGCAGACAGAACCCTTCCTATGGAACTAAAAGACAAATGTGCTGACTGGCAGCAGGAATTAATAGACATGCTAGAAGCACAAATCTTAGAAGCTAAAGACTATTACATGTGTGTAAAAGAAAAAATAGAAGAAATGCAATAAACTTTAGCTCACAAAATACTTAAAAATTCTACTTAATATCAAAAATAGGTGCTATCATAAATAATACTATGATAGCACTTTTCATTTTTATACCGATTAAAATAATGTGAATAAAATTATTCATTTATATAGCATCCAACTATTTCACCGATATACATTGTGTGGAAGTCATCTTTGTCTGGGTAACATTCGTCAAATAATCCATCAACTAGGAACTGAGATTCCCTTAAATCATTCTTAAATAACTTCTTACAAACAAATACTAGCTTTGACTCTTCATATCCAAAACCATTTTCTAATTCTACAAGATTTAACCCTTCTATATTCATCTTATCAATTTCCTTGCCAGATTTTGTACCAAGAAGAGATAATTTATCCTTGAATCCATCTTTTAAGAAAGTAAGTGTATAATAATCGCTATTATCCATAAATTCTTTAGTGTATCTACTCTGTCTAACATATACAGTAGTAACATTTTTTCTCCAAAGAACTCCTACACCACCCCAGCTGACAGTCATAGAATTGAAAGAATCTTTATCTCCCGCCATAAGAAGTGCCCAATCATCATCTAAAAGAGTGAATGGGTTTGCATTTAATTCCTTTGGATTTATTTTTTTTAACATAGAAAAGCCTCCTTTAAAACATAAAATATTAAAACTTCTATAAATATAATATCACAAATACAAAAGATAAAATCAAATAAAAATATTAAAATTCAAAAGAAAAGTATAAAAAATATATTCTATGAAAATAATAAAAATAGGAGAGAGATTGGAGGTTTAAAACTAGATGAATAATGTAGAAAAAGGAAAAATTGGAGAAGATATAGCTGTAGAATTTTTAAAAAAGAATGGAGCAACTATAAAAGAAAGAAATTTTAGAGGCAGATTTGGGGAAATCGATATAATAGCCTTTTTTAATACAACAGAAATAGTTTTTATAGAGGTTAAAAGCAGAAGTAGTTGTAGATATGGTTTTCCAGCAGAGGCTGTGGGTAAAATCAAGCAAAATAAGATAAGAAAAACAGCCGAGGAATATATAATTAAGAATAATTTACATATGGTTTCGATACGATTTGATGTTGTGGAGATATATATGAATGATAAAAAAATTAGACATATAGTCAATGCGTTTTGATGGAGGAAAGTTATGATAAGTTCTATAAATTCGAGAAATATAATAGGAATAGATAGCTGCGATATAAAAATAGAGGTGGATATAGGAAAGGGAATGCCGACGTTTAATATAGTAGGTCTTGCTAGCACAGAAATTAAAGAAGCTAGAGAAAGAGTAAAGTCAGCTATAACAAACAGTGGGTACAGATTTCCAAATGCTAGAATAGTTGTAAATTTATCTCCTGCAGATATGAAAAAACAGGGCTCATTTTTAGATTTACCTATAAGTTTGGGGATATTAAGGGATAAAATTCATTCAAAAGATAAAGAAATGATAGATTCAGTTTTTGTTGGAGAATTATCGCTTGATGGAACGGTGAAGTCTATAAAGGGAATACTTCCAATTGTAATTGGAGCAAGGGAAAATGGATATGAAAAAATATTTATACCAAGAGATAATTTTAAAGAGTGTAGCTTCATAGATGATATAGAAATAGTACCTGTAAATAGTTTAAAAAATTGTATATCTATATTAAATGGTGGAATTATAAAGCTGGAGATAGAAGGTGTGAAGTCAGATATTTTAAAAGAGAAAGAATTGAATAGTATAGAAGATGAAAATATAGATTTTAGTGATATAAAAGGAAATACCTATGTCAAAAGGTGTGCTGAAATTTCTGTAGCGGGTGGTCATAATATGCTTATGATAGGCCCTCCAGGTTCTGGAAAATCTTTTTTAGCAAAGAGAATGCCTACTATTTTGCCGGATATGACTAGGGATGAGATGCTTGAAGTTAGTAGAATATACAGTGTTTGCTCAAATTCAGTTGAGAGAAGTGGGCTTATAGAAAGAAGGCCTTTTAGAGCGCCACACCATACATCTACAGGAATATCCTTAATCGGCGGTGGAACTGATGCAAAGGCTGGAGAAATAACATTGGCTCACAAAGGGATTTTGTTTTTAGATGAGGTTGCAGAATTTAATAGAAAAACTCTAGAATCTTTGAGACAACCAATAGAGGAAAAAAGTGTGAACATATCTAGATTAAAATATAGTGTAACATATCCAAGTGATTTTATTTTGGTTGCAGCTATGAACCCATGTCCATGTGGATATTATAGGTCTAATATTGAATGTAGATGTAGACGATACAACATAGAGAGGTATTTAGGGAAGTTATCAGGACCATTTTTGGATAGAATTGATATTTTCACAGAAGTGAAATCAGTTTCATTCAATGAGATTAATTCAAAAATGAAAAATGAAACGTCTGAAGAAATAAAGAAAAGAGTTGAGAATGCGAGAAAGATGCAGTACAAGAGGTTCAATGGAAATACAGGAAAGCTTAATAGAGATATGAATAGTTCTGATATAGATGAGTACTGTAAGATAGATGAAAATAGCGAAAAAGTTTTGGAGATGATTTTTAATAAGTATAGATTGAGTAATAGAAGTTATATAAAACTTCTAAAAGTAGCGAGGACAATAGCGGATTTAGATCAGAGGGAAAATATTAAAGAAAGTGATATATTAGAGGCGTTTTCTATGAGAAGGACTTATTATACATATTTTTCTAGACTGCATGATTAGTATATATATTGCAATTAAAAAATGATTATAATGAATGAAAGGGAATTTTAAAATGGATAAAAGAGATGCGTATTTATGGTTATATGGTGTTGTTGGTTGTAATAATTTGACTATAGACAAAATTGAAAGAGAAATGCCGGGGACAAAAGATATATTTGATTTTTCAGAGAAAACAATATATAATCTTGAAAGAGTAAATGATAAAGTTAAGAGTAGTATCATTAATTATAAAAATAATATGAACGTAGATGACTATAAAGAACTTCTTTATAAAAAGAATGTAAAATATTCGGTTATTGGAGATGATGATTACCCATATAAACTAGCTAATATATACGATGCTCCAAAAGTATTATTCTACAAAGGAAACTTGTCTGCACTAGGCAAACATTTTTCGATTGGAATAGTAGGTTCTAGAAAGCCTACTGTTTATGGAGCAGAGTGTACTAAAAAGCTTGCTAGAGAGCTTTCAGATTATGGAGCTGATATAATAAGTGGGCTTGCAATAGGAGTAGATGCCATAAGTCATGAAGCATCCCTTTTAGGTAAGGGAAAGACTTTTGGTGTTTTAGGATCTGGAATAGATAATCCTCTCCCAAAGACGAATATATGGCTGATGAACAAAATTGTTGATTCTGGTGGAGCAGTGATATCAGAGCATGGAATAAACAAAAAAGTTCATCCACATTATTTTGCAAATAGAAATAGAATAATAAGTGGTCTTAGTGATGGTGTTATTATAGTAGAAGCTGCTAAAAAAAGTGGTGCTTTAATAACAGCAGAATTTGCAGCAGAGCAAGGAAGGTCGGTATTTGCTGTACCTGGAAGTATATTTTCAGAAAACAGCAAAGGATGTCATAGACTTATTAAAGAAGGTGCAAAATTAACTGAAAATATAGATGATGTTTTAGAGGAATTTGAAGTATTTAAGTTTAAAACACTTGAAAAAGAAATAAAATATGATACTATAGAAAAAGCCGATATAAATGCGGATTTAGAAGATGATGAGAATATTTTAGTTGATATTATCAGAAAAAATGGTAGTATAGATATGGATTCTCTATGTTTAAAAACTAAATTTGGCATTGAAAAAATAAATCCAATTGTAGAAAAATTAAAACTGTATGATCTTATTTTCGAAATTGAAAAGGGGGTCTACAGTATGAAAATATAAGAATAATTTAATGACGGAGGTGTGTTTTTTGGCAAAAATATTAGTTATAGTCGAGTCGCCAGCAAAGGCGAAAACAATCGAAAAATTCCTTGGTAAAAGCCATTACACAGTAAAAGCATCTGTTGGTCATGTTAGAGATCTTCCTAAGAGTAAATTAGGAATTGATATAGAAAATAACTTTGAACCAGGATATATAAATATAAGAGGTAAAGGGGATCTTATAAAAGATTTAAAGAAATCAGCTAAAAAAGCTAGCAAGGTTTATCTTGCAACCGACCCCGATAGAGAAGGAGAAGCAATTTCTTGGCATCTTGAACATATACTAGGCATAGAAAACGACGAACCTTGTAGAATAGAATTTAACGAAATAACAAAAGATGCTATAAGAAAAGCTATAAAAAACCCTAGAAAAATCAACTTAGATTTAGTTGATGCTCAGCAGGCTAGAAGAGTTATAGATAGATTGTTAGGTTATCAGATAAGTCCAGTTCTTTGGCAGAAACTTAGAAAAGGACTTAGTGCTGGTAGAGTTCAGTCTGTTACTACAAAATTAATCTGTGATAGAGAAAAAGAAATAAATGCATTTGAACCAGTGGAATATTGGACAATAGATGTAAAATCTGAGTCTAAAATAGGTGAGGATATAGACTTCAAACTATCTGCTATAGACGGTAAAAAAGCCGAAATACACAATGAAGAAGAAGTAAATAAAATATTAGAAATAATAGAAAATAAAGACTTACATGTAGTAAAAATTGAGTCTAAAAAGAGAAAAAAATCTGCTCCAAAACCATTTACAACGAGTGTACTTCAGCAGGAAGGGGTTAATAGACTAGGATTCTCAACTAAGAAAACTATGATGATTGCCCAGGAATTATATGAAGGTATAGATGTAAAAGGTGAAGGAACTGTAGGGTTAATTTCTTACATAAGAACAGACTCTAATAGAATATCAGAAGAAGCAAAAGGTAAGGCAGAAGTATTTATAAAAGAAACTTTAGGAAATGAATACTATAAAGAAGAAAAAAAATCATCTGATAAAAAGAGTACTAAAAAAGTTCAGGACGCACACGAGGCAATAAGGCCTACATCTGTAGATAGAACTCCAGATAGTATAAAAGACTCTTTAAGTAAAGACCAATACAAACTTTACAACCTAATATGGAGAAGATTTGTTGCTAGCCAGATGAGTGATTCTGAATTTGAACTTATGAATGTAGAGTGTCAGATAGAAAACTATACATTTAAGGCTACTGGCTCTAAAATGATATTTGATGGTTATACAAAAGTATATAACTTCTACGATAGAGAAGATAGAATACTTCCAGAAATATCAGAAGGAGATGATTTAAAGGTCAATGGAATATTCCCAGAGCAGCACTTTACTCAGCCACCTGCTAGATATACAGAGGCGAGTTTAGTAAAAACACTAGAAGAGCTTGGAATAGGTAGACCTAGTACATATGCACCTACAATAGCTACTATATTAAATAGAGAATACGTAGAAAAGAATGGCTCAAGTCTTCAGCCAACAGAGCTAGGAATATTAGTAACTGAAATACTTGAAGCTAACTTTGCAAAACTTATGGACGTAGATTTTACAGCTAAACTTGAAAATGAGCTTGATACAATTGAAGAAGGTGAAGCTAATTGGAAAGAAGTTGTAAAAGAATCTTACGAGCCATTTGAAGAAGCTATAAAAGAAGCACTTGAAAATATAGAAAAAGTAAATATGGATGTAGAAACTGATGAAATTTGCGAGTTATGTGGATCAAATATGGTTATAAAATACGGTAGATTTGGTAAATTTATGGCTTGCAAAAACTATCCAGAATGCAAAAATACTAAGCCTATAGTAAATAAAATAGGTGTAAAATGTCCTAAATGTGGAGAGGGCGAAATAATTGTAAGAAAAACTAAAAAAGGAAGAGCGTTCTATGGATGCAGTAAATACCCAGACTGTGACTTTATAGAATGGAACAAACCTGTGGAGGAAGTGTGTCCAGAATGTGGTTCTTACATGACAGAGAAAGTATCTAAAAAAGGAAAGAAACATATTTGCTCAAACAAAGAATGTGGATTTGAGAAAACT
>OGEP01003838.1_pt1 | contig 10700 bp, 13 predicted proteins | sample 1570721 | NCBI WGS metagenome assembly OGEP01 (sample SAMEA2582131, study PRJEB24529) | metagenome | biome: Human gut stool | place: China | collected 2011 | reverse complement strand
CCCGGATGCAACGGAAAAAAGTGTCATTGTCATAGACGGGGCCGGAATAAAGAAAATCAAGGTAGATGGTGCATTTCCCGTGCTGCATGGTCTTTATGGGGAAGATGGTACAATCCAGGGACTTTTTGAGCTGGCGAAGCTCCCATATGTCGGCTGTGGAGTTCTGGCTTCCGCCGTATCGATGGATAAGTTTTTTACAAAGATTATTGCCGACAGGGTAGGAGTGCGGCAGGCAGCCTACGAGCCGGTGATGAAAGAGGAGATTGCAGGTACAGAGGGGATGGCCGAAGCGGTGAAACGGGTGGAAGCACGGTTTGCTTATCCTGTATTTATTAAACCGTCCAACGCAGGCTCCTCCAGGGGCGTATCCAAGGCTGAAAACAGGGAACAGCTCACAGAGGGTCTTACCGAGGCTGCACGCCATGACAGAAAGATTCTGGTAGAGGAGACGATTGTCGGCCATGAGATTGAATGCGCCGTATTCGGGAACGGAAAAGAGCCGGTGATTGCATCCGGCGTCGGTGAGGTCCTGGCCGCCGCACAATTCTATGATTTTGAGGCGAAATATTTTAATGCAGAGTCCAGGACGGTTGTAAATCCGGAGCTTCCGGGTGACAGCGCCGAGAGAGTGCGCCGTGCCGCCGTGGAGATATTTAAAGCGGTAGACGGCTATGGGCTTGCACGGGTCGATTTCTTTGTCACGAAGGACGGCGACGTTGTATTTAATGAAATAAACACAATGCCCGGATTTACGGCGATCAGCATGTACCCGATGTTGTTTGAGGCGGCCGGAATCAGCAAGACAGAGCTGGTTGGGAAGCTGATCGAGCATGGAATGAAGCGGTATTAATCGGCGTGCGAGTTAAGGCCGTGAGTTAAGCGCCGTGTGTAAGCATACGGTACAAGTATAGGAATCAGATGGAGGAATCAGATGGACAGAAATGCGCCGATTGGTGTCTTCGATTCAGGGGTTGGCGGTCTTACCGTAATGCGGGAGATTATGCGTCAGATGCCTGACGAGAGAATTGTATACTTTGGAGATACGGCCAGGGTGCCTTATGGGAATAAATCAAAGGAGACAGTGATTCGTTATTCGCAGCAGATCATCCGTTTCCTGCAGACAAAAGAGGTGAAGGCGATTGTAATCGCCTGCAATACGGCATCAGCCTGTGCCCTTGAGGCGGTGGAGAAGAGCCTGGATATTCCGATTATCGGCGTGATTTCGGCCGGTTCCAGGGCGGCCGTGGAGGCCACCAGGAATGGAAAGATTGGAATCATCGGGACCGAGGCCACGATCCGCAGCGGAGTATATTCGGAGGAGATGAAACAACTTAGAGGGGATATCGAAGTGACAGGTAAACCTTGCCCGCTTTTCGTCCCGCTGGTGGAAGAGGGACTGCTTCACGATTCGGTGACGGATGAGATTGCATCCCGTTACCTTGCGTGCCTGAAAGGGAAATATATTGATACGCTTGTAATGGGATGTACCCATTATCCGCTTCTGCGCTCCACATTTAAGCGCCTGATGGGCGATGATGTAACGCTGGTGAATCCGGCTTATGAGACGGCAGTGGAGCTGAAGGGGCTGCTTAAGGAGAAGGGGATGACCCGCGGCGCAAAGTCAGAAGGCGTGGAAGATACCAGAGAGCAGTACCAGTTCTTTGTAAGCGATTTGGCTGAGAAGTTTACTAATTTTGCAACGTCGATTCTTCCACGAGAAGTCAGGGAGACAAAGAAGATTAATATTGAGGAGTACTGATATGACGAAAGATGTACTTGTGAGTATCAGCGGAGCGCATATGGTTGACGGGGACAGCGATGATGTATCCGTAATAACGGCCGGGAGTTATTTCTGTAAAAACGGTAAACATTACGTAATCTACGATGAACTGATTGACGGCGTGGAAGATGCAATCCGTAACACGATTAAGATCAGGGAGGATATCGTAGAGATAATCAAGAGCGGAAGCGCCCGTTCCCATATGATATTCGAGAAAGAGAAAACAAATGTCTGCTGTTACGCCATGCCTTTCGGGCAGATTATGGTTGGGGTGAATACAGATAATATTTTATTGGAAGAAAAACCGGATCAGCTCCGCGTGGAAATTGATTATTCTCTGGACGTGAACTATGAGATGGTTTCCCAGTGCCACATTGTGATAGATGTGCGGTCCAAGGCGTTGGCGGATTTCCGGCTAGGGGAATAGCCGGGTCTTGTAGGGAAAGAAGCGGTAAATACTGGGATTTAAGAAAAAATAAGAAAAAGGACTATCTTTTGCGCCTGGAATAGGCCATTTGATGACTAAACCATTAAACAAGGCAAAAGCCAAATAAATCAAAGGCACACTTGTCCAAACACTCGGGTCAAACCAACGATATTGTGAGCGTTTATCAAACAACAAGGTATCCGCTAAAAACCATAGTGGTACAATGTAATGACAGAGGAAATTTTCCAAACGATAAAACTTCTCAGGAGTCGCCAGAGGCGCCAACATAAAGTGGTAGATGACACAGGTGATCATAATGGACATGGTAACTGCGCCTTTCATACGAAGGTAGCCCTGAGTCTGGGTCGAACGACCTCGAACCATGCGCCAAACCATGTCTCCCATAAAGAACATGACCAACATGTTAGATAAAATGGTGTAATAAAGCATCATCCCAAAGCCACCATGTTTGGTCAATTGCAGATAAACACCGAGCACACTTAAGATAAACAATAGAAAACGATAGCTAAATAATAGTTTGAATTTCATAGTATTCTCCTGAAAGAAAAGGGGCTAGGCCCTTCTTCTTTTCTTTAGATTTTCTTCACAAATTCTGATTTGAGCTTCATTGCACCAAAGCCATCGATCTTACAATCGATGTTGTGGTCTCCTTCCACGATACGGATGTTTTTCACGCGCGTACCTTGTTTCAAATCTTTCGGTGCACCCTTGACTTTTAAATCTTTGATCAATGTCACTGTATCGCCATCAGCCAATTTGTTTCCGTTGGCGTCAATCGCTACGACACCCTCTTCTTCTTCGACCTCAGCTGGGTTCCATTCATACGCACACTCTGGGCACACCAAGAGCGCTCCATCTTCATAGACGTATTCAGAGTTACATTTTGGACAGTTTGGTAAGTTATTCATTTTTATCTCCTTATTCAAATTAACTTTCATAGTATACCATGAAAGCGAAAATTTGACAAATCCTGTTCGACTGTAGGATTTTCAAAAAAAGGAGGCAACTTGGCCTCCTTACATAGATGATATCTTTCAATCTTCTTGCAATTCTTGAATATCCCGAATCACGCGCACGCCTGCTTGATTCTTCTCGCGCAGTTCAGCTTCAGAGTAGGGGAAGGTATTGATCAAGATACTCTCCATGCCGATACTTTGGGCAACAGCGACATCCGTCGTAAAGTCATTCCCCACCATGACCGTTTTCTCAGGGTTCAACTGGTGTTCTTTCATCACTTCCAAGAGAAACTCTGGCTGAGGTTTGCGAATACCTGCATCAGATGACAAGTAAATGGCATGGAAAAGTTCTCTCAAGCCTACTAAATCAATCTCAGGATTGGTAAATTCTGCTTGGGCATTGGATAAGAGATAGATCCGGCAACCTGCAGCTTTCATATCCTCTAATACTTCTTTCGTGTGAGGATAGAGCTCCAACCGCTTGCGAGAAAGGACACGGAAAGTCCGCGCAATCAAACGTCCCCACTCTTTGAGGTGGGAAACACTATTTCCACTTGGATGACCTTCTAAATACAATTGTACAAAGATAACCGTCAGATCAATCTCTGGGTAGGCAACTTGTTTTTCCTTAGCCAAGTCTTCTTCGGCTTGTTGCACCAACTCTTTATAGCGCAGGCGCAAACCTTCTCCTGTGTAGCTTGCCCCGTAGGATTGGTAGATCTGAGCCATGGTATCCCATAAAATGGGACTCGACTCATCCGTTTCGATGTCGACCAAGGTTCCATAAAAATCAAAAATATAATTTTTAAATGCGTACTTGTGCGGATTCATCTCTCACTCCCGTAACAAACATCGTAAAGGTTGCCTTGCAGACATTGGCACCGTCTTGATTGGTAATATCTACATCCACAACTCGAGTCGTCCGTCCACTGTGGACACATTCGCCATGGATCGTGAGGACATCACCCAGACGCCCTGCTTTCAAGTAATTGATCGAGGATTGCAAGGTCACCCCATCGACCCCTTGAGAAACCACGACCAAACCACTGACTTGGTCACACAGGGTAAAGAGATAGCCTCCGTGCGCATTTCCATAATAATTGAGCGATGATTCCACGACCTTGGTTGTCACCACTACATGGCCATCTCTCATCTTTTCGATTTCGTAATTTTCAAATGCAGCAATTGCATCAAAGTGAAAATCTTTCATATACTTGCCACCTTTTCTAGCATCTTTTCAACTCCTCTATCATACTACAATTAAGGAGTAGATACAAGCAAAGGGGCAATTCCTTAGAAGCTGAAAAGGAGACTCCAACTAAGTAAGAAGACGATACTAGGAACAATGTATTTTCTTGGGTGCTTCCAACATTCTCTCTTTAAATTCCATTTTCTTAAAGGAAAATAGATTTCAATCAGTAAGTGCAAAACAGCTTCCACTACTGCTAGAATCATCACTCCTAGTAAAAATAGGATCCCCAAGTCAGGCATGACCACCATTTTTAATAACAGAGCAACAAATAGATTCACAGATAAGAAATAAGTCAGCAATACTCGGTAATACATCAAGTAAAAGAATCGACTCTTAGGAAGGGACTTAACATGATCAATCAAATCTTTATCCGCGGAAATGAGGGTGGTTAATGGCGTATTGACAGAAGCCATCGTTAAAAGAATGATGATTTTTAAAGAAGCATCATAATCCTGTATCAGAATGAGAAGGAGGAAGATGAGAGTAAAGACAAAATTGATGGAAAAATAGCGCTCTTGAAACAAGGAAATCCAAAAATAATTGCCACTTCTTCTCTTTGCGACGAGCAACTGATCATTTTTTGAAATCGCGACCAGGTCCTCATTTTTAAAAATCAAGACAGCAAGGAGGGCTGACAGTAAGATCATATAGGACACTTGTTGGACCCATAAAGAAGAGACTGTAAGAGCAGTCGTTACAAAAATGAGCACCCCTCCTAGAAAACTGGGCCTTGTATTGAACTGGATAAAGACATAAAACACACTCAATACCACCAGTAAGGAAAGGAGGACGAGCTTAAAGGATTGTAGCAGATCTAACCTGACTCCTAAAAAGAGGATCAATAACAGCACGCGCTCTAACAAATTGAGAAGAAAGGTTACCGTCAGAAAAGAACCTTTGAAACGATTGAGAGACAACGGAAGCTGGTAATAGGCCTGGACCCTGTCCATCGAAAAGTAGGAATACAACAATTGAAAGGTTGATAGAGCAGTGACAATAGCCGTACTGATTAATAAGATTTGAAAGCTCGTAGAAAATTTGGCCCCAACAAGATGGTAATAAAGAGCAAAGGCTAAGGAAGTTACGAACAAGAAGAGCCGATTTTTGGATACCAAATCTCTAAAAATTGCTAGTAGCATGCTCTACCCCCTCTGACGATTGACGTCATGAAACCAATCTTCTAAATTCGATTCGATCGCGTCTAAGTGACCATCTTCAATAGAATAAGCTGTATCACACACCCGAACGATACTCTCTGCGATATGCGAACTCATCAGAATAGAGCCTTCTTCTTTATACTGCAATAGTAAACCATATAGAAATTCTGTCGCATCAAAATCTAGGCCATCAAATGGTTCATCCAAAATAAGGAGGGGAGGTTTGAGATAAAAAGCTGTGATCAAGAAGACTTTCTTCTTATTTCCCGTTGACAAACTACCGATATCGGTGTTGAGAAATTCTTCAAAATGAAAGCCTGAGATCAGGTCCTGCAATAACGTTTCATCTCTCTTTCGATGATACAAACGACAGACAAAATTAAAATAATGAACAAAATCCCAGTTTAAAAAACTATTGTTTTCAGTAAAAACTGTATAGGTACGGCTCTTATAGAAATTCGTATGAAAAGAGGTCCCCTTGTCTTCTATGGTAACAGACTCAACTGCATACTGCCGATGATCAAAGACACTACTTAAAGCTTTTAGCAAGGTTGTCTTCCCAGCTCCATTTCGACCAATCAACCCTACTACAGAATGATTGGGCACAAGCAAATTCGTATCTTTAATAATGGGCTTTTCTTTTTTATACCAAACGTTTAGCCCCTTGATGTTTAAACACTCACTCTTCATCGACGCACTCCTTTATAAAGGTAAGAAGCCCCAACTAAAAGCAACAGCAAAGCATATAACCATTCCTTCTGAAAGGCAAAGACTAAGGCACCGATCAAGAAGCAAATTCCTATAAGGATTCTAAATTGTAATTTCATATCTTGCCTTCTTTCTATTCACAGTATGAAAGATTACAATTGTATTTTATGCTTATACTATAGTACTTTTTCTGAGCAGATTCAAGCGCGAATGGAATATTCTTACTTCTTTTACCTTACAAGCAAAAAAGCTAGATCCCTCTAGCCCTTTGCTTAAAATCTTAATTTTTCCCAATCATCGTCTGTCCGTTTGCGATAATAGTACTCGGACAAATCTGGGTCTTCCATCACTTCCAGCAGAGGAAGCATATCGTAGGACAAGTCCAACTGATCTAATTGGTCTTTCTCAACCCAAGAAACTTCTCCTTCTTCAGATGATCTGAGCTGGCCTGTGAATTCTGTCGCTTTGTAGCAAAAGACAATATAGCGCCCTCCATCGTCTAGTGGCCAATCTTTGACTGCGACGAGTTTTGGATCTACAATTGTCAGTCCTGTCTCTTCGTAGACTTCACGAATGACGGATTCTACAAGGCTTTCTCCTTCTTCGATATGGCCACCTGGAAAAGCATAGCCAGCCCAGTGAGTCTTTTCAGGTGAGCGGTATTGGAGGACAACTTTATTCGTTGAAGTGTCTTCAATCAGACATAGGTTTGTTAAAACAGTAGATGTTGCGCGTGACATATATTTCCTTTCTATGATATTGACAATTAATCAATATAAACTTTTTTCTTTATCTCTTTTTTCATCACAAAGGGATTTACCAGCTCATGGTATTCATCAAAAATATCCAAAAGAAAGCCTCTCTCAAAGACAATGAACTTCTCTTTTATCGAATATTCCGAGTGAATTGTTACCGGACCATGGCCATCAAAGGTAAAGAACAACTCCATGAAAAATACCAGAATCATCATAGCAAAGAGACTCAAAAGAACACTCACAAGATTCTTCCAATTTGGTGCATGTTTTCGATAGAAGCGATACCAGATGTGACTAAAAGCAGTCACAGCTCCAAGATACAGCCAGGGATTCCAAAGAAGTGGCGTAAATGCGTAGCCAAACAATCCAAAAAGGAAGTTGACAAAAACAAAAAGTAGCAAAATCAGATACATGATCATAAACAGGTTCAGATACTTTCTCATGTTTGATCTCCCCTTCGTAATAATTGGTTTAAACTGGATCTCCTAAAGAAACATCAACAGAATATGATAACCCAACCGAATCCAATGATCAATTAGAGGCGCATCCGGATCATTTTTTTTACTATCTAAAAATAGACTTAGAGATAATAAAAGTAAGCTAAGAGCTATAACTATTCTAAGAACGAGTCTCATACCGCCAAGAGCAAAAGAAACTATAGAACCAATTAGTGGTAAAGGGGAAAATATAAATGCCACTAAGCCGAAATAGATCTTAACCAATGATAAAACCAATAAACTATAAACGACAATCTTCGTAAAAAGAGAGACCCTTTTATCTTCTCTTTTCAGTTGTGAAATGGAATAGATGACATAGATCATATACATAAATAGAAACATATTTATTTACCCTATTTCCTATAGATTTTATTCCTATTTCATCCAACATCCGTTTAGAATACAACTTCTTACCTAAACTCACCCAACAAAGACAAGAACAGGATCAGAGTTTCTTAACTTCTGCTGCTACCTTTTGGAGATGGTGTTCTCGAATGCTAGCGGTGTTCACATCCCGGCCGACTTCTCCCAAAATGCAAACACGCTTGGTTTTAATCCCACAGTGGTTCAAGACGGCATTCTTCAAAACAGAGATGCCATAACTATCTGGAATATTGATAGGACCTGAAAAAATCTTGTACCACCAAGTAGGCGCCATGGAAGTCGCATAAATACTGGCTGTTTTTCCTTTGAGCAACTTCTTGAATTGCTTGCCTCTCAGGTAATTCCAGATAAAACTTCCCTGATCATTAGCCGAGTATGCAATCCCCGGTGTAAAGACCCGATCGATCCAGCCCTTCATAAGGCTCGGCATACTACTCCACCAGATGGGATAAACAAAGATCAAGTGATCCGCCCACTGGATTAATTCTTGGGAACGAAGAATAAAAGGATCTTCCTCCATCCGTTTTCGATAGCCATAGCGAAGAACCGGATCAAAGTCTTCTTCATTAAGACTGATCACTTTAAGCTCATGGCGACCTGAGTCAATATTTTCTACAATGGTTTGAAAAATAGCCTGACAGTAACTTTCCTTATCCGGATGCCCGTTGATGACTAGAATTTTCATTCGTCTTCTCCTTCATCTCTTTGGTTCATTCTATCTCTTTTATATTTTTACTTGATTAATTGATAATGGTTCAAAGATTGATAGATACGTCCTTTAGGAATTTTTATTTGAAGAACATATCATCCGCAATTCCTTAACAGATTTTCCAAGTGTAAGTATTTGTTCTTGGCCATCAAAAGTAAAACCCATTTTTTGATAGAAAGCAATGGCTCGCTTATTATCTTTCAATACCCATAAATAAATTTCAGAGAATTGATCAAGAGCAACAAATGCAGCATGCATTAACTGTTCACTCACACCTTTTCCATAGTAATCTTTTAAAACATATAAAGCAATGATTTCACCAGCTTGAATGGCCTCATCACAAAAATTTCCATAGCTGATAAATCCAACGACCTTCTTTCCATCCATCGCAATCAAGGTATTTTCTGGATACTTTTGACTAAAGAAACGACATCTATCTAATGTCATCGTCTCCTGATATTCCGCGGGTAAAAGATTGTCATAAGCCTCTCTCCACGTTTGCCAATGAACGAGAGATTTTCCTTCTATCTCTTCAGGAGTTTCCATTGTTTTAATGATAATCTTCATTCTTCCCTCCTATCTAATCCAAAGCCTTGACTTCTAACATCATATCGCGGATTTGCGCTGCCAGTTCAAAATCAAGCACTTCGACGGCTTCTTGCATTTGACCTTGCAGTTTCTTGACCAGTTCCTTGCGCTCTTGGCGGTTGAGACTGGTAATATCCACTTCCTTGTCTTCTTCCTTGGCCACCGCCTTGGTAACAGAGATCAGGTCACGGATTTCCTTCTTGATGGTTTGTGGCACAATGCCATGCTCTTCATTATAAGCCATCTGGATTTTCCGACGACGGGCTGTTTCATCGATGGCTTTTTGCATAGACTGAGTCATAGTATCTGCGTACATGATCACATGACCCTCACTATTACGAGCTGCACGACCGATGGTTTGGATCAGACCACGCTCATTACGAAGGAAACCTTCCTTGTCTGCATCCAGAATCGCTGTCCGCTCCAAGGTTTTAATGTCCGAGTGCATGTATTTGACCTTAACACCCATTTCTTTAAAGTAGTCGGTCAAGTCTTCTGCCATCTTCTTGGTCAGAGTGGTGACAAAAGTCCGCTCTCCACGTTCTACACGTGCATTGATCTCACCTAAGAGGTCGTCCATTTGTCCCATGGTCGGACGCACTTCCACCTCAGGATCGAGTAGACCTGTCGGACGAATGATCTGCTCGATGACAGTATCGGTTTGTTCCATCTCATAGTCACCCGGTGTCGCAGACACATAGACAATCTGGTGGACATGGCTTTCAAACTCCTCACGACGCAAAGGACGGTTATCAAGAGCAGACGGCAAACGGAAGCCATAGTTGACCAACATCTCCTTGCGCGAGCGGTCTCCATTGTACATACCCTTGATTTGCCCCATGGTCATGTGACTTTCATCGATCATAATGAGAAAATCTTCTGGGAAGAAGTCAAGAAGGGTGTAGGGAGGCTCTCCTTCACTCCGGCCATCCATGTGACGGGAGTAGTTTTCGACGCCATTGGTGTAGCCCATCTCCCGTAGCATTTCAATATCGTACTCCGTCCGTTGTTTCAAGCGTTGAGCTTCTAAAAGCTTGCCTTCTTTTTCAAAGACTTTTAATTGCTCTTCTAGTTCCGCCTGAATCTTGGCAATGGCTACTTCCATATGGTCGTCATTGGTCACGAAGTGAGTGGCTGGGAAAATGGCTAAGTGGTCCACATCTCCTAGAACTTGGCCAGTCAAAGCTTCAATCTCACGAATCCGCTCAATCTCATCCCCGAAAAACTCAACACGGAAGGCATGTTCATCACGCGAAGCTGGGAAAATCTCCACCACGTCCCCACGAACACGGAATTTCCCCCGTTGAAAGTCGATGTCATTACGCTCAAACTGGATATCCACCAGGTCATTGAGCAGTTTATCACGAGAAATCTCCAGACCTGGACGCAGACTGACCACGCTATCGGCATATTCCTTAGGCGAACCCAAACCATAAATACAAGAGACAGAGGCCACAACAATCACA
>OGEP01003837.1_pt1 | contig 10708 bp, 10 predicted proteins | sample 1570721 | NCBI WGS metagenome assembly OGEP01 (sample SAMEA2582131, study PRJEB24529) | metagenome | biome: Human gut stool | place: China | collected 2011 | reverse complement strand
TGGTCCGTACCATCAAGTACTTCGCTGAGAACTGCTAATTACAGCTCTACGCTCAAAAGTGCCTGAGGTGTCCTGCTGAATAAGCGGGAAGCCTGATCCGTGAGTTTGACACCCTTCCTTCTGCGGTACGCCGCAGGGGAAGGGTGTTTTTGTTTGTCGATACTTGCCACCTCATCCGCTTCATGATACAATTAAAGTCAATACCGCAGTTTATTGCATTTGTGTCGCAGGACAAGGTCTACACCCGCGACCTGTTCCGTCGGGATTGAAGTGGATCGTTTCAAGCGCCGCAGGAGGGGAGACCGCCTGCGGCGTTTTGGCAGCCGGGCCGGACTACTGTCAAAATAGACACAATTCCCGAATATCACGGGAAAAGTTTGTTAATAAATTATCCATCTCCCGTCCTTGCAATACACACATATTTTGTTTATAATAGTGTCATAGGGGCTAAGACCCCGAGAGTGAGCGAATTCGATTCCGAAGAACGAATTGAGAGGAGAATAATCACTATGGGTTTAGGTAAAAAGACGATCGACGATCAGAACTACTGCGGCAAGAAGGTGCTTGTCCGCTGCGATTTCAACGTCCCGATGAAGGACGGTGTCATCACCAACGAGAACCGCATCAATGCAGCACTGCCCACTATCCAGAAGCTGGTCAACGATGGCGCTAAGGTCATCCTGTGCAGCCACCTGGGCAAGCCCAAGAACGGCCCCGAGGCTAAGTTCAGCCTGGCTCCCGTTGCTGTGGCTCTGAGCGCAAAGCTGGGCAAGACCGTTGTCTTTGCTGACGACGACAACGTCGTGGGCGAGAACGCAAAGGCTGCTGTGGCTGCTATGAACAACGGCGATGTCGTTCTGCTGCAGAACACCCGTTTCCGCAAGGAAGAGACCAAGAATATGCCTGAGTTCAGCGAGGAGCTGGCTTCTCTGGCTGACGCTTATGTGGACGACGCCTTCGGTAGCTGCCACCGTGCACACTGCTCCACTGCAGGTGTTACCGACTACATCAAGGATACCGCTGTCGGTTACCTGATGGAGAAGGAGATCAAGTATCTGGGCAACGCCGTCAACGACCCCGTCCGTCCCTTCACCGCTATTCTGGGCGGTGCCAAGGTTGCTGATAAGCTGAACGTCATCTCCAACCTGCTGGAGAAGGTCGATACCCTGATCATCGGCGGCGGCATGGCTTACACCTTCGTCAAGGCTCAGGGCTACGAAGTGGGCAAGAGCCTGTGCGACGACACCAAGCTGGACTACTGCAAGGAAATGATGGCTAAGGCACAGGAGAAGGGCGTCAAGCTGCTGCTGCCTGTGGATGCAGCCTGCATCAAGGACTTCCCCGATCCCATCGACGCTCCTGTGGACGTGACCGTGGTGCCTGTCACTGCGATCCCCGCTGACATGGAGGGCTGCGACATCGGCCCCGAGACCATGAAGCTGTTTGCTGACGCTGTCAAGGCTTCCAAGACTGTTGTCTGGAACGGCCCCATGGGCGTGTTCGAGAACCCCACTCTGGCAGCCGGCACTCTGGCTGTTGCCAAGGCTATGGCTGAGAGTGATGCTACCACCGTTATTGGCGGCGGCGACAGCGCAGCAGCTGTGCAGCAGATGGGTCTGGGCGACAAGATGACCCACATCTCCACCGGCGGCGGCGCTTCTCTGGAGTATCTGGAGGGCAAGGAGCTGCCCGGCATCGCAGTCATCCAGAACGCATAATTTTTCCGGCATCACAATGGGTGCGGCGGCATTTACGCCGCCGCATCTTTTCTTTTTGTGCAGGCAAATTGTAAATATTTACGAAGGTAAGGAGAAAATAACAATGGATAAGGCAAAGCGCAAGGCTATTATCGCTGGTAACTGGAAGATGAACAAGACCGCCTCCGAGGCTGCTGTTCTGGTGGACGAGCTGATCCCCGCCGTGAAGGACGCCGCCTGCGAGGTGGTCATCTGCACCCCGTTTACCGATCTGGTCACCGCTGTGGCTAAGACCAAGGGCACTAACATCCATGTCGGTGCCGAGAACGTCCACTTTGAGAAGTCCGGTGCTTTCACCGGCGAGATCAGCGCTGATATGCTGGTGGATCTGGGCGTGGAGTACGTCATCGTCGGCCACTCTGAGCGCCGCCAGTACTTTGCAGAGACCGACCAGACCGTCAACAAGCGTACGCTGGCTGCGCTGAATGCCGGCCTGAAGGTCATCATCTGCGTGGGCGAGAGCCTGCAGCAGCGTGAGGAGGGCGTCACCGAGGAGCTGGTCCGGATGCAGACCAAGATCGCCCTGCGCGATGTCACCGCCGAGCAGATGGCAAACGTCGTCATCGCCTACGAGCCCATCTGGGCCATCGGCACCGGCAAGACCGCTACTGCCGACCAGGCTGAGGAAGTCTGCGCTCAGATCCGCAAGGTCATCGGCGAGGTCTACGGCGAAGCCGTGGCCGAGGCTACCACCGTCCAGTACGGCGGCAGCATGAACGCCAAGAACTGCGAGGAGCTGCTGAGCAAGAAGGACGTGGACGGCGGCCTGATCGGCGGCGCATCCCTGAAGGCTCCCGACTTTGCAGTCATCGTTGATGCAGCCACCAAGGGCTGAGCAACTGCCTTTTCTTAATTAGCTGTTTCAGCGCCCGGCTGCGCCGTTTTTTTCAGCGCTGAGCCGGGCGCTGATCTGTTTTACAGCAGCCGCTCGGGTGTTATGCACCCGCAGGCTGTACCTGCAGGCAGGGCGCTTAGCCTTGCCCGCAACGCGTGATAAATTCAAAGGAGATTCAATTTTATGGCAAAGAAACCTGTTCTTCTGTGCATCATGGATGGCTTCGGCTGGGTGCCGAACGAGACCTTCGGCAACGCCGTTGTGGCTGCCAAGACCCCCCATCTGGATGCTCTGATGGAAAAGTACCCCATGACCACCATTGATGCTTCCGGCATGGCTGTCGGTCTGCCCGACGGCCAGATGGGCAACTCCGAGGTCGGCCACACCAACATGGGCGCAGGCCGCATCGTGTACCAGCAGCTCACCCTCATCACCAAGTCCATCCATGATGGCGAGATGCTCAAGAACCCTGTGCTGGTCAAGAACATGAAGGCTGCTATCGAGGCCGGTAAGGCCATCCACCTGATGGGTCTGGTGGGCACCGGCGGCGTGCACAGCCATGCCGACCACTGGTTTGGCGTGCTGGAAATGGCAAAGCATCTGGGTGCAAAGGAAGTTTACCTGCACTGCATCACCGACGGCCGCGACACCGACCCCCACTCCGGCAAGGGCTTCCTTGCTGACCTGCAGGCCAAGCTGGATGAGCTGGGCGTGGGCAAGATCGCCAGCGTTTCCGGCCGTTACTACGCCATGGACCGCGATAACAACTGGGACCGCGAGGAGAAGGCCTATGCTGCCTTCGTTTACGGTGAGGGTGAGCACGCTGCCAACGCTGCCGAGGCCATCGAGGCTTCCTATGCCGCAGACAAGACCGATGAGTTCGTGCTGCCCTGCGTCACCTGCGAGGGTGGCCGCGTGCAGGATGGCGACACCGTTATCTTCATGAACTTCCGCCCCGACCGTGCCCGCCAGATGACCCGCATCTTCTGCGACGATGCTTTTACCGGCTTCGAGCGCCGCGGCGGCCGCAAGCAGGTGAACTACGTCTGCATGGCCGAGTACGATGCCACCATGCCCAACTGCGAGGTTGCTTATCCCCCGGTGGAGCTGAAGAACGTTCTGGGCGAGTATCTGTCTGCCCACGGCAAGACCCAGCTGCGCATTGCCGAGACTGAGAAGTACGCTCACGTCACCTTCTTCTTCAACGGCGGCGTGGAGGCTCCCTACGAGGGCGAGGACCGCTGCGTCATCCCCAGCCCCAAGGTTGCTACCTACGACCTGAAGCCCGAGATGAGCGCCCCCGAGGTCGCTGCCGAGTGCGTCAAGCGCATTGAGAGCGGCAAGTACGATGTGGTCATCCTGAACTTCGCAAACTGCGATATGGTCGGCCACACCGGCGTGTTCGATGCTGCGGTCAAGGCCGTTGAGGCTGTGGATACCTGCGTGGATCAGGTGGTCACCGCTGTGCTGAACGCCGGCGGCTGCGCCTTCATCACCGCTGACCACGGCAACGCCGAAAAGATGATGAACCCGGACGGCACTCCCTTCACCGCCCACACCACCAACGTTGTACCCTTTGTGGCAGTTGGCTGCGGTGACGTGAAGCTGCGCGAGGGCGGCTGCCTGGCCGACATTGCACCCACCATGCTGCCCTATATCGGCCTGCCCGTTCCCGCCGAGATGACCGGCAAGAGCATCATCGTGGAGTGATGTCTGACGGGATGACCGTATAAACAAACAAAAGGCTGCTGCACATTTCGTGCGGCAGCCTTTTTGCATAAGAAAAATTTCCGTGAAAAGGGAATAGCGGAGCGTCCGCAGACGCTCCGCTATTCCGAAATTAAAAATAGATTCTCCGCTAATGATGGCCAGAGCGCACGCGGAGGCCATTTTAAATAGTTCGCCTGCAAAAACGGCAGAACTTACTTTTTCAGGTGGCTGTCCCAGCCGCTGGATGTGGTGGCCTGCTTATCGGGCGTGCACCACATGGCTTCTACACCGTCCAGCGATTCCACCAGCTTCTGCCCCTCTTCCAGCGGCATACAGAACAGGGCGGTGGTCAGGCAATCTGCCATGCCAGAGTCCGGGCACAGCACGGTGACGCCGTTGTAGTAGGCAGCCGGCCAAAGGGTGTCCGGGTCGATGATGTGGTGGTAGCGCTTGCCGTCCACCACAAAGTAGCGCTGGTAGTCGCCGCTGGTCACCAGCGCAAGGTCGCTCATGTTGATGGGCGAGCCGAAGATGGAACTGGTGTTGGTATACACCTCAGAAGCGTTCCACGGGTTCTCCACGCCGCCCGTCCACTGGCTTCCGTCCGGCTTTGTGCCGATGGCGCGCAGGTTGCCGCCAACGCTCACCAGTGCACTGGTCAAGCCCCGGGCTTCGGCGGCGCGGCAGACCATCTCCACCGCGTAGCCCTTGCCCACACTGCCCACGTCCAGCGACATCTCCGGGTCGGACAGATAGACCGTTTTGGCGTCCTCGTCGATGACAAGACCGTTGATATCGCAGTGCTGGGCAGCGGCTTCCAACTCATCCTGCGTGGGCAGGGTGTTGTCGGCATCGGAAGCGTCCTTTTCAGCGGCTTCGCGGTGGTCGTGCCAGATGCCCAGCACACTGCCCATGGCAATGTTGATCTTGCCGCCGGTCAGTTCGTACATCTGCCGCGCCAGCTCCAGCATGGAGAGGATGCGGTCATCCACCTGTACCGGGGCTTTGCCGGCGTTTTCGTTGATGGTCTTGACGTTCACAACGCCGTCGTAGTCGTTGTAGATATCGTAGAGCTGGTTGTAGACGATCAGATCCTGATGCAGCGCCTGCATCTGGGTGTTGAACTCTTCCTCGCTCTCACAGTAGGCGATGACCTGCGTCACTGTGTCGAACACATCATAAAAGATGGTGGTGTACCGGGTCAGCTCCTTTTTGGGCTTGCAGCCGACCAGCAGGCCAAGGCTCAGCACCGCCGCCAGCAGTGCTGCGGTTATGCGGGTGATGCGGCTCTTCATACGGTCTGGCTCTCCTTTGCGACGGTAAAGGCGGCGTGCTCCTCCTGCAAATGCGCCAGCAGGTCTGCAAACATCCAGTTGCGATTTGCGGGGGTGACCACCGCCTTGAGCGGGATGGTCACCTGTGCCTGCCGCATCAGATCCAGCAGGGTGTCCACGTCCTTATCGCGGAAGTTTGCCAGCACCAGCGCCGGGGGATAGGCACCGGGCTCCAGCACCAGCGTTCTGGGGGCTTTTACCTCTACCTCGCCCAGCAGCTGGGCAACGGTCTTGCCGGCATCGGCGGGGGCAACGGGCAGCAGCTTCATGCCAAAGGCGGGTGCCATGCCCTCCAGCTTGCCCCGGTCGGCGGGGGAAAGGTTCCAGCCCAGCGCCAGCGGCACCCCGGCGTTCTGGTTGCGTGCAATGTGTGCTTTCATCTTTAAAACCTCTTTCGGCAGTGTTTTTTCAAAATACACTATAGTATACCATAAAACCCGTGAAAAGAAAATGAAAACCCGCCGGTGCACAGAAATCAGGGGTATTTAAGGTAAAATGCTGCTTGGCTGCGCGCGAACTTTCCGGCAAAAAGAACTGCTGCACCCGGTCGGCACAGCAGTCCCTGCGTATAACAATATTCTTTCGGGCGGGCTCAGTTCATTTTTTTGCCGAAGAACTCCACCTCTTTGCCGATGAACTGCATCAGCTCATCGAACTGGTCGGGGGTCAGGCTCTGAGCGCCGTCGCACTTGGCCTTGGCGGGGTTGTTGTGCACCTCGATCATCAGGCCGTCGGCACCGGCGGCGACCGCAGCTTTAGCCAACTCCGGCACCATCCATGCGTGTCCGCAGGCGTGGCTGGGGTCCACCACCACCGGCAGATGGGTCATCTTGTGCAGCATGACCACACCGGCAAGGTCCAGCGTGTTGCGCATACTGGTCTCAAAGGTGCGGATGCCGCGCTCGCACAGGATGACGTTCTCGTTACCCTCGGCCATAATGTACTCGGCACTCATCACGAACTCTTCCAGCGTGTTGGCAAGGCCGCGCTTGAGCAGCACCGGCTTTTTCTGGCGTCCAACGGCTTTGAGCAGCTCAAAATTCTGCATATTGCGGGCACCCACCTGAATGAGGTCCACATTTTCAAACAGGGGCAGGTGCTCGGTGTTCATGATCTCGGTGACGATGGGCAGGCCGGTCTGCTTCCGGGCCTCCATCAGCAGGTCGAGGCCCGCGGTGCCCATGCCCTGGAAGGAGTAGGGGGAGGTGCGGGGCTTGAACGCACCGCCGCGCAGCAGGGAAGCGCCTGCCGCCTTTACCCGCTGGGCGCAGTAGGTGATCTGCTCCTCGCTCTCGATGCTGCAGGGGCCGGCGATGACAGCGAAGCTGCCGCCGCCGATCTTTACGCCCTCCACGTCGATGACGCTGTCGTCCGGGTGGAACTTGCGGTTGGCCTTCTTGTAGGGCTCCTGCACCCGCATGACCCGCTCCACATGGGGGTTGATGGAGATCTTATCCATGTCCACGGCGGTGGTGTCGCCCACCAGGCCCAGGATGGTGCAGCCCACGCCGTTGGTGATGCCCACATCCAGATCCAGTTCCTTAAGCCTGGATACCAAGGCGTCGATGTCCTGCTGCCGGGTGCCGGGTTTCATAACAACTACCATGATTTTACATCCTTTCTCTCCATGCAAAAAGGGCGCCCATTGATGAAATCAATGAGCGCCCCTGCACGTTCAGGTACTATGGGGCCTTCCCCGGGCCCCACCCATTCATTCCATCCCCCGTGTTTTCTCCACGCCAAAAAAGCCGGCGCCCATAAATCGAGCCCAGCCATAGGAAAACAGGAAGGATGCAGTTGTGAGGGTTCGGTCTGCCATGTCTGTGCTCCTCACTTTAACAGGTTGGTGTCATTATACCCCCATCGTTAGCGGAATGCAACGGGAAATTTTCAAAAATCCCGGTTTTTTGCCCTGGGATAGGGCGTCCGCTCGTCCGTGAGGCCTAACAGGTAGTCCACGCTGGTGTTGTAATAGCATGCCAGCCTGATCAACACGTCAATGGGGTAGTTGAGCACCCCGATCTCGTACTGGGAGTACGTATTCTGTCTGACGTTCAGCAGCGCTGCCACCTCCCGCTGGGACAGGTTGCGGTCAATGCGCAGATTGCGGATGCGCTCATACCGCAGCACTTCATTTCGCATAGAATCACCCAGAGCATCTTAAAATATCTGAAATTCAGATATTGCATTTTATCTGATTATCAGATATTCTAAACAGGAGGTGAGCACGATGGATGAAGCGGAAGAGCGTCGGATCTGGAAGCGGGATGCGGCGGAGCTGCGGCGGTCCGAGGTCTACCCGGCGCTGCTCCGCTTGCGGGCGGCGCTCCGGCGGCAGACCCCCGCCGATCGGATGCTGCTGGCCTGGGTGGAGCGGGTTCTGAGGAGTCTGGATACCTCTGCTCCGTAGGGGCGGGGCTCGTCCCCGCCCGCCAGAGAGTGCCTGGGGCGCGGGCGGCCACAAGGGCCGCCCCTACCGCACAAGGTAGGGCGGCTCACCCCAGCGCCACGTCCAGCACCATCATGAGCAGGAAGCCCGCCATGACTCCCAGGGTGCCGGTGTTGGAATGCTCCCCCAAGTGGGCCTCGGGGATGAGCTCCTCCACAACCACATACATCATGGCCCCGGCGGCGAAGGACAGCAGCCAGGGCATGAGGGGCTGGATCGTCCCCGCCACCAGCACCACCAGGATACCGAAGACAGGCTCCACCACGCCGGAGGCGCTGCCGTAGAGGAAAGCCCGCCCGGCGGACAGCCCCTCCTGCCGCAGGGGCAGGGAGATGGCCGCCCCCTCCGGGAAGTTCTGGATTCCAATTCCCAGAGCCAGCGCCAGGGCCCCGGACAGGGCCGCCCCCTCACCGGCGTGCTGGGCGGCCAGGGCGAAGGACAGGCCGACGGCCATCCCCTCCGGGATGTTGTGCAGCGTCACGGCCAGCACCAGCAGGGTGGTGCGCCGCCAGGAGGAGTGGAGCCCCTCGGGCTGCCTGGCATCCACATGGAGGTGGGGCAGCAGCACATCCAGCAGCAGCAGGAAGCCGATGCCCAGCACGAAGCCCCCCACCGCCGGCAGCCAGCCCGGAAGCCCGGAGGCCTCCGCCTCCTCCATGGCGGGAATGAGCAGGCTCCACACCGAGGCGGCGATCATCACCCCGGCGGCAAAGCCCAGAAAGATACGCTGGATGGACGCATTGAGCTGCTTTCGGAACAGAAAGACCATGGCGGCGCCCAGAGTGGTCATCAAAAAAGTGAAGCCGGTACCCGTGGCCGCCCATAAAATGGATTGCATGAGTTCCCTCCTTTTTCTGGTTAGTCATAGTTAATCATCTGATATTATAAGGGGGGCGGCATGCCGCCCCCCTTTGAAGCGTCAGTACGCCACGCCCCAGTACACCATGTGCTTGGCGGGCTTGCCGCAGCAGGCGCAGGTGTCGCCCAGGTGCTCCTGCTCCAGAGGGATGCACCGGGAGGACACTCCGGCCTCCTCCTTCATCTTCAGCTCGCACGCCAGCTCGCCGCACCACATGGTCTTGGCGAAGCCGCCCTGGCTGGCCATCTTCTCCTTGACCTCCTCCAGGGTGGCGCAGGCGTAGGTATTCTCGTCCAGGTTGCGCTTGGCCTTGTCGAACAGGCCCTGCTGCACCGCGTCCAGCATGGTCTTGACGGTCTCCTCGATGTTGTCCAGGGAGACAAAGCTCTTCTCGCCGCTGTCCCGGCGGGCCAGGACGCACTGGTTCTTCTCGATGTCCTTGGGGCCCAGCTCCAGCCGCAGGGGCACGCCCTTCATCTCGTACTCGGCAAACTTCCAGCCGGGGGAGTTGTCGGAGGCGTCCATCTTCACCCGGATGCCGGCGGCCTTCAGGCGGGCCATGACCGCCTCGTTGGCGGCAATGACGCCCTCCTTGTGCTGGGCCACGGGGATGATGATGACCTGGGTGGGGGCGATGCGGGGGGGCAGCACCAGGCCGTTGTTGTCGCCGTGGGTCATGATCACGCCGCCGATGAGTCGGGTGGACACGCCCCAGGAGGTCTGGAAGGGGTGGTGGGGCTGGTTGTCCTTGCCGGCGAAGGTGATGTCGAAGGCGCGGGCGAAGCCGTCGCCGAAGTAGTGGGAGGTGCCGGCCTGGAGGGCCTTCTTGTCGTGCATCATGCACTCCACGGTATAGGTGGCCTCGGCACCGGAGAACTTCTCCTTGTCGGTCTTGCGGCCCTTCACCACGGGCATGGCCAGGTAGTTCTCGCAGAAATCGGCGTAGATGTTGAACATGCGCTCGGTCTCGGCGATGGCCTCCTCGGCGGTGGCGTGCATGGTGTGGCCCTCCTGCCACAGGAACTCCCGGTGGCGGAGGAAGGGGCGGGAGGTCTTCTCCCACCGCAGGACGGAGCACCACTGGTTATACAGCTTGGGCAGATCCCGGTGGGAGTGGATGATGTTGGCGTAGTGCTCGCAGAACAGGGTCTCGGAGGTGGGGCGGATGCAGTAGCGCTCCTCCAGCTTCTCCGAGCCGCCCATGGTCACCCAGGCGCACTCGGGGGCAAAGCCCTCCACGTGGTCCTTCTCCTTCTGGAGCAGACTCTCGGGGATCAGCATGGGCAGGTACACGTTCTCATGCCCGGTTTCCTTGAACTTCTCATCCAGGATCTTCTGGAAATTCTCCCAAATGGCGTAGCCATAGGGACGGAGGATGAACATGCCCTTGATGGAGGAGTAGTCAATCAGCTCCGCCTTTTTGCACACGTCGGTGAACCACTTGGCAAAGTCCACCTCCATATCGGTAATCTGTTCCACCTGTTTCTTGTCCTGTGCCATCTCTATCTCAATCCTTTATTCTAAAGTTATCGGTTCGTATTATTTTACGCATTCAGGCCGCAAAAGTCAAGGCCCGCGCTGCGTTCCGGGACAAATGGCGCATAAAATCCCATATTTTCCGCACACTACAGCAAAGCGGGAGGTGGCGGAGCTTGCGTGTGGGAATCTGGGAGCGGGACGAGGGGATTCGGACGGCCGTGGAGGCCGGGTTGGGAGAGCTGGCGGCGGAGGTGCGCGCCGGGCGGCACCCGGCGGAGCTGGCCG
>OGEP01003836.1_pt1 | contig 10708 bp, 11 predicted proteins | sample 1570721 | NCBI WGS metagenome assembly OGEP01 (sample SAMEA2582131, study PRJEB24529) | metagenome | biome: Human gut stool | place: China | collected 2011 | reverse complement strand
AGCCTGTAGCTAGCGTTCATCCTGAGCCAGGATCAAACTCTTCATTGTAAAATATCTTTTTACTCTTGCGAGTAGTTTTTGTCTCTGTTCAGGAAACCGATTATTTCTTTACTTGATTAAAGTATTGACGGTTCTTTCTGTCCTATACATTATATATAAGACGTTTCTTGTACTACATCTTGTTTGTTTATCTAAAGTCTTTCAAAGAACTATTTCTTTTTGTTTTTACTTTCGTTTTGTTGCCGAAAGCGTTTGCAAAGTTAAGCGGTTTATTTTAAACCGCCAATTTTTTTCGAAGTTTTTTTTCAAAAAAGTTTTTCAGGCGGTCCGGATGACCAGGCTTACCCTTTCTCGCTCCCTTACACTGTGTAAGGTAAGATACTCGGTGCAGCTAGCTGGAGTCACTCCGACACTTGCACTCTGCTTCAGCATGTCACTGTTTCTAACGTCTTTCCCTCTCGAAAGCGGTTGCAAAGGTACGCACTTTTTCCGGTTCTGCAAGTATCATGCGGACTTTTTTTCTGACTTTTTTCACACTTTGGTTAAAATACGTTGTAAAACAGGGCGTTACGAGATGCATTTTTTTCAAGGAAACCCTGAAGGGAGAAATCCTGTACACATTATTATATATACTATAACAGAGAGAACCGGAAAATGCCAGGGAAAAATACGGAAAACAGCCGATGACAGAAAGACAAAATTGCCCAGGAACAGGAAACAAAGAAGAAGGAAAGTGAAATTTTCCGGGAATAAGGAGGTAGGAAAAACGGTCCGGATGGACGGACTGGACACACAATCCGGCAAAAAAAATCAAATATACATTCTAAAAATCCTGCAATATAATGCAGAAATTCATATCCGAACTGCAGACTATGACAATGTACACATCAAAAAATCCTGCAATATAATGCAGAAATTTATAACCGAACTACAGACTATGACAATGCACACATCAAAAAATCCTGCAATATAATGCAGAAATTCATACCCGAACAACAAACCATGACAGTGCACACATCAAAAAATCCTGCAATATAATGCAGGATTCCACACTCTGACCATGTCCGATTACCCCATAAAAATCATCTTCCGGAAAAGAAACACCACAAAAAAGGAAATATTCCCTTATGTTTTTTCCCACGCAAAACGAAAGATCAGGGAAAAGACCGCCACCTTTCCGGGAAACATCGCCAGCTTTTGAAAAAAGACCGCCACCTTTTCAACCAAATACCTTTATGTGTTTTAAAAAATACCTTTATGGATTATTTCTTTTCCCTTCAAGTTCTTCGTTTCAGCATTTTCTGAGTTAATTGTCTTTCCATGTTCAGCGTATTGAGCATGGCGGTCATTGCGGTCGATTTCGCTTTTTCCTTTTTCCCGAGCAGTCCTCAGAAACCTGTCCGTTTCCTTCTTTTCGATTCTCCTTGTGAACTTTTCAACACAATGGCTGGCACTTGTCTTGCTGTCTTTTCCTTTATCTCTTCTTGTCCGTAGAGTACCAGCATGATTCTATTCAGCAATTGTTCCTTTTCAGCCAGCAGCTGGCATATGCTGGCTATACGCTCGCTGCGGCAGGTTCTGGACTTGAAGCGGCTGAGCAGGCTGTCCACTTCCAGTCGCTTCTCATGGTACGCCGCCATGTTTTTGTCATTCCAGTCCGGCACGGTCTCACCAATCATGGGTAAATCCACCACCTTCATATATACCTCGTGTACATCCTTGCGGAGACTTCTTATTTTGTAGGTACAAACTCTCTTTTGATTTTGTCCCGACAACGGCAGGAGCTATGAGCCTGAAGATGTCCGTTGCAGCGAAATGGTGATAAGGGCTGACAGTGTGAGGCTTGATGTTTCTACTCCTGATATGAATGTGGAGTTCCAGAATGTGCCTGATATGGTCAGCCTGTCCGATAATGTGGAGTTTAACCTTTTGCTTGCTACAGACCAGTATGGCGTAAAGGCTTCCGCACGGTTTGTAAAGGGTAAGGGGCAGGTTTATATTTCCGGATATGACGCTACACGTGACGAGGGTGTTGCGCTTGAACACAATAATCTGGTGGTGTTCATGCCTGAGAGTACAAGCGAGACATTGATTGAGTTTACCGTTTCAAGCCGGTACGGTTTGCCGGTGAGAAAACAGATTACCATACAAGTAAATCCGTAATTCTATGAAAAAGCTGTTTTTTATAAGCTGCCTGTTGTGTCTGACTGCTGTTTGCAGGGCACAGTATATCGGCAGCAACTATCTGAACATGAAAGTTGATTATGTGGTGGACGAAAGCCAGGTACAGGGTACGCTGGGCTATGGCAAAGTCTTTAAGACTTTCAGGGTGGGGGCTAACCTCAATTATCGTAACCTGAACCGTGAACAGGTACAGGCGAACACCGTAACAGTCGGCCCGGAGTTCGCCTACTGGCTCCTGAAGGGGCGCAAGTTCTCCTTACTGGGTGTGGCTTCCGGTACAATCGGCTATCAGCGGGCTAAGACGAAAAGCGAACTGGTTTATCTGGAGCGTAGCCGGGCATTTGTCTATGGCTATGAAGTGGGCATAAGACCTGAAGTCTTGCTGAGCCATAAGGTTGCTCTTTTTGCCGAATACCGGTTTGAGATGTTGTTTAATTCAATCCTTCGCAACAATAACCACATCGGTTTGGGTTGCGTGGTTTATTTATAAACTTAAATATTTATGCTTATGAAAAAGTTATTTTATCGGTTGGCTGTTTGCCCGTGCGTGATTGGTGGTCTTGTGGGTTGTAGCAAAGATGATGAACCCGGTGGCGGTGAGGGGGCTATGTATCAGGTTACCGTTCAGCAGTCAGGCGATTACCGGAGCTATATAAAGTCTGTGGTGGTGGCTGCTAACGGCACAACGGTTGTGAATGAGAATACAGGTGATAAGTTCAAGGGTACGGCGATTCTTGATGATGACGCATTGGCTGTACCATCCGTTACGCTTTCCACTGAAGGCAGTGCGATTGAGTTTGCCGTTTCCGGTGGTGTCGTCGATGGTGACGATGCGGTTGTGAACGAGCCGATGCAGTGGGTGGTTATTGTCCGTAAGAACGGCAAGGAGATAGACCGTAAGACGCTGACTTTTGAAGACGGCAAGCAGATTTCGGCAGATGATTTGAACCTGTACTATAAATAAAAATATGTGTATCGTAAAAGTCCTCTGGAGTACATTGCTTCAGGGGATTTTTTCTTTTTGGGCGTTTCCTTTCAGGTCGGGCTTTCCGTTGCAAGTCCTCGCTGGGCTGTGGGCTTTACCCTGCAATCCCTAACGCTATATGTGCAAATGCACGAAGCCCCCGGCACTGCCGAAGGCTTCTTTTTTCACTTTTCAATAACCGCAGATACAACTGTTATACTTCGGTTATCTTCCGTTACGGGCGGAATTTTTCCCGCCCGATGGTTTACTGTTTCTTCAATGTTGGCAATGCTCCGGTGAGTTCGTAATGCCACTCTGAACCTGCATTCTGCAGGGCGGCGTTCATGGCATCAACGGCCGTCTGCCAGGTGACGGTTGTGCCGTCTACCTTTGTTGGAGTGCCTGTACTGTCATTGTTCCGACCAATGCCATTGCCCTCATAGTCGCTCCAGTAGCAGGCGGTTAAGACACCACCAGTATTCTGTCCTATGGCACCTCCGATGTTGCCTTGTCCTGTAATGGTACCGGAGGCATGATAACAGGCAGTGATAGTGCTTCTGGTGCTATTTCCTACAATACCACCGGCATTTGCTGCATAGCTTGTCCTTGTTGCAACTACGTTCCCTATGGAATAACAGGCGGTAATGATGACGTACTCTGTGCCGCCTGACACACCACCAACACCACTTTCTCCTTGGACGCTGGCTGAAGATGAGCAGCCAATGATGTAACTATGGCTTTCATTGACATATGATAGAGAACGTCCAACTATTCCACCAGCATTTATATTGGCCGTTATGCTGCCGCCTTCAACCGAGCAGCCGGTAATGGTACCCAGATTGGATCCCGCTATGCCACCAACTTCTTCTTTTCCAGATATATTTACATCTTTCAGATTCACATTCTTCACCGTGCCACCTTTGTCTATACAACCCAAAAATCCTACAGCTTTTCTTGCTTGGTTGATTGTAAGTCCGAAGATGGTATGGCCTTGACCGTCGAATGTACCGGTGTATCCGGTATGAACATTGTTTATATTGCTGCCTATCGGCGTCCACTCTTTGCCAGTAAGGTCAATGTCGGCGGTGAGGGTACAATTTATAGACAGGTCATTCCGTGCGGCTTCGTTCCATTCCAGCAGGCCGTTGGCATTGTAAACTTCGTAGGTCTTGCCGTCAGTAGACAGGTTATATCCCTTGTCATAATCCAGCGTGATGTTGTAGTAGCTGCCTGCCTTGGGATTGATGGCGGCAGAGAGGTCGCGCACCTCGGTGCCGTTTGCCTGCAGCTTGGTTATTGTGTAGCCGGGCACCACGTTCGCCTCCCAGCAGGTGATGGTTGCGCCGTTCTCGGTGTATTCGCACTTCTTCATCTCTATCCAGCCCTCTTGCGAGCCTTGCACTACCGTGCCCTTTTCATAAGTACACTGTGTGTAGGCATAGAGCTGGAGGCTCTGCACTTCGCCGAGTGCATCGGCTGTGGGCGTGACGCGCACCTTTGCCAGAGCGTGGGTGAAATTCAGCGTGACGGGATCCGGATATTTGCCCGTGCCCGTACCGCTCAGCAGATAAACAAGACTTTGGCTCTGGTTGCCGAGGTCGAGGGTGCCACTCTTTGCGGGGTACCAGGCGGTGACGGTGTGTTTGCCGATGTCGCTCCAGTACAGGGGTGCTTCGGCTTTGACGGTGTTGTTGTCCTGCACGGCGTAGGTGCCGACCTCTTCCTTTCCGTCTATCTGTACGGCGAACTTGTCGTCCGCGCTGAACTCGCTACCCGTGCCGTCCGCAATCTCGCTGACGCGCGTCTGCGGTGTGCCCCAGGGCTGCGCCTCGCCGCCCTCCACGCCGAGGGTGATGCGGGCTATCTCAAGGGGGTATTGTCCTTCGGGCAGACGGTCGCCGTCCGCCAGTTCGTCCTTCGTGCAGGCAGCCATGGCAAGTAGCAGCGCGGCTGCGGCCGGGTAAGTAAAATGTTTCAATAAGTTCATATCGCTTCTAAGTTTTATGTTTCCAATACTACTTACAAGCGTTCCGAACAAAAAATGATAAGGAAAGAAAATGATTATTTCAACAACTTCCGGTTTGTGTCTTCCAGAATGCGCATCTGCTGTATGGCTATCCGGTTCAGTTTGACAAGCCGTTCGCGCTGGGACAATCCTTCGTTGATGAGCACTGCATTCAGGCTTTCCATGTTTGACAGGCATATCAATTCGTTTACGCCTGCATAGTCACGGATGTTACCTTTCAAGTCTGGATGGGCATCGCGCCATTCAAGTGCCGTCATGCCGAAGAGAGCGACGTTCAGCACGTCTGCCTCGCTGGCATATATGCGGCTTGCCTGCTGCGCCGTCACTTCCGCCGGAATGAGATTTTGCTTGATGGCATCCGTGTGAATATGGTAGTTTATTTTAGAGAGTTCTCGCTTGGCCGACCATCCCAGCAAAGCCTGTTCCTGCTCTTTCAACCTCTGGAACTCCTTGACAAGATACAGCTCGAACTCCACGGAAACCCAGCTGGCAAACTTAAACGCGATGTCGCGCTGTGCATACGTCCCGCCTCCGGCACCGTTTTTCGACAAGATGCCGACAGCCCCGGTCAGGTCCACCCACCTTGAAGGACTCATGGTGAACGCATTGCTGCCCGCTTCCGCCAAAAGGGGGTCGAATTCGACCCCTTTAAACGCGGGGTTGTTTAGTTGCTCCCACAGTCCGAGGTATTCCAGCGTGTTCTTCAGTCGCATCCAGTTCTTCACCACGTCTTTAGGCTCGGCAGGATTTTTCTGGCGGGCGATGTCCGTGATGCAGATATAGTCGATGCCATTATGCTGCAAGGTCCTGATGGTGGTACCTTTCACCTGGAGGGTCGATTTCTTTGCCATAGTATTCTTTTTCTTTTGATTACGCTAACAAAAATAACCCTTTTTCCGGCAATAATCATTTTATTTCCTAACAATCTTTTAAAGAACGCTTGTTTTGTGCTGCCGCCGCCTGCGAAGGCGGCCGTCGCACCATAGGGCCTATGGGCAGCTCCGGCTTGACGCTTGCGCCGGGGCAGCGGTGTGCGGGGATTACAACTCTGCACTTGCATCGTTCGAATCTCCGGATTCCCACGGGTTAATTGTGGGGGCGCTCACCTCGATGTCCTTATTGTTGAGCGTTATGTTGTAGGTGTAGGCATAGCCTGCTGTGTAGAAATTGGCTGTGGGTGTAGCAGGCAGTTTCAGTTGGGCGTTGTAGCTCTGTCCGTTGTAAGACACTTTAAGGTTAAGAGAGGAGGTCACTTCCTGTGGGAGAATGATGACTTGCGAAGTGGTGGCACCGCCCAGCTGCATGGTAATCGGCGATTCGGAGGCTGCGGTTACGGCAGTCGTGCCGGTAGCCGTGTCGAATGTGCCTTCATGCTTCAGCCCCTCCAACGTGTAGCCGGCAGGTTCCGTTTCGTTGAAAATGAGGCCGTCGCCTGGCTTGAAGGTAAACTTGATGAGACTCATGCAGTGGTGGAACGCATGGTCGCCGGTGAAGCTCACCGTCGGGTTGTGGGTGTCGCCTGTGGCTCCCGAGGCAAAGAGGAAGTCGATGTCCGCGCCCTGCTTGTCGGCTGCGGTGCTGACGGTCACCGTTCCGCCCTCAGCCTGATACGGATAGTAGGCATGGAAGGTATGCGTTTCGATGTCATTGAAATAGATGGTCGTACCGTCGGTAACGAACTTACCGTTCTCTCTCTTGTAGGGCACGTTGGTGAAGCCTGCGCCGGTGAGGCCGATGCGGTCGCCGTCGGTCCAGTCGGTTCCTTCCGAATTGACGCGGGTAGCGGGCGTAATGTCGGCGATAAACTTGGCGGCTACCGGGCCGTCATTCAGGTTCTCGTTGTCGTTGTTACAAGCGGCAAGTGTCAATGCCAGCGCTGCGAAAGCAAAAAATCTTGTCTTCATTATATTTATAGTCTTTAATTGTTAAATTATATAGTTCCCGTTACATTTCCGCACTGGCATCGCCACCTTCTACCGTTTCCCATCCGGTAATTTCGCCCTTGCCTTCTTCCATGCCGACGGGGGTTTCCAGTGTTCCGGTCACACGGTAGGCGGTGGTCATGTCGCCGTTAAAGTCCGCAAGGGCTTCCGTCAGGTCGACCTCCGTGCGCTGTGTGCGTCCGCCATCGGTGAAGACGATGTCCAGCACCATACTTTGCACTGCCCCCATCGTACCCAACAGGCGGGCGTCGGCCGTGAGCTTGCTGCCGTCACGGGTGAAGGAGAAGACCGTGGAGGTCGGTTCGCCGATGGTCTGTCCCTTCTCCATATCAAAAATTCCGGCTATGCCGCTGAGTGTGGCGGTCACGCTCTGTATCAGTTCGGGGCGTCCCTGCGTCACTTCCAGTTCCAGTTGCAGGTCACGTACACGCTGCTGCGGAACAGGGTTGACACGCAGCGTGTCGTCAGCTGTTACGGTAATCTCCTGACTGATGGTCTTCAGATAGCCCGGCAGGGGGATTACGGATGCACCGTCCGCACGGCTCTTGCCATCAGGGGCATTGACCTGTGCCATTCGTCCGTCGAAAGTGAAACCTTCCGCACGGTTATAGATTACCATACTGTGTGTTCCCGGATTGAGCAGGTCGGGATTGGTGAATGGCGTACCTGCAGCAATGTCTGGAATCACGCACGTGTCGAGTACATAGTTATCGTCTGCCGACAGTCCCGTCAGGCTGATGGTGACAGCTCCCTTGTCGGGGTGCGGCGTGTCATAGAGCGTGTCCTTCACGCAGGAAGAGAGCAGCACGGCGGCTGCCATTCCCATCATATTTATATATTGTCTTGCTTTCATACTCTATTCCTCCGTATTAGAATAACTTCCATACCAATGTCACACCGGCATTGATGGGACCCCACCAGTCCTTTGTCTCGTTGCCGCAGCGTACTCGCACACCGTCAATGACTTCATATTTCTCATAGTCGGCATTCAGGTAGCCCAAGCCGAGGTTGAAATCAAGATCTAATGCCTTGTTCAGCCGCAGCTGGTAGCCGGCAGTGATGCCGCCACCCATCAGGTCGCCCTGCTTGCCTGTTTCGGAGAACTTATAGTTGAACTGTCCGGCCTTGAACATCGCACCCAGACACCAGGCTTTCTTCTCGCCCATGTAGTAACGCACTTCCGGAGCCACTTCCCAGAGGGCATATCGGCGGTCTTTGTCGCTCCAGCTCCATGAAGTCCACGAGCCGTTTACGGCAATGCCCCACGACGGGCAGATGCGCCATTCAAGTCCTAAATCGGGTGTCAGGGTAGCCCAGCGCAGCAGGTTGGCACGCAGGAAGAGACGATAATCATTTGTGATTTTGGTTTCCGACGGCGTGTCGGCAAGTGTATTTTGTGGAGCGGCTTTCTCTGCCTCTGCCTTTTCAGCGGCAAGTCGGGCTTCTTCCGCTTTGCGCTGCTCTTCGGCAAGCCGTTCCTGTTCGGCACGCTTCTCGGCTTCCAGTCGTTCGGCTTCCGCCTTGCGTCGTGCTTCCGCTTCCGCATCCGTCGCGGCTGTCTCCTTTACCGATACCGTCAGGCGCACGGTGACGAAATCACCTTCAGTTGCATGGTTGCGGGTGATGAAATTCTCCTCTTTTATTTCCGCGCGTGTGATCAGTTCGGATTTCACACGGTTGGCACGGATCTTTGCCGTGGCAAGGTTCTCGGTTTCACTGCCCAGCGAGTTGCAGTAGCCGTCAATCAATAGCGGCAGCTTGCCGTCAAGAATTGTGGCTTTGTTGCTTTCGATACATTCCAACAGGCGGGCAAGCTCTGTGTCATTCCCATTCCAAGGCACGTAAAACATGTCCTTCTGCGGAACGAACCGGAAGGTGTAGGTCGTGTCTGCTTTCTGCTGCGCTATGACAGGAAAAGCTACCGTCATCAGCCACAGAAACAGGGTAAGAAAAGTGATTTTTCTGCTCATATAAACTTGAATTTATTATCTTTGTCTTCCCCAAAGGTAATAAACGACATTTATCGTCCCAAATATTATAATCGCTTTTTCTCTTAGTTTTCAACGTTTTACGAAAATTGTCGAATGAGCACTTTTCAAATTGTCGAATAAGCACTTTTTTGTCGTTTGAGCACTTTTTTGTCGTTTGAGCACTTTTTGGAAATTAAATTCTGTGACTTTTTTCATTGACTTATTCCAAATTCGCCTTTCTCCACTTGGCTGGCGTGCACCCTTCCTTCTCGGTAAATGATTTGATAAAGTTACTGCGTGAAAGAAAACCGGAAGACTCAGCCAGTTTCTGCACATTGATTTCCGGATGCTCCTTCAGCATGTTTTTCGCATACTCCAGCCGAAGACCGGTTATCCATTCACGGAATGTCATTTTATACGTAGTCTTGATATAAGCGGAAAGATAGGTACGGTTGGTATGAAGTATTTCGGACAGTTCCTTTATGGTAAGTCCCTGCCGGATATAGCCGTCTGTCTTTATCCAATTGTTAATCTTCTCTGTAATTTCAGTATAGGACACAGGGATTTCCTGCTCCGAGACTGCTTCTGTGTCTGTTTCCGTATCTCTCTGAAGTTCTTCTTCTGATTGTATGTCCTGCTCAAAAGCATTTTCTACCTGTTCATAAAACATCAGATAGTTCTGATAACTGCAGAAAAGATAGATGTAGAACGGGATTGACGACAAAATCCAGATAAAAACATATTCGTCTGGCAGAAATGTCAGCAATCCGCATCCGACACCGAAGATAAGTGCCCAATAGGTAAAAATGGACAGCCATTCTATATATGCTCCTATATCATCTGCATGCGTATCATCGAAAATCCGGACGGCTCTCCAGTACGCAATAATGACCCTGCCGGCCAGGACAAGCCCGTAAACCACCAACCATGCCGCCAAAGCCAGCAATGCGACTTTCTGCACGGCACCACCCGGCAACAGAAATAAGGTGACTCCGGAAAGGAATGAAAAGATGACCCAAAGAATGGTATGTGTCCGCGACCTTTTCCGCGTGATATAGAATCGGTCGAGCAGTGTGATCATTGCCGAACTGAACAGATAATAGCATAAAAAATAAGTGGACAGGTTCATCAATATGGCCGAATTGACATTTTTGAACCTTATTCCGAAAAAGAAATGTACTGAATAATTGGCGGCAAGCAACAGCAGTGCGATACCCATTATCCGCCGGGAGCGGAGATAGTTTTCGAAAATTTTCTTCTCTGGTGTCTTGGCAAACAGAAAATAAAAGCCAAAGAATACCATCAGCGGCAATGCAATACAAAGCGAATAACTATATATAGATTCTTCCATAGTTCCACAGATTAATCATCCTTTACTCTTACAAAGGTACAGTTTTTTTCTCTGTAGCTGTGTACTTCAAGTGTCATTTTTATGGCATTTATCCTCGAGAAGAGAGATGGAGGCAATAATATGATATTCAAAAGCAGGCTTTATAAGAAAAATGTCGGGATATAAATCAGAACCGGGGTACAGATGTATCCAAAAATACCGACAAAAGGAAACGGCTATAAATAAAAAAAGGAGTACCGCTGTACTCCAACCTTTGTTAACCTTAAATCT
>OGEP01003835.1_pt1 | contig 10709 bp, 8 predicted proteins | sample 1570721 | NCBI WGS metagenome assembly OGEP01 (sample SAMEA2582131, study PRJEB24529) | metagenome | biome: Human gut stool | place: China | collected 2011 | reverse complement strand
ATTTTCAGATAATAACATAGCTACGTCAACCCTTTCTTACAAAATTATATTTATATTTAAATTATAGCAAATATAGTTAATCTTGTAAATTATTTAAAAACATTGAATTTTGATTTATTCTTTATCCGTCAAATTCCCTGTGTCATTGTTCCCATTGTACAAGAATTTTGGTACATCTTTTTTTCTTGAAAGTCCTAACTTTCCTCCAAGTATAGCACCTCCTACTCCATCATTTTTCATCATAATATATAAAATTCACCACCTAGTATATTTACTATAACATTTTCTGCATTTAATAAATAATACTTTCTTTTTCTAAATATAAAAAAGGATATCTTAAAATTTTTCGCATAAATATCTATTTTAAGTTCTTGCTAAAAATAGATATTTATAGAAAAATTTAAGATACCCTTTTTATGTATCAGAAAAATCTTATTTTCCCTGTTCTCTATGTAAATCTTTTATTCTCTCTATCGCCTTTAATGTACCCATCTTAGAATGGTCAAATGTAAGTCCACCCTGGAAGTAAACATTGTACGGTGGTCTTATTGGAGCATCAGCACTTAATTCTATTGAAGAACCCTGAACAAAAGCTCCTGCAGCCATTATAACCTCGTCTTCGTACCCTGGCATCGCCCATGGAACTGGTGTAACGAATGAATCAACTGGCGCCGCATACTGAACACCTTCACAGAATCTAACAACTTCTTCTGGATTTCCAAGCTGAACACACTGGATTATATCACTTCTTAAGTCGTCATAAGCTGGAAGTACTTTATATCCTAATTTTTCAAAAGCTCTAGCACAGAATATGGCTCCCATTACAGCCTGAGATACAACATATGGAGCCATGAAGAATCCCTGAAGTACGCTTCTTGTAGTTCCAAATGTAAGACCACATTCTTTACCTATACCAGGACAAGTTAGTCTATATGATATCTGTTCAACTAAATCATGTCTGCCAACTATATATCCACCAGTTAAAGCAAGTCCTCCACCTGGGTTTTTGATTAATGATCCAGCCATTATATCTACCCCAACATCTGTTGGTTCTTTAGTATCTAAGAACTCACCGTAGCAGTTATCAACCATTATTATAACTTCTGGTTTAACTCTTCTAACTTCTTTAACAGCTTCTTCTATATCTTCTATTGATAGAGATTTTCTCCATTCATATCCTTTAGATCTCTGTATCATAACTAATTTAGTTCTGTCGTTTATTTTAGCTTCTATACCATCTATATCTATATTTCCATCTTCTCTGAAATCTAACTGACTATATGTAACACCGTATTCTTTTAGGCATCCTTTTTCTTCTCTTATACCTATAACCCCCTGAAGAGTGTCGTATGGTGCTGATGTTATAGAAAGTATTTCATCTCCTGGTCTTACTAATCCCTGAACAGTTAATGATAGTGCATGAGTACCGTTAACTATTATAGGTCTAACAAGCGCATCTTCTGTATGGAATACTTTTGCGTATATTTCTTCTATCTTTTCTCTACCTAAATCGTTGTATCCGTATCCAGTAGTCCAGTTGAAGTGGTTATCACTTAAATTGGCTTCCTGCATAGCTCTTAATACTTTGTACTGATTGTATTCTCTTATTTCTTTGATCTCATCAAATTTAAATTTGATGTCTTCCATAACCTCTTCTGAGAATTTCATCATTTCATCGTCTATATTGTAGTGTTCTTTTAAAAAATCTCTTGTAATATCTAACATTTCTTACTCCTTTTTCTTTGTATCTTAGTATATTATGCTTATGTTATCTACTGGCTGAACGGTAGATACAGCGTGTTTGTATATTAAGCTCTGTTTTTTATCTTCTCCCTCTAGTAGAATAACATAGCTATCAAATCCTTTTACAGTTCCTTTAACCTTTACACCATTAACAAGATATATGAAAACAGCTTTTTTCTCTTTTCTCGCCTGATTTAAGAATAAATCCTGTAAGTTTAATACTGCATTTTTCATTTTCTAATCCCCCTAAAACAATTTATTTAAAATCAAAATCAAAACTTTTTCTTACTAAAGCATTTCTTTGACATAAGAAACAACTGCATCTTTTAATTCTTCGGCTGAATCAAATTTATCAATTTCAAACCATTTTGCATCTTCGTATCTTCTAAACCAAGTTAGCTGTCTTTTTGCATAACGTCTAGAATCTCTTTTTATTATTTCTATGGCTTCGTCAAGAGTATACTCTCCATCGAAGTATTTTATAATTTCTTTGTATCCGATTCCCTGCATAGAAATCATATCTTTTGTGTATCCTTTTTCAAGAAGTCCTTTAACTTCTTCAATTAAACCATTTTTTAGCATTATATCTACTCTTAAATTTATTCTATCATATAATGCCTGCCTATCTCTATTTAAAACTATTATAATTGGTCTATACTTTTTATTGTATCTTAAATCTTTTGAGAAGTCATTCATCTTTTCTCCACTCATAGCAACTTCTATTGCTCTTATAACTCTTTTTGTGTTGTTTGGATGAATTCTTTCAGCAGCTTCTTTATCTAATGAAACTAGTTTTTCGTACATATACGCAGGTCCATTTTCTTCAAGTTCTTTGTTTAACTCTTCTCTTAGTTCCTGATTTGCATCAGATTTTCCAAAGTCCATATCGTATATTAGAGAGTTTAGGTAAAGTCCTGTTCCTCCAGTGACTATTACATTTTTTCCTCTACTAGAAATTTCATCTATGTATTCTTCTGCCATTCTTTTGTATTCAGATACAGAAAAAGGCATATCTGGCTCTATTTCATCTACTAGATAGTGCTTAACTCCCTGCATTTCTTCTTCAGTTACTTTTGCACTACCTATGTCCATATATTTGTATATCTGCATTGAGTCTGCAGATACTATCTCTGCATCAACTGCCTTTGCAAGCTGTATTGAAAGATCTGTCTTTCCAACTGCAGTAGGTCCAGTAAGGATTATTAGTGGTGTTGTCATAATACCCATCCCTTCTTATTTTTCTACATTATTCTCTTGAACATCTTCTCTATTTCAACTTTAGAAATCTCAACCATTGTAGGTCTACCATGTGGGCAAGTGTATGGATTTTCACATTTTTCAAGCTGTTTAAATAGAGATTCTATTTCTATATTTTGAATTCTATCATTTGCTTTAATCGCCGATTTACAAGCCATTATCGCAAATCTATCATCTTTTAAATCGTAGTTATTTGATATTTTATCTATGTTGTCTATCAATTCTAAGATGAATTTTTCCGATTGTGGAGTTCCAAATAGGTTAGGCACACCTCTTATCAGGATATTATTCATCCCAAATATTTCTACTTCAAATCCAAAGTTTCTAAATATATCTAAGTTTTTTTCAACTTGTAGCATATCCACGCTTGATAGCTCTAACACAATTGGATCTAATAACATCTGCATGTGTACTTCTCTTTTGTGGAATGCGTTCATATATCTTTCAAACAAAACTCTCTCATGTGCTGCGTGCTGGTCCATTAGATACATAGATTCTCCCTTTTGAAGTACTATATATGTATCAAATACTACTCCAACAACTTTATAATATTTAAGAGAAAATCCGGCTTCTTTTTTCTCTATTTCATCTCTCTTTTCTGAATCAAGTATTGCACCTTCTGCAGTGAATGCCATCTGAGATTCTGTTTCAGATATTTTATTATTATTCTCTAATTTAGTATCATTGTTATACTTAAAGCCACTAGATTTAGTTTTTACTTCTTTTTTCTTTTTCTCTTCAAAATCATCCAACTTAATAAATGAGTTTACATCTACCTCATCAGATAAATCTATCGGCTTAATTTCTTTATCATCAATTTTTGAATTCATTTCATTAGAGTATTGACTTGCATTTCCAAAATCCTGATTTTTAAATATGTTGTTATTAAAATCTGTTTTTTCTATAAAACCTTGTTTTGTTGTAAAGTTGTTTTCTTCTATAAAGTCTTGTTTTACTGCTCTATCTTTAGGAACTCTGTCAAATGTTTCATACTTCCCAATTAGGCTTTGTTTAAGCAGTTTTGCCCTAATATATTCCATTATTTCTAATTTTATCTCATTTTCCTTTTCAAACTTAACCTCAATCTTACCTGGATGTATGTTTACATCTACCTTTTGTGGATCAAGGTGCAAGTTTATGAAACAAACTGCATGCTTGTTTATAGGAATTATTGATTTATAGGCATTTGCAATCGCATCGTAAATTATCTTACTTTTTACAAATCTACCATTTATATATACATGCTGTAGATTTCTGTTAGAACGGTATATATTGTTATTTCCTATGTATCCATCTATTTTGAAAAGGCTACAATCATAGTTAATTTCAATCAAGTTTTCAGAAACTTCTCTGCTATATATGCTTCTAACAGCACTTACTAGTTTTCCATCTCCTGGAGTATTGACCATTAGCTTTCCTGCATTAAGGTATCTAAATTTTACATTTGGATATCCTATCGCAAGCTTATTCACAATTTCTGTGATATTCATAAGCTCAGCATGGTCTGTTTTTAGGAATTTTTTTCTCGCTGGAGTATTAAAGAATAAATCTTTAATCACAATAGATGTTCCAGTATTTGCACCAACGGCTTCTTTTGCTTCTATGTTTCCTCCAACTAGAGTGATTTTTGTTCCAACAGCTTCATCTTCGAATTTTGTAGTCATTTCTAGTTTTGAAACTGCACATATAGAAGCAAGTGCCTCTCCTCTAAATCCAAGCGTAAATAGATTAAATAAGTCATCTATTTTATCTATTTTACTAGTTGCATGTCTTAAAAAGCACTTTTTAACCTCACTTGAAGGAATTCCACATCCATTATCAGTTATCTTGATAAGCGACTTTCCACCGTTTTCAACCTCGATTATTATTCTATCAGCACCAGCATCTATTGAGTTTTCAACGAGTTCTTTTACAATAGATGATGGTCTTTCAACAACCTCTCCAGCTGCAATTTTGTTTATAGTTATTTCGTCTAGCAGGTTTATTCTATTTTTCATAATAATCCTCCTAACAATTTATTTTGAGCTTTCTTCCTGAGCTATTTTTTGAAGCTCAAATATTTTATTCATCGCATCAAGTGGAGTCATATTCATAAGATTTAGAGATAGTATCTCTTCCTCTAGCTTGCTTTTTTCCATACTTCCAAATGAAATCTGCACTCCAGAAGTACTGTATTCCACTTTTTTGCTCTTTTTAGACTGTTTTTCTTTTAATTGTTTAGAAAGCGAGTCTATCTTTTCCTTAAGTTCTTTATTTTTATCGTTTAAGTTATCGTTTATATTTTTTAGACTATTATTTTCTGTTTTTAAATTGTCTACTTCTATTTTTAATCCCTTACATTCTTCAAAGCTCTTATCTTCATAAGATGCTTTTTCAGCAACTCTATCTTCTATATTTGCTATATTTTGTGCAAATCCACTATTTCCATTATCAGAAGACAATGCATTTAATACACTCATATTGCTTACATGGTTCTTTTCTAAATCAGATAGTATCTCAGCTGATCTGTTTATAACCTCATCTGGCAGTTTTGCCAGCTTAGCAACATATATACCATAACTCTTATCAGCTGCTTGAGGAATTATCTTTCTAAGGAATATTACATCATTTCCATCTTCTTTAACCCCTATAGAGTAGTTTTTAACCTCGTCAAACTCATCTTCTAAATCAGTTAATTCGTGGTAATGAGTTGCAAATAATGTCTTACATTTTATATTTTTCTGAATGTACTCGACTATAGACCAAGCTAAACTTATTCCGTCATAAGTACTAGTTCCACGACCTATTTCATCAAGTATAACTAAACTCTTATCTGTAGCATTTTTAAGAATCATTGATACTTCATTCATCTCAACCATAAATGTAGACTGTCCCTGAGATAAGTCGTCACTTGCTCCAACTCTTGTAAATATTCTATCCATTATCGGAATATCAGCGTACTCTGCTGGTACAAATGAGCCTATGTGAGCCATAAGTGCAATTATCGCAGTTTGTCGCATATATGTAGATTTACCTGACATATTTGGTCCTGTGATTATGTTTATAGTATTTTCTCCAGTTTTTAAATATGTATCATTTGGAACAAAGTTTTCTATTCCTACAATATTTTCAACAACTGGATGTCTACCATTTTTTATCTCTAATCTATTTTCGTTGTTTATATTTGGTTTTACATATCCATTTTGTGAAGCTGTTTCAGCAAGTGCAGCATATACGTCTACATTTGCTACAATATGCGCAACTTCCTGTATTCTGTTTATATTTTTATAAACAGCACTTCTAATTTCTGTAAAGATTTCATATTCTATAGCTTTTATTTTTTCCTCAGCATTTAGAATTTTTTCTTCTATTTCTTTTAGTTCTGGAGTGATAAATCTCTCCGCATTGCTAAGTGTCTGCTTTCTTATGTAACTTTCATCGATATTTGCTTGAGCTAAATTAGCTTTAGTAATTTCTATGTAATATCCAAAAACTTTATTAAATCCTATTTTTAATGATTTAACCCCAGTTCTTTCTTTTTCCTTAGCTTCTATATCTTTTATTATATTCGCTCCGTTTTTAGAAATATCTCTAAGCTCATCAAGCTCCTTGTTGTATCCTGTTTTTATTATATTTCCGTCTTTTATTGTAATAGCAGGATCTTCCTTTATCGAATCCTCTATTAACTGATAAATATCCTCTAAAGTATCCATACTATTTATGTATTCTTTTAAAATTACACAGCTTGAATTTCCAACTGTTTCTTTTAATAGAGGTAATTTTTCTATAGAATGTTTTAAGTTTATTAATTCTTTAGGAGTTACTTTTTCAAAAGCTATTTTCCCAGAAATTCTTTCTATATCGTAAATTTTCTTTAATATTTCAATTAAGTCTTCTTTTAATATATAGTCGTCGTTTATTTCTTCTATTATGTTTAATCTATATTCTATTTTTTCTTTGTTTATAAGTGGCTGTTCTACGTATTTTCTAAGAAGTCTACCACCCATTGCAGTAGATGTTCTGTCTAATACATGAAGAAGTGATCCTTTTTTCTTTCCACCTCTTATAGTCTGTGTAAGCTCAAGATTTGTTCTTGTGAACATATCAAGTACCATATATTCTGATGAGTTGTACACGTTTATAGAGCTCATATTAGACGTTATCTGCTTCTGAGTAGAATATATATAATTTAAAATTATAGCTATACTTTTCTTTATAAGTCCGTCGTTATCTAAATCCAGTGTTTCTATGTATTCACTTGGGAAGTAGTCAAATATTATCGACTCTTCTTCCATACCATCATCAAAGCTTTCATTTATGTATATATTTCCAACCGTTGCAATATCTCTTATCTTATCAATAAATGAAAGGTCATTTAATATTATCTCTGAAGGGTTTACCTTTGCTATTTCTTCAACTATTTTATCCTCGTTTAAATAAGTCGCATTTAATTCTCCCGTACTTATGTCTACATATGATAACCCGATCATATTTTTATTTCTGTATATAGACATTAGGTAGTTGTTTTTCTTGTTTTCTAAAAGTGAGCCATCAAGTACAGTACCCGGTGTTATAACTCTTATAACATCCCTTTTTACTATTCCTTTTGCCTTAGCTGGATCCTCTAACTGCTCACCTATTGCAACTTTGTACCCGTTTTCTACTAATTTTGATATATATGAATTGGCAGAATGGAAAGGTACTCCACACATTGGAGCTCTTTCTTCTAAACCACATGCTTTTCCAGTAAGTGCTATTTCAAGTGTTTTTGAAGCTACTATCGCATCATCAAAGAACATTTCATAAAAATCGCCCAATCTATAGAATAGTATACAGTCTTTGTATCTATCTTTTGTTTCCATATACTGTTTCATCATGGGCGTAAGTTTTTTTCTATCTACTTCCATCTTATTCCTCCATTTCAAATTATTATTAAATCAACTACTTTGTATTTTTCTTTTATCAAATATTTTTTCATCGTTCATTTGACTAAAATTTTGTCTCATTGTTTTATTATACCATATTTTTTTAAAGTTACGCATTATAACTCGTTGCTTCAAATGTAATTGAAAACATTCTTTCTTTCGTGTAAAATTAAATCGTATTATTTTTTACGTGATAGATATTTTTGAGGGAGGTTTTGTTTTGAAAAAGATAGTTTATAATATGGATCTTTGTAATGCTTGTTTTAAATGTCATACAGCTTGTGCAAAGGTTCATTCGGATAAAGAAGGACTTAGTTGCAGAAAAATGAAGAGAGTTGAAAATCCTGTTACTAATTCTTTTAGACTGATTACAGAGTCTTGTAGACATTGCGAGGATCCAACTTGTCTTAACAACTGTTCTCATGATGTTTTTTCTGTGGACCCAGAAACTGGTTTTGTAATTACCCATGAGGAAAATTGTATAGGATGCCAGATTTGTTCGTTTGTATGTCCATTTGATATACCTAAATTTGCAAACGAAAAATTAGTAAAATGCGATGGATGTAATGACAGAGTAAAGGCTGGACTATTACCTGCATGTGTAGAAGCATGCGAATCTCACGCATTACATTTAATAGACTGTAAATAGAAAAAAGAAGCTATTTAATCTTCTCTCCAGGATCAGACGCATTTAGTATTTTTTGAAAATGTAGTAATATGAGCGTCTTCCATTGTCGAGTACGATTTAAATAGCTTCTTTTTATTGCAGTTTGTTAAATTGTAATTCGCGAGATTTTTTATTTTAGTGTTATTTTCCTCAGATTTTTCATTTGGTTTTTTATATTATAAGTTATAATATAGTTATAGATAATATTTTATTAAACTAAGCAAGAACACTCGTGACTTTAGTCATGGGAGGTTCAGTCCTTATAGAAAGGAGTTTTTCCTATGAAGCTTATGTACGATGAAGAGATTTTATACAAAGTTATGACGGATCAAGTTTTACCAAATGTGTTTAAAGAGATTTATTCAATTCCTAATCATTTAATTCTAGCAGTTATTCAAAAGATAAATAATGTATCATTTAATCAAAATTGTATAATTTCTATAAATAATGAAGGGCTTTTGTTTGGATTTATGAGTAAGTTAAAGGTCGATAAGGCAACTGATTATCATTTCTTTAAATTTAAAGATATGCAGGGAATTGCCTTGAAAAATGGTATTTTCGGTATGAAGATAATTATCCAATTTAAGAGCGGAACGAGATATCAATTATATGCGAGTAAGAAAAGCAACAATAATCTACCAAATCAGACAGAAAATCTAGGGTATATTATTTCTGTACTTGCAGCCAAAAATTTAAATGATATGAGTAGCAAGAAGTATAGTGGAATAAAGTGGGAAAATAGAAAGTCGTCGTTTGCCTATGTTTCTACTTTAATATTGGCTCTACTAATTCCAATCTGTTTTATAAATCGTATAAAAAGTACTTTGCTTTTCACAGTTATAGTTGTCGCTGTTTGGATTGTACATTTCATATTGTTTTCTGCACTTGCAACTTCTAGTGAAAAAAGAAAGAACAAAAAATTTACAGAGGAGTACAATAAAATTATTGAAAAGTATAATGAGTCAAAAGATGATTACCAATTATACTGTGATTTAAAAAGTATTTTAAATCATCCTCGTACTAAAGACGCTAAAAATGTATATTATTTATCACTGTCTACAGCAGCGTCAAATATAGGATATTTTAATGAATCTCTAGATTATTTGGATATGGTCGAATATTTAGAGGGCGATATTTTGAATAAAGCTGTTAATCAGCAGAAAGAGGATATAAAAACACGAATATATAATCAAAATAATTAAATAATTTTCGTGTTTTGTATGAATTTATTTTGAATTTTTAACAATAAAATGAATTAATTTTATTATTTTTAAGCAAAATGCAAAAAATAGATGAAAAATGTTAAGATTTTTGGTATAATATGAAAAAGTGTGTGTATATTAATAATCGATTACGCATAAAACAATTTTTATTGTTTAACATATTAAAATTTTAGGAGGCTTATCTATATGAACAAAGTAGTAATAATGGATCATCCATTAGTTCAGCACAAATTAACTTTAATGAGAGATAAAAACACTGGATCAAAAGATTTCAGAGAATTATTAACAGAAATAACTATGCTTATGGGATACGAAATAACAAGAGATCTTCCACTAGAAGAAGTTGAAATAGAAACTCCACTTGTTAAGACTAAAGCTAAAGTAATAGCTGGTAAAAAATTAGGTATTGTTCCAATATTAAGAGCGGGATTAGGAATGGTAGACGGATTACTTTCATTAGTTCCAGCTGCTAAAGTTGGTCATGTTGGTCTATACAGAGACCCAGAAACTTTAAAACCAGTTGAATACTACAGCAAATTCCCTAAGGATATAAACGAAAGAGATATGATAGTTGTAGACCCAATGTTAGCTACTGGTGGTTCTGCAGTTGCAGCTATAGACGTTGTTAAAAGAGAAGGAGCTAAAAGTGTTAAATTAGTTAACTTAGTAGCTTCTCCAGAAGGAATAGCAGAAGTTCACAAATATCATCCAGACGTTGATATATTTGTAGCAGCTCTTGACGAAAGATTAAATGAACATGGATACATATTACCAGGTTTAGGAGATGCTGGAGATAGATTATTCGGAACTAAATAACAAAGACAAGAGTATATCTGCTCTTGGCTCCAGGCTTCAGCGCCCCACACTGTTAGAGTAACACATTTAGCAGTTGTGGGGCGCTTGCAGTATTGTCGC
>OGEP01003830.1_pt1 | contig 10727 bp, 8 predicted proteins | sample 1570721 | NCBI WGS metagenome assembly OGEP01 (sample SAMEA2582131, study PRJEB24529) | metagenome | biome: Human gut stool | place: China | collected 2011 | reverse complement strand
ATGTAAGTCCCTTTTCTCCTGCATCCCATTCCTCGTTTTTTAGCTTCTTAATAACTTCTGCAAATTTTTCGTGCTGTGGATTATCAATATCATTGTAACAACGATGGAGCATCCAGATATTGTGCGGGGTTGGCTTTTCACTTACCGAAGCAATTAACAGTTCTTCATACCCATTTTTATAGAACTGTTCAACAAAATGTACCAGTTCTCCCGGCATTCCAAAATCTACCGAAGGATTGTCTGCAATAATTTCTAAAATCGGTGCTACAAATTCGTAAGGATTAGAATATGTATTTATAGGGAAAATATGATAATTGGCAAATACAATTTCCAATCTTCCCTGTGGATCTGCAGTTCTGTATGATCCAATTAAATCTCTATCATTTGCTTTAGTTTCCATCGTGTATCTCCTGTAAAACAATATTTCGATGTACTAAAGCCAACCGGTTTGCTTTTTGTATCTCGATTACAAATATTATTCTACGGATAATCACGGAGAAAATCGTTACCCAAAGCTCGTACTTCATGTACGATTTCCTCGTACATTTACAAAAAACAAGACAGACTCAACTACTGAGTCTGCCTCTACATCTGAACATGTACTATAAAATTATTACTTACTTCCTCTACTCTTTTGATATGCAGGATTATTTGGATTCATTTGATTTGCTCTGTTATTTGCCGCAGCTCTAGAAGCCGAGTTATTCGGATTCTTTTGATTAGCATAATTATCCATCTGCTTCTGAGTGTGATTATTACTTGATACCTTGCTCATTTTCTGTCCTCCTTTTTCAGTATAGACAGTATTTACTGCTTCAAGGTAAATATGAAAAGAATCTGTTTCCGGATGCTTATTCTTATTCTTTAAGTATAGTGATGCTAATTGATCCTTACCATTATGGCTAAAAATATAATCTTCCTTCTTAGATGCATCATATAACAAAGCAATTTCATTAAGTTGATATTCTCTAGATTTCCTATCAACAACCAATCTACAGTACTGACCGTTATTATTTCTTATCAATATGCCTAAATCCAAATTATAGCTTTCTTCCGAATGTTCAAACCTTATAACAGATTTTCTTTCTCTCCCATAGAAAAACAAATCACCTGCAATATCATCAAATGCTTTTCTAACACGCCCTCTTAATCCTTGGAGATTATTTCGAACATCTTGCGGTACTTTTGAAAAACAAATATTATAATCGAGATCAAAATGACCGTCCTCATCAGCAGTTACCAGATTACTCCTTACACTACCCACAGGCATAATAGAGGCTTTCATACCATATTTTTCTTCCATTACATCCACTAATTCCTCAAGAATATCCTCTACCTCGGCTTTGGGACCGGAGAGTCTTTTCTTACCTACGTATGTGTACATACTGTCTCCTTTCTTTCCCAAGCCTCCCATCTAGCTATGCACCGCTAAATCATTACAGAATACTCCCATATACGCAGTTTTGTCAATATCATATTTTAAAAATTCATCTGTGCAGCTAATTTTATTTGGTTAAGTAGCAATTCTTTCACTTTTTCATCTTTTATAGAACTCAATACAGCAATTACACTTCAATAATTCTTCTGTGTGTTCCAAATGACATCCTCTGAGCATCTTCACTATAAAAAATTTTCCCTGCCTATATAAAAATTAGCAGATTATGTGTCCGTAAAAACGGACTCTAAAGATGATTTTTCAGACTTTTTCAGTCCAAAATCTCCTCCATTTTTAACATATTACCACCAGATTTTTATTTTGCGGTCGCCCTAAAAGCGACTTCAATAAATGCAAAAATCGGCATCAAACCCATTCCTAGATTCAACACCGATTCTTCTTGCTATGCTTTCTTGATTTCTTTGTCGCCTATGGCATTAGTGGTTGTTAATAAGACTTATACTTCCAACAATCTTCTTTTTGTCATAAATAAAATAGCCCTCACGTCTCTGCCATTTTTGATTTATATCTCCCATAAAGTACTGTTTTTCACCAATTACCGTCCAAAAAGCTTGTGCTCCTGTCTTCGTAATATATTCATCGAAGACATCCCTACGAATCACGATTTCAGTATGCTCATTTCCCACAAGAGCCAAATCCAAAGCTACTATTTCTTCATCTCTGTAGAAAACTCCATCGACATTTTTCTCATATAGATGCATCTCTTGTATTATTTGCCCCGCCGGAATTGCAAAAGAAGAGGCTTCCTCCTGAGACGCATCATACTCTTCTTCCCACATGAAATTAACTGCAGCCGAAAAGGCTTTCAATCCTGCCTCATCTTCCTCTTCATCGCTTCTTACAAATTCTGAAGCATATCCAGGACTCCAAGCATACTCCCGTGAATACAATGAATAGCAGCTTTGCATTCCGTTAGAACTACTAGCAAAGCCCGCCTCTGCTAAATCCTTCTCTATACATTTTGATTTTTTGTTTGGCAATATATACATTGTAGCAATTGTCCATATATGTTGCTCACCCCTAGGGAAACCCGAAACTGAATATTCATCATTTTCCGGTCGCAATTTATTTTCCTGATAAATGTATAATGATATCCATTCGCTTCCATCTATATCCTTATGAATAAATCGTCCAGGAAAATCTGTGAACATTTTATCTTCTCCACGTACCCATAATTGAGCCTCCTCATCTGATGAATTAATATCACAGAAGCTTTCCTCTCCATACATAGGTAACGACATTTTCGGATTGGTTTCTTTTAAATGTATTTTAATATTCAATGTAGGATCAAAATCTCTTACATATGGGTTCCACGAGCCTTCATAGGCAACTCCTATTTCATCATTCCAATCCCAGCTCTTTACATTGTTCGTATCTGATACTCTCGCCAGAATATTATACATAGCAATCCATTGATATTTTTTTCCAATACGCTCAACACGTTTCACATGATGCCTATCGTATCCACTTCTTTGTTGATCATATTCTGCAAACCACTCTGCATTATATCCCAAATCATTCAATATAAATTGCATAGCGTAATAATAAATGTTTGATATGTCTACATTGACAAAATCCTCCAAAGCTGACTGGAAAACATATCTTCCAAAATCGCCATACAGCCCCACGCCTTTTACCATTAAATCAAACTTCATCGAAAACAGCAGCGGCCAAAGTCCACTGTCACGATATTTATCATCACCATAATCAATTTCCTCAACCACCGGAATCGGTTCTGATTTATATGGAGGTTTCACTTTTTGTAATTGTATAGTTTCCAATTCTTCAGGATATTCTGCCGCATACCTTTCAACTATAAGACGTGCATAATCCCTCAACAAAATATCTGGATAAATCATCTCTTTATCAAAGACTTCTTTATATACCCACTGTGCTAAATTTTTAAATACTGTAAAATCCTCATTCTTTCGCTTCATCACAGCACCAAACACAATACCATATAGACGCTGTAAAATGTACGGATCATTAACATCCTTAAACAATTCCAACAATTTTACACAAACCGAAAAATGATCCTTCAGAACTTCAATAACAGCTTTAGAGACTCTATCTCTAAGATTCCTGTTCGAGGAAGAAAGCATCCAGGTATATGTAATCGTTAATAAAAATGCTTTATTATCAGACATTCCATCCAATGTGTTTCCAGCCTCAATGTAATGAGCAAGGCTAATCATTCGATTATTCTCGTCAAAATCATTGATAACCATAGTCCACAAAAGATCTCTTTTGTTCATTGGATATTGATTTAATAATTTGGTTAGACCAAGTGCATTAAGATCACTTTTTTCTTTTACAGAATTTTCTATAAAAACATCCCATACTCGCCTACGGTCAGCTGGATACTTATTTATCATCTCAAAAAAATTATCATACGTTATATGTGAGCTTCTCCATATAAAAGAAGAATAATAATCATCTATAAGACAATTCTTGTCCCAATTATCTTCCACCTTATCTATTAACTCAACAAGCTCGTCTCCGTATTTCATTGCATATAGCGACGCAACCATGACAAATATAGATTCATTACCATAATTATTTATGTTCCCGGCATCATCAATATCAAGTAACTCTTTTTCACAGAATTTTATGATTTTTTCCTTACTCTGTTCTCTATCAACTATTCTTGCTGCTTTTAAATAATCTTCCAAAAGATTATATCCGATATAATAATGCTCCTCCTGTTCTCGAACAAAAGATGTTAGGACACCTGCTCTTTCTATAGCATTCAAGTAACTGATCTTATTAACAACACCATATAAACTCCAGGAATTTAGACCAAATAATTCCCGCTTTGTAATGGTTCCATTTCCTGCTACATCGAGCATTTCATAAATTAACGGTTTTAACAAACCTACAGTTTCTGATAATCCTGCTCCTTTAGAGCCTTCTTGATCTGCCTGTTTTAAGACCTTATCAATAAGAGTCAACAAGCCTTGTTCTTCTCCGTCATATGTAGAACAAAACCATGTCAAAAACAGCGGATTCGTCATCTCCGAATGCAAATAATACTCAGGCGAAAAAGGTATTCCAAAACTTGATAAAAACTCATAGATTCTAGCTGGAGATTCATCTGCCAAGCCTGTATGTCTAATCATGGCAATTTGACCAGAATCTTTTTTATCAAGTATATCTTGGCTTAATGTCAACTCCTCAAAACCTGTTCTTAAAGAAATAATCAATTTGACATGAACATACTGCTCTAATGTTGCAATAATACGGTTAAGACCATTTTTCCAAGCATCCCTGCTTTTACTTTCATTAATTGCATCTATTAAAATGATAGCATCTTCACCAAGCAGCTCACCCTTTTCATCCATCACCGACACAAGAGATTCAAAATTTTGATCAAAACTTACCCCTTCCAGATTGTTCATTATCTGAGCTTCAATACTTTCATCCGAAATAAAGGTCTGTCCTAAAAGCAATAAGACCGGACGCCCACTGTCTACCATTCTTTTTGCAGCTGTAGCAAGTAACTGAGATTTTCCAGTTCCCATATCACCAGTAATAATTGCACTTTTACACCTAAGCATGGTTTTCTCAGTTTTTGAAAAATCAAGGCATGACACTACTCCCAGTATTCTCTCGATAGAAAACTCTTCATCTCTAAGTTTTTTATATTCCGGGGCTTCGTATGAATGTTTTGACATTTCATCACGAATCTCTATTAATCTGTTTTTTAAATCATCCCAGACTTCACTGCATTCATTTTCAAAACGATCCTTCCAGTCAAGCGCACTCAAAAAAGATCTTACATCAATATCCGCTATAGATTTTGCCCATTTTGTAAGTTGCGTTATTTCATTTTTATATTTACCATTACATCTCCATCTTAAGTCCTTTAATTCGCATATAAGATTCTCTTTCTTAGCATTAACCTCTGCAATACCGGCACTTTCTCTCAAAAAAAGAGAAATATTCCTTTGCGCTTCTGTAGCAACATTGAATAACGAATTGTATCTCCTACCCAAATTTGCAAGACTCAAATCAACATTTTTTTGAAACCACTCATCATCCAGACTATCAAGGCCAAAATAACAAGAAAGAACCGGCGGAAAATTCATAGCTTGATCTAAAATAGTCTGACCGGTAACCAATTCCATCTTGATTCCTTCTAAAGATAATAATTTCGTAATTTCTTTGTATGAGTCACATGTTTCCGTTATATCTTTATTGCAATAGAGATAAATAATATCTAGTTTGCCTGCATAATGTGCAATAGCTTCGTTTACCGATTTTTTAATCTGTGCATACCCAATTGCATTATCAAAATGCTTTGCCTGAAAGCTAATTTTAGTTCTTCCATCTTTGGCTAATACCGGTGCGACCTCTACCCCTGGATGATTATGATCAGAGTGAAGTATCGTTCCCTCCTTGCATAATTCTCTGAGAAAAAGGGAGCGCGACAAATTTTCAAACGCTATTTTTTTATCAGAATGAAGCTGTTCAAAATGACTCCACGTCAATTCATACTGGTTAGTTCCGATCACTACCATCCACCTCCGTATCTCTTCTAACATAGCTAATTTCTATGTCATATCCCAATGCTTCCATAATCTATACAAATGTAGGGTTTATAACGCCGCTTGTTTTCTTTATAACCCTATTCACATAAGATTTTGTAGTTCCAATCCGCTCCGCAACCTATGCCTGCGTCGTTGAATTCTTTATACATTTAACTTTTACATCAATTTCAATGTTGTTTTTTACCATAATAATAACCCTCATAAGATTTCACAAATCAGATAACTAATTATACCTTATGTCTCATGATAGAACAACTACTCCCCTTGCCTTTTATTCCTGAGCATATGCTCGCGCGGACCTGCCACGATACACTTCGAGCCGTCCATGACCGCCAGTTCATCCATTGTCATCAAATCTTTGCCACAATGTCAAGTGATGAATTGGTGTCAAATTATCTATCTTGAAGCTATAAGGGCAATTCAATATAATAAATAGGGATAAGCAATCTATCTGGAAAAAATTTTTATAAAACCAATTTTTATAAAAAATGAAGCCACACTATCTTTTTACAGTGTTCATTCGTTATACATGGTAGAAAGAGAAATGCGCATTGACTTTCAATAACGGGAAAGGAGGATTTCGTGGATATAGATTTTTTGTTGCTACAAAGAATGAAGCGTGGAGACGAAAATGCTTTTGATGTATTTGTTCGCAAATACTATAAGGAAATATTGAACTATTGTAACTATCATTGCCCTGATACATCAACCGCAGAAGATTTAACACAGGAAACTTTTTTGCGCTTCTTCGAGAAATTGTCTGACTACCGTTATATGGGAAAAACCAAAAATTATTTGTATACGATTGCTGGAAATCTTTGCAGGGATTCCTATAAAAAAATCCGAGAAAGTTTGTTAGAGGAACAGTCTTTAGAAATTCAAGATTGTTTACATCCCCCTGAAACAGAAGAGCTTCTTAACAGGCTGACGATTAAGGCAGCTCTGGATAGATTACCCGCTGAATTAAGGGAAGTTATTATCTTGTATTACTTTCAGGAACTGAAACTTACAGAAATATCCAGCACCTTACAAATAGGTTTGCCATTAGTAAAATACCGGGTAAAACAGGCAAAAACACATTTAGAAAGACTGCTAAGGGAGGAGTGATTTTGTGAATATTGAAGAACAACTCAAAAGGTATCGGGAAAATCAGAATATTATTCCTGATGAACAGCACATAAAAGAAACCGTAAGAAAATCAATAGAAAGTTATTGCTCCGTTGAGCAGGAAAAGCAACTAACGTATTGGGAATTTTTATGGACAGAGTTACATCTTATACGCAAGCGGTGGTGGCTGCTGCAAATGCTTTTGTTATGGACTGCTGCAACCCTTTTGCCAGATCTTTTAGACAATAGGTATGTGATAAGAATGTTAGGTATGATAGGGGTACTCTTTATTGTTCTGATGATACCGGAATTTTGGAAAAACAAATCTTGTGACTGTATGCAGATAGAGGCGACCTGCCTTTATTCATTGCGACAGATATATGCAGCCAGAATCTTTCTATTTGGAATTGTCGATTTATTTATGATAAGCCTGTTTTGTATCACACTTAGAGGAAGTGTCAATCTCGCGCTATCAGAAATTGTCATCCAGTTTTTGTTTCCAGCCGTGGTGACTGCTTGCATTTGCTTTGGTACGTTGTGCAGCAATAGTCGTGTAAATGAGGGAACTTCTATTATTCTCTGCCTGTTATGGAGCGGAATATGGTGGTTCATTATCAATAACGAAACCATTTACGTTCTCATTACACTTCCGGTTTGGTATGCTTTGTTTGGAACTGCTGTTGTTTTTCTGATTGGTGCAATTTATAAAACCATATTTGATTGTAATAAATTCTGGGAGGTGGATTTAAGTGGAACTACAATTAGTTAATCTGACAAAAGAGTTTGGACATTTTCGAGCAGTAAACAACCTGAATCTTACGATTTCAAATGGTGTGTATGGTCTTTTAGGTGTCAATGGTGCTGGAAAAACCACTTTAATGAAAATGATATGCTCACTGCTGACCCCTACAAGTGGAAAGATATTATGTGACGGGCAGGATATTGGGGGAATGGGCGGCGAGTACCGGAATCTTTTAGGATATTTGCCGCAGGAATTTGGATTTTATCCGGAATTTACGGTAAAGGATTATCTTTTATACATTGCAGCCTTAAAAGGGATTCGCCCGATTGTGGCAAAGAAAAAAGTAAACAAACTACTTGCACAGGTAGGACTTTCCAAAGCTGCTAATAAAAAAATGCGGAAATTATCCGGAGGCATGAAACGTCGGGCTGGCATTGCACAAGCGATACTGAATGACCCTAAAATTTTGATTTTGGATGAACCAACTGCCGGACTTGACCCCGCAGAAAGAATACGTTTTCGCAATCTAATCAGTGAACTGTCAGAAAACCGTATTGTTATATTATCTACTCACATTGTTTCGGATGTGGAGTATATTGCAAAGGATATTTGGCTTATGAAAGACGGTAAGATTTTGCAGCAAGGGAATTTAGATGAAATCGTATCTTCCATGCCGCAAAAAGTATGGGCTTGTCAGACTTCCCATGAAAAAGCAGCAAAGTTGATGAAACAATATAAAGTATCTAATATGAAATCAGAAAATGGTACTGTTGAATTACGAATTATTTCTGCCAGGCAGCCGCTTGAACATGCAAGACTTGTGCGCCCTAATTTAGAAGACGTCTTTTTGTATTATTTTGGAGAAAAGGGTGGTGACATGGAATGATTCGATTTGAAATAAAAAAGATATTTTCAAAAACTGCAAATAAAATCGGTCTGATCGTATTGCTGGCAGCCATCGCTGTTACTTGCTATTTTGCAATATCTTCCATGGCCTATGTGGATGAGGAGGGGGATACACACACAGGAATTGCGGCAGCAAGGTACTTGCGTGATACAAAAGCGGAATGGGAAGGCCTGATCACAGAAGATGTGCTTCGAGAGGTCATTCGGCAAAATCGGCTAATCAACGAAACCTATCCTGACAGCCCGACAGATATTAAAACCAGCAACATTGGCTATTCCAAAAAACAGGGATTTTCTGATATTAGGGATTTAATTAACTCTGGATTTTCCGAGTTCCGAGAACATAATTACTATCGGGCAGACAGCTTATCAGAGGATGAGGTTGGAAAGCTTTATGATAACCGCATCTTAAATCTGGAGAAATGGCTTAATTCTGATGAAGCAAAAGACCAATTCATATTCATAATAAAACTGGAGACTCCTTTTTATTATGAATATGCAGGCGGTTTTACTGCTGCTTTGGCCTATGCACCCACAATCATTATGCTGACCGTTTTGATTATGAGTTTCTTTGTAGCAGGTATCTTTTCAAACGAATTTGGGTGGAAAGCGGATTCTGTTTTCTTTTCCGCAAGGTATGGCAGAAATAGGGGGACTTTTTCTAAAATAGCGGCTGGGTTGATTGTTATTACCGGAGTTTACTGGTTGGTAATTCTGATATATTCCGCAGTAGTATTTAGTGTTGCAGGTATTGGCGGTGCAAATTGTGTTATTCAGACAAGCTGGGCTTTCTGGAAAAGTTTTTACAATATTACCTATTTGCAGGCATACCTCTTAACCGTGATTGGTGGATATGTGGGAGCATTATTCATTTTAGCTGTTTCCATGCTGGTATCTGCCAAGACACATACAACTGTTTTAGCTGTTACAATTCCATTTGTACTGTTATTCATTCAATCCTTTTTGGGTGGATTTTCAGTATTATCAGATGTATTAGGACTTTTGCCAGACCAGCTCTTGCAGATAAATATGGCAATTAAAACCTTTACTCTTTATGAAATTGGTGGGAAAGTGATAGGATCAGTTCCGATTATTTTAACAATTTATTCCGTTCTATTCCTTATTATTTTACCTGTTCTGTATCAGGTATATCGAAAAACAGAAATAAAGTAAAAAGCGAGTGAAAAGCTAACTTGAAACTCTAAGCAATTTATGAGGTATTGATAAGGAAAAGAAAATCAAACAAATATAATAAGCCCGTCTGAAAGATAATCTTATACCTTTCAGACGGGCTGCTTTGTTATGGTTTTGCGGTGCTTATTCCGGTATCTCACCCACAAAGTTGTAGATGATTTTCACTTCCTGCTGTTTCTGTCCATCCACTTTCTTCATTTCGCCGACTACAATCCGGCTGATCAGACGGTGCAGCATGGCTTCGTCCAGTTCCTGAATGGCAGCATACTGGCGGCTTTCATCTGCTCGGTGATTACCTCCAGCCGGTTCTGTGCCTGTTCGTTTAAGTCTGCAAGGTACGTCCAGAACCTGCCGGACAAAAGCAGGTCATTGTACAAGACCGGACGCCATTCTTTCAGATAATCCCGGTGCATCCGTCCCCAGCGTCCGATAGGACGGGATTCCTCCGGCAGCCGCAGGTCAGGGATATAGTAGTCACCGACCAGTATATAGTCAATGCCGTTCTCGGTGATTCGTTTCGGTAAATGTTCCATAATCGACCTCCTGTATTCATTTTTCAGAATCCAGTTGATCGTGTCCCTGTTCGTGATAGATTCAAGGCAACTGAACTCTTCACGAAGTATTATGGCATATCCTTGCTCTATAAAAATATTCCTGTCCATTTAGTTGAAATTGACCATCATAATTCTGCATCCTCAAATTCTCCTTTATTATTAAAATCTTTGTTCTATATGTAATTAAGCCCCATCAGACAGATTTCTCTATCCAATGG
>OGEP01003826.1_pt1 | contig 10738 bp, 7 predicted proteins | sample 1570721 | NCBI WGS metagenome assembly OGEP01 (sample SAMEA2582131, study PRJEB24529) | metagenome | biome: Human gut stool | place: China | collected 2011 | reverse complement strand
CAAAGCCATCCTTGAATTCCACACGCAGACCATCGATCAGAATCACGTCTTCGGCGTCGTCAAACTTTGCTGCCTGACGCAGCTTTTCAATAAACGCCTTGTTTTCGCCTTCCTTGGAAAATTCGATATGCAGTTCGGGCGTGTTGACGGCCGTGGGCAGCGCATCGAGTACGGCCGAAGGATTGTCGCTGCGGCTGACGATTTCAAGCAGACGTGCAGCGGCATAGAGTCCATCGTCAAAACCTGGCCAACGGCCGTCGTTAAAGAACAAATGACCGCTCATTTCACCCGCAAACGGAGCTCCCGTTTCACGCAATCGAGCTTTCACAAGCGAATGACCCGTTGCGCTGATCGTAGGCACGCCGCCTCGTTCTCGAATCCAGGGCACCAGAGCGCGCGTGCACTTGACGTCATAAATGATCTGAGCGCCAGGATGGTGCTTGAGGATGTCTTCGGCAAAAAGCATCATCTGACGATCAGGATAGATGATATTGCCCGAGCGGGTCACGACGCCCAGACGGTCGGCATCGCCGTCAAAGGCAAGACCAAGCTCCGCGTCGCCGGCCTGCACTGCGCGAATCAGATCGTTGAGGTTGGCGGGCTTACTCGGATCGGGATGGTGATGCGGGAAGTTGCCGTCGATTTCGAAATAAAGCGGCTCGATGTCCGCACCGAGTCCCTCAAAGAGGCGTGCGGCAAGCGGGCCTGCCACGCCGTTACCGCAGTCAACTGCAACCTTCATGCGGCGAGCAAGCTTCACGTTGCCGCAAATTTTTTCAAGATAGGCGGGCGTCACGTCGACCGTTTCGATCGTGCCCGGCACTTCGGCCTTGATCACGTCGCCGGCTTCTATGGCGTCGGCAATCGCGGCAATTTCATGTCCGAACAACGTCAGGCCGCCCAACATCATTTTCAGTCCGTTGTATTCCGACGGATTGTGCGAACCGGTCACAGCAACGCCGGAGCCGCAGCCGAAATGGTGCGTAGCGAAATAGAGCACCGGCGTGGGCTGCATGCCGATGTCCTTGACGTTGACGCCCGCAGACACGATACCCTGCATGAGAGCTGTCGACAGGGACGGTCCGGAAAGGCGACCGTCGCGGCCCACGCACATGGTTTGGATGCCCTTGCGAGCGGCCCAGGTGCCGAGCACTTCGCCGACGCCGCGCACAACGTCTTCGGTCAGCGTTTTTCCAACGATGCCGCGGATGTCGTAGGCCTTGAAGATAGAACGATCAAGCTGCATAGAAATTCTCTTTATGTGGATGTAACGGCTCACTCGCCTGTTCGGAGTTCCTTGCATTGTAGGCAGTTCTGCCTATGGATGGGGGCAAACTTGTTTCTCGGCGTTGCGCTTTGTGCAAGATTGCTTCCGTTCGTCGTTCATATTCGGCAACAGCGACAGGCTCAAGGCCGCGCAAAGAAAGCATAGAGGCATTAAAATATTGCCTCATTGTGTAATCAGAAGGCCGTGCTTTTTGTTGTGCGGCACGGCCCGACTCGGGCCGAAACAAAGAAAAACAGGAAACCGGAGCAATTATGCGTACCACATACAGTGGCTTGGTCGACGAGAAACTCATCGGCCAGACCGTCACCCTCTACGGGTGGGCTCATCGTCGTCGTGACCACGGCGGCGTGATTTTCATTGACTTGCGCGACCGTGAAGGTCTCGTGCAGGTGGTTTGCGATCCGGACCGTCCCGAAGTGTTCGCTACGGCCGACAAGGTGCGCAACGAGTTCTGCCTCGCCGTGGTCGGCGTTGTGCGTGCTCGCCCCGAAGGCACCAAGAACGAACACCTCATCTCGGGCGGCGTCGAAGTGCTTTGCCAGCAGCTCGAAATCCTCAATCCGTCGTTGCCGCCGCCCTTCCAGCTCGACGACGACACCGTGAGCGAATCGGCTCGCCTTACCTATCGCGTGCTCGATCTGCGTCGTCAGCAGATGCAGCGCAACCTCAAGCTGCGCTTCAAAGTGGCTCAGGCCTTCCGTCACTTCCTTGACGAAAACGGCTTCATCGACATCGAAACGCCGTTCCTCACAAAGTCCACGCCCGAAGGCGCCCGCGACTACCTCGTGCCTTCCCGCACGATGGACGGCCACTTCTTCGCTCTGCCGCAGTCGCCGCAGCTCTTCAAGCAACTTCTGATGATTGCCGGCTTCGACCGCTACTACCAGATCGTCAAGTGCTTCCGCGACGAAGACCTCCGCGCCGACCGTCAGCCCGAATTCACCCAGGTTGATATCGAAACGTCGTTCCTCAAGGAAGAAGAAATCCGCGAGATCATGGAAAACCTGATCCGCCGCGTCTTCAAGCAGGTTCTCGACGTTGATCTCGCTAAAGAAGGCGAACGCTTCCTCGTGATGCCCTACAAGCAGGCCATGGCCGACTACGGCTCCGACAAGCCCGACCTGCGCGTCAAGCTCAAGCTTGTTGAAGTCACCGACATTGTCGCCAACAGCGAATTCAAGGTCTTCACCTCCGTGAAGTCCATCCACAATGGCAAGGTTGTCGCTCTGTGCGTTCCGGGCGCCAGCGCCATGCCGCGCTCCGAAATCGACGGCTACACTGAGTACGTCAAGATCTACGGCGCCAAAGGTTTGGCCTACATCAAGATCAACGATGTCACGGCAGGCCGCGAAGGCATGCAGGGCCCCGTGGTGAAGAACCTCTCCGACGAAGTGGTCGCCAAGATCGTTGAAGTCACCGGCGCTCAGTCCGGCGATGTGATCTTCTTCGGCGCCGACAAGGCCAAGATCGTTTACGATAGCCTTGGCGCTCTGCGTCTGAAGATCGGTCACAGCGAATTCGGCAAGAAGAACGGTCTCTTTGAAGAAGGCTGGCGTCCGCTGTGGGTCGTTGACTTCCCGATGTTCGAATACTCCGAAGACGAAGACCGCTGGGTGGCCTGCCACCATCCGTTCACCTCGCCCAAGGACGAATGCGTGGATCTGCTCGAAACCGATCCCGAAAATTGCTTCGCCAAGGCCTACGACATGGTCTTGAACGGTTGGGAAATCGGCGGCGGTTCCGTCCGTATCCACCGCGCCGATGTCCAGAGCAAGGTCTTCAGTGCTCTGAAGATTGGTCCGGAAGAAGCCAAGCTCAAGTTCGGCTTCCTGCTTGACGCTCTGCAGTACGGTGCGCCTCCTCACGGCGGCATCGCCTTCGGTTTGGACCGTATCGTCACGATGATGGCAGGTGCCCCCTCCATTCGCGACGTGATCGCCTTCCCGAAGACGCAGCGCGCTCAGTGCCTGCTCACCGGTGCTCCGAGCCCGGTCGACGAAAAGCAGTTGCGCGAACTGCACATTCGTCTGCGCAACGAACCCAAGAAGGATTAATTTCCTGCGCGCGGGTGCATGAATCGCTTCGGTGACGCATGCACCTCAGACAGCCCGACAGAGCTTTCCTTTGCCGGGCTGTTTTTATGTGCAAACGGAAACAAAATCACGCGTTCGTACGCTGCGGCAGCCGTTATACTTTTGTTCGAACTAATCCTTAGCCGTTGATTTTTATTCCAACAAAATCAACGCCTTTCGAGAACAATGGCCCTCACAACGACAAAACAACGACGAGCCATCGGGGAGCGACTCGCCCAGGAGCGCCGCAGACTCAACTACACCGAGTTGCAGATTGCCCAGCTTCTCGGGGTCCAGCTGGAGGTGTACCTCCAGTACGAATCCGGAGAAGATGATCCCGGAATCTTCAGCATGCAGCGTCTCTACTCCATCGGCTTTGACGTCATGTTCATCATCACCGGTGATCGCTATCGTCCGGTGCAGGAAGAAAGCGAGCTTTTGAACCGCTTCCGCGAGTTATCGCTGCGCGGCAAAACATCCGTCTTCATGACGCTTGATGCTCTTGAGAGATTGGCACCGAATCTCAAAGAGAACATCAAAAAGAAAATCCGCGACACGTTGCGCTGAACCGCAGCCGACCACCAAAGCAAAACCGCCGAAAAACGGGAAAGTCATCTTCCGTTGTCCGGCGGTTTTATTTTTTGTTCAAATTGATTGGATCAGTCCTGCTTGGGTTTCGATGGCGTCGGTGCTTTCTCCTGCGGTGCAGCTTGCTGCGGCATTTCGCCTCCGGACTTATCCGACTCAGCCTGCGGAGCAGACGCCGCAGCCTGAGCAGCCGCCTGAAAAGTCGCGAGGATTTCCTTGAAACTTTCGAGCCAATCGTGCGCACGCTTGAGCCATTCGTCCGGCTTGTCAGCGAGAACCTTCAGCGCGGCACGCACACCAGCCGGATTGATGATGTAGAGGATCGCGGCCAAGCAGATAAAGACACCCGCGGCAATCAGAAGCGCCGCCACAGAAACGGCAGCCAGCGCCACAAGCCCAAGCGCCATGGCAAAAACGGCAAATTTCTCTACCCAAGAACGCGACATGACCTTCCTTTTGTTCAGAGAACACGGCGATGCTGCCACAAGTGCAACAAGACGAAGGCGGCAAAACCCCAGCCCAAATAACCGTGCCCTGTCTTATTGAAAGCCAAAGACGCCACGGACGCGGAGCCCAGTCCCAGCATGATGCGGTTTTGCGCCATGCGTCGGGCGCGCTTGGTGTTTTTCACGTCCGGCACGATCACCTTGGCAACGCTGTCCAACGCCGTCTGACCAATTTTTTTGGCGGGCTCCAGCGCCTCCTTCGCACAAGTCGTTAAAGAACAACCTTCGGACTGAGGCGCGTGCGTGCCTTCCTCGAGAGCGGAGTCATCACCCGCTTCGACCATTTCGAGCCACCCTTGCAGATGGTCCTTCATGGTTTCCACGTCAAGCCGCAGCGGATCCCAAAGCAGCAATGCGCTGCCCACGGACGGATTAAAGCTCACCGATGTTACACCGTCGACGGCCATAACCATCGCCTCGATCGCCTGACGCTCCTCACCGTCGAGTCCGACTAAAGCCGGGTGACGGACGCGCATGCGGCCATTTGCGAAACTTCTGACATACGTTTCCAATTGCATTGTCTTTGCCTTTCAGAGTCGGGAGGTTTCGTCCAACAACCCTGCCAAATGCTCGGTGTGTGGCTGCTGCAGGAGCACCTCGCGCACCTTTTCGATCACATCATGCCATTCGATACGGCCATTGTCAGCCGGACGCATGGCGTTCAAGCACACGCCGATCGTCGTGAGATTGTGCAGCACCGCTCCCATGGCGGGCTGCAACAAACCCGTGACGCCTCCCGCCATAAAGGCGGAATTGAGCCCCACCGAAGTCACGAAGTTTGTTTTTACGCGTTTCATCACGGCTCGCCCCAGGTCAATGGCGCGGGGCAGATCCTCTAGCGTGTTGCGGGTGAGCACCACATCGGCCACCTCCTGCGCAATAGCACTGCCTTCGCGAAGCGTTGCGCCGACATCTGCCGCAGAAAGCGCAGGACTGTCGTTAATGCCGTCACCCACCATCAAAACCTTGCACCCTTCTGCCTTGAGCCTCTGCACATAGCCCGCCTTATCGGTCGGCAGGACTTGCGCGCGGTATTCGTCCACGCCAATCTGGGCAGCCACAACGGCGGCCGTGCGTTCATCGTCGCCCGTAAGCATCACGACACGCTTGATGCCTCGCTTCTTAAGTTCGGCAATTACCCGCGCCGATTCTTCCCGAATCGGATCCACAATGCCGAGCAAACCAATCAGTTTTCCCGCGCAAGCAATGTAGAGAATCGATTTACCCTCGCGAGCAAGCCGTTCCACATGCGCTCTGGCCGTTGAACAGTCCACACCTTCATCGTCTTCAACAAAATGCCGAGACCCGATGATGACTTTGGCCGAATCCACGCTTGAGCATATGCCGTGTGCCACAACATAGTTCACTTGTGCATCGTGTTTTTCGATGAAGTGGTCCAAATCGCGGTCAACAGCGGCCTGCACCACAGCTCGGGAAACAGGGTGCGGGAAGTGTTCTTCCAAACAGGCCGCCAAACTCAGCAGTTCATCTTCGTCACGCGCCGCATCCAACGTCACAACGTCGGAAAGCTTCGGAGAAGCTGCCGTGAGCGTACCCGTTTTGTCAAACACTACCGTATCAACTTCTGCCAACGCTTCCAGATAGCGGCCGCCCTTGATGAGGGTGCCGTTTTTCGTTCCCGTTTTCATACCGGCAAGAATGGCCAGCGGCGTTGCCAACCGCAATGCACAGGAATAGTCCACCATGAGCACGCCGGCAGTACGCGTCAGGTTGCGGGTCAAAAGAAACACAAGACCGGCGAGCGCAAAGTTATACGGAACGATGGCATCGGCCAGGCGTTCGGCCTTACCCTGGATGCCCGCCTTGCTCTTCTCGCTGGTTTCGATAAATTCGATAATTTTGGACAAACGTGTTTCACCGGCCAATTTGGTTGGCCGAATATCAATCTCTCCGTCTTCAACTACCGTACCGGCATAAACCTGTCCGCCGTGCGTACGGTGAACCGGCAACGGTTCACCGGTCATCGTCGCCTGATTAACGTCGGCTTCGCCTCCCACAACCGTCCCGTCAACGGGAATCGTACTGCCGGCACGCACCACGATTACGTCGCTTTCGGACACTTCCACAAGAGGCACTTCGACAACAGTTTCACCTTTGCGCACCCAGACCCGATCAACCTTAAGAGCCAATTGGTCGGCCAAACTCTCAAGCGACTTCTTGCGGGTGTAGTTTTCAAGCATTTCGCCCAAGCCCAGCAACAGAGCCACCAGGCCGGCAGTCTTGAAATCTCGTCTCAGCAGAGAAATGCCGATGGCAGCAGCGTCAAGCACCTCCACCGTCAATTTTCCGCGTCGCAACTGCTTGGCCCCTTCGATTAGGAAGGGAATCGCGCCGAGCACCGCATTCAGTGCGTTAATAACCAACGGCATAAAGGGGCGCACCACCACCCAACGAACCAGCGGAGAAAAATCAAGCTCTCCCGACTGCGGCTCTCTGACAACCTGGCTGAGTCGCTGCAACGGACGCGATAAAACACGAAGCAGCGGCATCGATCGCATAGCTCGCACCACGGTCGCCAAAGCAGGAGCCCCGGTTGTGGGCACCGACTCCTTGTCTTGCGTTTCGGCTTTCGCCTTTTGCAGAGCCTCTACGTGAGCCTTGCGTGCATCGCGCATCATCGGCGGCACCGCCGCGAGTCCCTTCAGGTACTCCGCCACCGGCACCAAGCCACACGCATCATCGTAAAAAACAATCACCGAGCCCGTGCGCGGATTGACCTTCACGCCGGAAACGCCGGCGATCACCGACACATCGTCGGCAATCAATTCGGCACTTGCCGTCGTCATCGTGCCGGTCGTGATCCACCGCTGACGGTTACCGACTTCATGAACTAATTTAAAAAACATTCCTTATGCGTCCGAAAAGATGGACGAAACCGCTCGCGGTACGAATCAGGCCGGGGTCTTTTCAACGGCGGAATCTTGAACGGCCTGAGCCGTTTCCTGGGCTTCCTGGGCCGCCTTCTTTTCCTGATTCTTAAGTTGAGCTTCGGCTACTACATCTTCAATATCTTCCTTTACGCCTTCGGCAACGGACATCAGCTTGTCGCGCAGAGCGATGCCTCCCGCCACGAGATCAGTTGCCAGCGGTTTGACACCCTGCACGCGACCGCGGGAAATCGCCATCGCACCGAGAGCGCCGAGGGCAACGCCACCGAGGAAAATCAGGCCGTACTTGGTGTAGTTGTTCATTTTTATCTTCCTTTCTCAAGAGTCACAGTCGTGAAACGCGCGTGTTCTACAGTTATGAATCACGCGCGCACCTCGGGGCAATTTTTTCATGATCGTTTTTCAAAGTGCATGGCTCATTTTTTGTATTTTCGGCGATTTTCTTTGACTTAATCCAAAGAAACCTCACTTTCCAAGGTGAGCCGTTCAGTCCCGCGCTTGTGAGAAGAAGGCGAACGAATGGCTGCATACTTGCACCTCAAAAACAACAGTTTCTCAAAGTGGATACGATGTAACGCACAGGGCTTTGTCAAATGTGGCAAACTGACAGTCTGTTGAGCTCTCAAACTATGTTCCTTTCTTCTGTGCCTCGTATTGCGCGTCTCGTGCTCGCGCTTGTCGTTTTGATCTTTGTGTTGGCGGTTGCGGCCGTCGGCACTCTCTTTTATGTGCTCGACGAAAAGGCGGTCAAAGACACGATTGACACTTACGCCAAAGAAGCTTTGAACGCATCCGTCGAATACAGCGGCCCCATTGAGCTCAAGCACCTCACCTCGCTACACGTACAAATTCCGTCGCTGCGCTTCGTTGATATCGAAAGCGGTGAAACGGTCGGCTCAATTGCGGGCGCTCAGGCCGAAGTTGCTCTCTGGTCGTCTCTTCTCGGCGCCGTCAACGTCAAAACCATCGCCATCGATGGTGCGCAGTTTTCGCTGTCCGTGCCTCGCGCCAGCGGCGACGCGCTTTTTGAAGAGGCGTTCGGTTCCGTACGCTTTCCGGAAAACCTCCGTGTTTCCAACTTCCGGCTGAACAATGCGCAGATTGCGCTCACGACAGGCTCGGCCGAGTCGGCCCGTCAATGGAAAATTTCTGCGCTCACGCTGTCCTCAGGACGCTTCTCGCCCGAAATGAATACGCCGTTTGAGATGTCGGCGCATTTTGAAGCCGTCGGAAACGACGGGCAGCCCCAGACGCCAGCCGTTGAAAGTTCCGTGCCGACAACGCCGGCCGCTGAACCTGCCCCGGCAAACCCCGTCGAAGAAAGCACCCTGACTCCCCCGACCGAACCGACAGCTTCCCCTCAAAGTGAAGTGCCGCAGGACTTCGTTGCCGAGCCCGCACCCGCTGATCAGGCGCCTGCAGCGGCGACCGTCCCCGAGACTGAAGCTTCGGCAGGCGAACCGACGACACCTGCTGAACCCACTGATGAGCTCCCTGCTGAAACAACGTCCCCGGCCGCAGAAACATCCCCCGAGGCTCAGGATACCTCTTCCGAACAACAGCCCGCTCCGGCCACTGAGGAACCCGCCTCCGAGTCCGCCACAACGGCTTGGAACATCCGCCTCATCAAGGACGCTCACGCTCAGGAAACGCTTGCCGAGACCGGACAAATCTTCGTAAGTTTCGACCCCTCGACGCTTGCCGGTGACTTGTCTGCCAAAGGCATCCTGACCATCTCCGTGACTGATCGTTACGTGATGGTCGAAGACGTAAGCTTTGCAGGCGAACTCAGCAACAAGGGTTCGGCCTGGACCACGGTAGCCAAGGCCGACCGCGTGCGCTTCAAGGGTAGTGAAGTCTCCGGCAGCAACCTCTCGGCTTCACTTTCCAAGCCCGACGATACGACCGGCGATATTCATCTCGGTGCAGTGGATTTCCGCGTGCGTCCCGGCATCATCGAAAGTCCCGAAATGCGCTTCTCGCGCACCGAAGAGCGCGGCAGCCGTGTCAATACATTTGAAGTGGCGAGCTCCGTGCGCGCAGACTTTGTGAAAAAGACCGCCGATCTTGACAACCTCATCGCTCGCGTGAGCATCACGGGAGACGCGGCTCTGCCAACGGACTTCAACGCTTCCGTTTCAGGCTTCATCAAAGCCGACTGGAACGAGAACACCGCCCAGGTAGGCTTGTCGGGCGACTTTGCGGGCGCCCCCATCTCCTTTAACGGAACTGTTCGCCGAACCGCCGGCGTACCCGAGCTCGAAGGCGAACTGATGATCGGAGAAATCAACCGCGACACTCTTCCCGGCGAAGAAATGCTCGCGTGGATGCGTCACTTCGACTTCTCCGGCGCTGTTCGTGTCGGCCGCATTGCCGTAGCCGGCATTACTGGCACACAGTTAAGCGGCACGCTCTCCGTCAAGAACGGAAGGGCCGTTGTCGATTCCCTCGTCGTCAATACCGCCGAGGGACGCCTGTTTGGCACGTTCGAGCTCGCCGAAGACACCTCATGGCTTTTTAACGGCCGCATCGATGGCATCGCGCTCGACAAGTTCATTGCTCCGGTAGCAGGTGCCTCTCCCGTAGCTGGTGTAGCCAACGGCGATTTGACGATTTCCGGCAAGGGCTTTGCGGCGGAAAATCTAGCCGGTACCTCCAAACTGCGCGTGCTGCGTCCCTCTTATCTCGGTCTGGACGCTGCCGCCGTTCGCAACCATCTGGTAACGAACGCCGAAACTGCGCTCATCACGCGTCAGGGCGCGCGCACCGATCTCGATGAAGCCACGCTGTCACTCACGCTCAACGGCAACGCTCTGTCGTTGAAAGACATTGTGGCGCGATCGGTATACATCCGCGCTCGCGCCGATGCGCAGCTCGATCTGGCAACCGGCACGCTTGACGGCAACAGCAGCATCAACTTTGCGCCGCAACAGGGCGTTCCGTCGATTCACCTGACGGCGGTCTTCAACGGCAAGAGCGCCGCTCCGGCATGGAGCTTCGATTGGCAGAAGTCTTCCGAAGCCTTGCGCCGCGCTCAGGGTAAGCCGATCGTTCCCTCGAAGAAGGAAGAAAAGAGCATCTGGCAAAGTGTCAAGGAATTCTTCAGTTTCTAGCCGATACTCTTTGAACTCGAGAAACAACAACCCCCGCTTTTCTCTCGTAGAAAGCGGGGGTTGTTTTGGGCTGAAAGTAAACCGGCTTAGTAGTCGCGACCGGCGTACTTGTCAGCAAGCTTATTGAGATAATCGATCACTTCAGGGCCCGTCCAGTCCACGAAGCCTCGAACGAAGCCAATCAAATTGCCCTGACCGTCAAGCATGAAGAAGCTCGGCACCACATCGAGCGGCACATCGTCGCCGATCACCTGCTTGGCGT
>OGEP01003825.1_pt1 | contig 10741 bp, 12 predicted proteins | sample 1570721 | NCBI WGS metagenome assembly OGEP01 (sample SAMEA2582131, study PRJEB24529) | metagenome | biome: Human gut stool | place: China | collected 2011 | reverse complement strand
GTTGTAAGCAATTTGTTAAGAGAGAACCTTTGGATGGACGTCCTGAAACAATATCAGATATTGTAGTGAATGGAAAGAAATATTGTTAAAATAAATAATAATATTATTATTATGATATTATTATTGAGCATATGAATGTAATGGGGGAAGGAAAAACTGTAATCTGGCAGTTGTTTCTTTCCCTTTTATATGGATAATGAATATTGTGATGTGTGTAATGAAAATATAAAATATGTTTTTCGGATACATGAATGGAGATAAAGATGAAAAATAATAAGTATGAAATAGACATGTGCAACGGCACAATAATGGACAAACTCATATCATTTGCACTGCCACTTATGATATCAGGAATGCTTCAGCTTATGTTTAATGCTGTTGATATAATAGTTGTAGGACGTTTTACAGGAAGTCAGGCGTTAGCAGCAGTTGGTTCGACGACAGCGCTTATATGTACATTCACTAATCTTTTTATAGGTGTATCGCTTGGAGCTAATGTACTTGCTGCACGGTTCTATGCTTCAGGAAAGACGAAGGAAATGTCTGAAACAGTACATACAGCTATATTACTTGCTTTAATAAGTGGTATCGCCATGAGTGTTATAGGAATATTGTGTGCCAGAGAATCCCTTGTGCTTATTGCAACGCCGGATGATATTATCGGGCAGGCAGCATTATATCTCAGGATATATTTTTTGGGCATGCCATTTTTTATGTTATATAACTATGGAGCAGCAATATTAAGGGCGGTTGGCGATACCAAGAGACCGCTTATGTACTTAATAGCTGCTGGTACAGCGAATGCAGTATTAGATCTCATCCTTGTAATTATATTTAAAATGGGTGTAGCTGGTGTAGCCATAGGCACAATAACATCGCAGTTTATTTCGTGTGTGCTTGTTATAAGGTGTCTGTGCAAGACCAATACCATATATAAGTTATACATATCAAAGCTTAGAATAAAGAAGTATTATCTTATACAGATACTTAAGGTAGGACTTCCAGCAGGTATCCAGAGTACAGTTATTAACTTTTCAAATGTTTTGTTACAGTCATCTGTTAATTCATTTGGAGAAATAGCTATGGCTGGTTACACAGCAGCCAACAACATACTTGGATTTTTATATGTATCAGTTAATTCAGTTACACAGGCATGTATGAGTTTTACAAGCCAGAATTATGGTGTGCGTAAGTTTAAAAGAATGGATAAGGTGCTTGCTGACTGTGCAATATTGTCGATAATAGTATCTGTAGTTATAGGTGGCGGCTCATATCTTTTAGGACATCAGATACTAGGAATATATACTAAGCAGGAAGATGTAATACAATGTGGTATGGAGATTCTTTCCATATCAACCATTCCATATTTTCTGTGTGGTCTTATGGATATGATTCCGGGTTCTATGAGAGGAGTTGGCTATTCAGCAGTTCCTATGATACTTTCTATAATCGGAACAGTTGGAACAAGGCTTGTGTGGATATATGGAGTATTCCCAGAGCACAGGTCATTGTATGTTTTGTTTATGTCATATCCAGTTTCATGGGGATTGACGATAGTCATGCAGGCAATATGCCTTGTGTTTGTAAGAAGGAAAATAAGGAAGTGACAGAAATAACAGAACAAAATAAAGAAAGAGGGATAATTGATAAAATATGAATAGCAAAATAGGTAATTATAATAAACAACAGTTAAAAGATCAGCTTAAGTCTATGGGACTTAAAGGTGATGAAACTATACTTATACATTCATCAATGAAGTCTATAGGTGAGGTTGATGGTGGTGCAGATACTGTGCTTGATGCGTGGATGGAATATTTTAAGGATGGACTTTTACTTCTGCCAACACATACATGGAAGACTGTAAATGCGGATAATCCGGTATATAATCCACAGATAACTCCATCATGTGTAGGACTTCTTACGAATATGTTTATGAAAAGGGATGGGGTTATACGTTCGCTTCATCCAACACACAGTATGGCAGGTTACGGGAAAAATGCTGCAGAATATCTGGCAGGTGAGGAATATAATAATACACCATGTACTCCTGGTGGCTGTTATGACAGGCTTAAGGATGCAGGCGGCAAAGTGCTGCTTGTAGGGGTTGGTCATGAAAGAAACACCTATATACATAGTGTTGAAGAGGTGTTGAATGTGCCTAACAGACTGTCTGATATGCCTATGGAGCTTGTTATAGAACTTCTTAAGGAAGATGAAGATAATAAGAATAAGAAGCTTCCTTACTATAACATGGCTGATGGCTGGAAAAAATGTATTGATAGTAATGGGGGACATGATAATAAAAACAAATTATGCAGGAAGGTATATGTAAGAAAACATTACAATGCACAGCAGCCTCATATATCTGAGGATTTCGTCAAGCTGAACCAGATATTCCTTGACAGCGGAGTTGTTAAAAAGGTAAAGTTTGGCGATGCCGACAGTCTTTTGTGTGATGCTAAAGGGATGTTTAATGTTGTAAGACATGTGATTGCACCAGACCCAGAGTGTATTGTAACTAAGGATACATTATCAATCCCAGAGTATTGATTTGATTATAGGAAAAAACTATGACTACATATATTTTATTAAGATTATGCATATGTAATGCTTTATTATATAATAACCACATAAACATATAAGAAATATAGGAATACATTAAAAGAAAGAGAAAGTGGTGGAATATATGAAACAGATATTATGCTTTGGAGATTCTAATACATGGGGACTTATCCCTAAGACTAATAAAAGATATGAGTGGGGCGTAAGGTGGACAAGCCTTCTTAATGAAAGTCTGAATGATAAAAAGGAAGGTGGATATCGTGTTATAGAGGAAGGCTTGTGTGCAGGACAACCGTATTTGACGACCCGTTAAGAGATGGACGAAATGGTGTAAAGATACTGCCAACTATATTGGAAACCCACAATCCAGTTGATATAGTGATAATTATGCTTGGAACTAACGACTGCAAGACTGTTTACAATGCATCAGCAGAATTTATTGGTCAGGGCGTAAAAAGACTTATCGGACAGGTAAAGAACTACATACCAGATAGTAAAATACTTGTAATATCGCCTATACATCTTGGTGAGGGCGTTTGGGAGTCAGACTATGACCCTGAATTCTCTAGTGCTTCAGTGAGCCTGTCAAAAGAGCTTTCAGATGTATACAAAAAGATTGCAGCACAGGAAAATGTTGGGTTTATAGCAGCTTCAGAGGTTGCCTCCCCAAGCACTGCCGACAGAGAGCATCTTAATGATGAGGGACATAAGAGGCTTGCAAGGAAGGTGGAAGAGTGGGTTGAAAATGTGGCGTAATTGTGGAGAGATAAAGCGTAAATTACGATATAATGAGCGCAAGAGAAAAGGAAGCGGCTGCGAAGCAGACATTTACTTTTCTTGCGCCATTAACGAACGAACAGCCATGCGAAGCAGAACGAAACATAACGCTGATAAACGAGGATTTATCAGCGTTATGTTTATCTGCTATCACACATACTTTTTATTCATCATCTTTTTTTTCCTGATAAAGAGGAATCGTTGCAGCAAGCTTCCTGTGTTCTTCTTCCATAGCTGCATAATGCTTAGCAGTTGTATTAATGTCTTTATGACCAAGGACATCACTTACAAGTCGTATGTCACCTGTGTCCTTATATAAAGCAGTACCATAAGTACTACGCATCTTATGAGGTGATATTTTCTTATCTGGTGTTGCATTTTTAGCATATTTTTTCACCATACGTTCAATAGCACTGATACTCATACGGCTTTTTTTCATAGATATAAATACTGCCTGTTCATCAGATTCCGTATTTCCAAGAAGTAAAGGTCTTTCATTCTCTATATAATCCTTTAATGCTTTCTTAGTTGCTTCGTTAAAATAAAGATGTGCATCTGAACCACCTTTACGGACTATGTTAATAGTTCTGTAATCAAAATTAATATCATCAATATCTAAGCCTGCACACTCAGATACACGGATTCCTGTATTAAGAAGTAATGTAATAAGTGCTGTATCTCTTAGCTGTGTTTTTTTACACTTTTCAATCTGCAGCTTATTTCCCTTTATATTTGTATTTGAAACAACATTAAGAAATGTATTAACCTCCTCATCATTAAGACGTATAATATCCTTTTGTGGCATCTTAATACGTTTAGCTGCACCTACTGTAGGATTATTTTTCATATATTGATGAAGACATAAAAACTCAAATAACCCTCTGAGTGCTGCCATACGTCTTGCAATAGCCTTATCCTGGTTCTGATGACTGCTTCCATCAACTGAACTATTGAACCTTAAATACCTTTGATATTCGTTGATATCTTCAAATGTCAGGCATTCAAGAAAATCTATGCTTATATTCTTTATTGCTGTATTTTTTAGCAGATTATTTTTCTCTGTCAGGAATCTGAAAAAAGTCTGCAGGTCATATGCATATGCAATAACCGTGTTAATCTGTGATGATAATTCCTTATCATTAAGATACGATACGACATACGGAGGCATAACAGATTCAAGCTGTCTTAATTTAATAAGTTTCTTTTTGTTTTTTTCTTTATAATATTCAGAATCTATACCCATTCGTGTCTCCCTGTTGATCTAACATTATCTAACATTAACTAACTTTGACTAACTTTATCTTTCTTTAACTTTATTTATCTTTATTTATCTTTATTTATCTAATTTTACCTAACCTTATCTTTAATTTTAATATGCTTTATTTTATATAAAATAAAGCAAGATTTAACTACATACTATCACCATCAAGCCATAATATTGCTTTTAAACTGTCAGGATTAAATACATCATCAAATATAAAATCTTCATATAAGTTTTCTATATTTTCCTCTGAATACTCTACCTGTCTTGAAAATATATGTACAATATCCATTCTATCATCAAAAGAATAATTTCTATGATTATCCAGCCATTTTAACATATCCATCTGTTTTATCATAAAAAAGTTTGTTACAAGCATCTGACATTTGCCAAGAACATCATAATCATATATAGACTTAGCAAAATATCTGAACACATAGTACTCAAGAAGCTGTCTGTATTCATATTCCCTGCTGGAAATATATGTAGAAAATTCTTCACTTAAGGCAGTATATTCATCTTTATCCATCTGTTCAAAAAGACTGTATATTACATCTTTTAACATAGATTCCCATGTATCGTTAAGTATCTCCATTTCCTCATATGGAACTAATATCTGTCTGATACTATCATGCAATGATATATTGTCAAATTCACCATTATCAAACATACTTCTAGTATCTTCAAGAATATCAACACCATATTCTTTTGTGTACTCTGCTGTTATATCTTTTATTGTATCATAGTCACCATCATTAATAATTTTCTGAACTTCATTTCCCAAAGACAATATAACTATAAGTTTTTCATTAACAGATAAGTCTTCTTTACATAATATCTTAAAAACTACTTCACGTACATTAAATATTTTTGCAGCATATTCACTATCATATTCTGAATCCTGTTCATATTTCTCTTCTAAAGGACTAATATTCAATGTAAATTTACGATTTTTGCATAACATTATTCTTGCAGCCTCTTCACAGGCCATGCCTATTCCGGATTCTTTTATAGTACCATAATATTCTGAATATCTTGGAAACTGGCTGCATACAACACCAAGATATTTTTCACCAAGCTCTTTATGTACGACACACAAGCCTTCTTCTGTAAGCATTGGACATCTGCCATCTATAAGCCTGAAACAATAATCACCATCCTCAGTCTGAATTATACTGCTTCTTAATTTTTCACCTGTTTCACCGCTCATCTGCTGGTAACGTTCATAAGTATCTTCATCAATATCTATTTCCCAGCCGCCTATACAGCAATTATCACTGCATTTATCTGCTATACATTGAAACTCATCATAATAATCTGGAACTCTTAACTTCATCTTCTTATGCCTGCCTCATTATTTTGCTTATTTACTGTTCATAACTATACACTGCATTCACTGGATTTACAATACATCTGAATATATATCAGCTATAATGTCAATTATATCAGCGATTTTTATGTTCTTTCCACCATGCATTATTAATATTCTATCATAGTCGTCAATAGTTCTCACATAACCAGAATACCTTTCATAATGGCCACCTTCTTTTAGCTCATCCTGCACAAAATACGTAACTGTGACTTTACATGAAGTATCTGATAAATCATAGGTTTTATTATTAAGCATTTCCCTTAATATAGCAAATTTTTTGTTTAAAATATTGATTGTAGCTTCATCAGGTTCTATTCTGCTGTCCGTAAGTCTTGCTGTTTCAACTATAGCATCATCATATCCAGTTAATGCAGCAAAAGGTGAAAACTGAGCTGCCCGTTCATAATTAGACATTTTTTTATGTCTGTATGATTCCGGACGGCTTTTATTGATAATGTCACTATATTTAATACACTCATTCATAATCCATGTCCTTTTTTCTATGCTTTATGTCCACCTATCTGACGGTTTCTATCCATAGCAGTAGCTCCTTCTTTTAGATTCATTCCTCTTACAACAGCATTCTTGCCATATTTTTTCTTTATATCAATCATAGTTTTTAAAACCTGTTTTTCCTTATTCAGCTGCATATCTTCTTCATTATGACTTTCTTTATCCATAAAATCTGTAAACAGATCCAGCTGTCTGCACTCCTGTTTAACCATGGCATCATCTTCTTTTATAACATGATTTGCAGTTATATTTATACGTCTTGACATAAGTCTTTTATCTACAATCTCATCATAAAGCTTAACAACAGCATTAGTTGTTAATCTGACAGATGATGTGAATCTTCCAAGATTCGCCGTTCCATGTGCATGCTTTGGAATACGTCTTCCATATCTGTCTTTTACTATTTCACCTGAATAAGTTCCTTCTCTGTTACCAGATGTTTTAGTTATATTATCTATATCATAACCGATAGTGAGTACTATCTGATCTGTCACAAGTCCTTTATCTATAAGTTCAAGCATGAGAAGATCTACCATTTCACATACAACCAGTTTTGTTTTTTCAAAATCATAGGCACAATGCAGCACCTGTCCTGAACCTATACTGTTAGACTCTGGCTTATAGCTTTTTATATCTGCTATTGTACAAGGTTCATACCCCCATGCATGGTCGATAAGCAGTTCTGCATTAACACCAAAAAGCTTATATAAAAGTTCCTCATTATAAAAATCACTATCAGATCCAAGAGAACATCTTGCAACATCACCCATTGTATACATGCCATACTCATACAGCTTTTTTTCATATCCTGGACCAACACGCCAGAAATCAGTAATAGGTTTATGCCCCCATAACTGCTCACGATAACTATGTTCATCAAGTTCGGCTATTCTTACACCATATTTATCTGCTGGCATATGTTTTGCAACTATATCCATGGCAATCTTACATAGATAAAGATTGGTACCAATTCCAGCAGTGGCTGTTATTCCTGTTTCATCATAAATATCCTTTATCATCTTCATAGCCAGTTCACGGGGTGATACATTATATATTCCAAGATACGCCCCGATATCTATAAACACCTCATCAACTGAATAAACATGTATATCTTCAGCTGCCACATACTTAAGATATATATTATATATATACGTTGAATACTTCATATACAAAGACATTCTTGGTGTTGCAATAATATATGACAGTTCCAGTTCTTTATTGCTTTTAAGCTCTGAGGCAAAACATGAACTACCCTTAAGTTTATGTCCATAAACTTGTGTACGCCTCATTGCATTGATTTCATTAACCTTTGAAACTACTTCAAAAAGTCTTGCCCTTCCTGATATTCCATATGCTTTAAGTGAAGGAGATACTGCAAGACATATTGTTTTTTCTGTTCTTGATGCATCTGCAACAACAAGATTCGTATCTAATGGATTCATGTTACGTTCTACACATTCGACTGAAGCATAAAATGTTTTCAAATCAATGGCAATATACATGTGTTTAACTGACATAATGTACTCCTGTTATTATATGATAAAAGTAAGCAAGAAAAGTAAATGGCTGCTTTGCAGCCGCTTCCTTTTCTTTTGCGCTCATTATATCTTACGCATAACTTCAAGTCTTTTATGAAGATTTCTGATATGCTCAAGTTCTTTATTATCAACGGCCCTGCCTGAATAAAAGTATTCGACTTTACCTCTTATTTCATTATGTGTATTTTCTATTATTCCATTCTTTATAAGTGTATTTTTAAGGTTATTTGATACTCCTGTATTTCCATCTATTATTTCTATATCAGATGGAAAAAGCTTTGCAAATGAGTCCTTAAAGTAATTAAAATGCGTACATCCTAATACAAGCTCAGAATAATCATTAAAGTTATAGCCGGCAAACTCATTGTTTAGATAATTCATTACATTGACAGAATTAAATTCATCCTTTTGCGCAAATCTAACAAGCTTTGGAAGTGCTACAACATCAACCTTATGATTAATATCATATTTCATTATAAGATTCTTAAGCTTAACACCTGCTGCAGTGACAGGTGTTGCTACCACCATTATCCTTTTATCCCTGTTATGCTGGCATGCCGGTTTAACAGCTGGTTCTATGCCTATGATGGGCAGCTGGTATTTATTACGAAGATATGTAATAGCAGCACTTGTAGCAGTATTACAGGCAAGCACAACTGCCTCACAGCCCTTATCTACAAGAAAGCCTACTGCTCTGTCTACATATTCACGTATCTGCTCATTAGTCTTTTCACCATATGGAACATTGTCAACATCAGCATAAAACACATAATCAACCTCAGGAAGAGTTATCATTGCCTGATGAAGCAATGATAATCCTCCTATACCTGAATCAAATATACCTATCTTCATAATTCCCACCTCTTATTATTAATCGTTACATGTAACTAAAATAACTTTGTTGTCCACTCGCTGCAATCCCATACATCATCTGCAAGACCATCATAAAACTCCGGCTCATGGCATACCATAAGAATACTTCCTTTATATTCAATAAGTGCCCTTTTAAGCTCATCTTTTGCATCAACATCCAGATGGTTAGTAGGTTCATCAAGAACAAGAATGTTAGATTCTCTGTTTATAAGCTTACATAACCTGACTTTAGCCTGCTCACCACCACTTAACACACGGACCTTACTTTCAATATGTTTAGTTGTAAGCCCACATTTGGCAAGTGCCGATCTGACCTCATACTGTGTATATCCAGGAAATTCCTGCCATATTTCTTCAAGACAGGTTGTATCTATGTCTTTAGACATTTCCTGTTCAAAATAACCTATTTCTAAGTAATCTCCAATAACCACTTCACCAGATATCGGTTTTATGATTCCTAGCAGGCTTTTTAACAATGTTGATTTTCCTATACCATTCATACCTTTTAAAGCTATCTTTTGATTTCTTTCTAATATGAAGTTTAAAGGCTTAGTTAAAGCTTCATTATAACCTAAAACTAAGTCATTTGTTTCAAATACAAATCTACTTGGAGTTCTAGCTTCCTTAAAACCAAAAGTAGGCTTTATCTTCTCTTTTGGTCTTTCTAAAATCTCCATCTTGTCTAATTGCTTTTGTCTACTGTTAGCCATACCACGAGTAGCAACTCTAGCTTTATTTCTAGCTATAAAATCTTCTAGTCTTTTTCTTTCTTCAACTTGTTTATCATATGCCTGTTCTTCTTGACGTTTCTTTATTTCATTAAGCCTTACAAACTCATCATAGTTTCCTTTATATCTATTTAATTCTCCATTTTCCATGTGGTATATTACATTACAAGTATTATTTATAAATGGTATATCATGTGATACTAATATAAAACTATTTTCATATTCTTGAAGATATCTTGTTAACCAAGTTATATGTTCTTCATCTAAATAGTTAGTAGGCTCATCTAATATTAATATGGTAGGATTTTCTAGTAATAATTTAGTAAGAAGAACTTTGGTTCTTTGACCTCCACTTAAATCAGTTACATCCCTATCTAATCCTATTTCTCCAAGACCCAATCCATTTGCTATTTCCTGAATTTTAGCATCTATCATGTAGAATCCACTATTTTCTAAAATTGTTTGTATTTCTGCTGTTTCTTCCATAAGTTTCATCATCATTAGATTCACCCATTTTATCATACATAGATAACATCTCTTGCTCTAAATCAAACATTGATTTAAATGCATCTCTTAATATATCTCTTATAGTCTTTCCTTTTTCAAGAACTGTATGTTGGTCTAAGTAACCTACACTAACTCTTGATGACCACTTTATATTCCCTGCATCTGGCATAAGTTTTTTTGTTATTATATTTAAAAAACTAGATTTACCCTCTCCATTAGCACCTACAAGGGCTATATGTTCTCCCTTTTTAAGTCTAAAAGATACATTTTCTAGTATTGTTCTCGCTCCGAAACCATGACTAACATTTTCTACTACTAGCATCTTGACACCTCTTCATAATTTTTATCTATATTCTATACTATAATATATTCTTTTTTGACTTAAATCAAGTATACTACATATGTTACATAGTCTAAATCAAATATAAAGCAAATCATTGTAAAACATAATCATACACCCTGCACTAGTTCTTTGAGCTAAAGTTAAACTTTTTAAAGCAGTTAAATAAAACTTTGTATTTAAATCATTTATATTTTTATGATACTCTTGTACTTTCAACCCTTCTGTTGTATATTTCTCCAGTTTAATATAATTACCTTCTTGTAGGTT
>OGEP01003819.1_pt1 | contig 10764 bp, 10 predicted proteins | sample 1570721 | NCBI WGS metagenome assembly OGEP01 (sample SAMEA2582131, study PRJEB24529) | metagenome | biome: Human gut stool | place: China | collected 2011 | reverse complement strand
GTGAGAACCTCGTTCTCTACTCTTGGATTCCACACATAAGGAATATAGATCTCGTCCGGATTAAATTCCCGGTAAACAGAAGCGAAACGCACATACGCCACCTCGTCCAGGTCCTTAAGCTTTCCCATCACCAGCTCTCCGATGGCGGAGGTGGGCACTTCCTTTTCCTCCATGTTAAAAATCTGGTTTTCAATCTCATCAATCATGGAATTAATCTGCTGGGGTGATACCGGCCGTTTATGGCAGGGGTGAATGGTTCCCGCTTCAATCTTGGAACGGTCATACTGCTCTCTCGTGTTATCTTTCTTAATCACAATCAGCGGAATGGTCTCCACCTTTTCATAGGTGGTAAAGCGTTTTCCGCAATCATCGCAAAGTCTGCGGCGGCGGATGGAATTGTTGTCATCTGCCGGTCTGGAATCGATCACTCGTGTATTTTCACTGCTGCAAAATGGACACTTCATTTGCTACCTCCATGGGCAATTTTGCCTATATATTGTAGTATATCTATACATTTGTGGCTTGTCAATGAAATTTACACGATTATATGACCAGTTTTTTATATATTTTCACGAAATTTTCATTTTTTGCATAAACTTTCTGTTTTATTGTCCCCTTCGCCTATTTTACCTTATGTTTTGCCTCTTTCTCATCAATGTCCACCAGAATAATGTCCGGTCCGATTTTTACAATCTTGCACCACGGAATAAACAATTCAAACTCCCTGCCCATACAGCCCATCCACTTTGCCGGCCCTGGGACAATCAGCGCCTTGATGCATCCGTCGCACTCGTCAAAATCCAGATCCCGCACATTTCCCAGACACTTGCAGTCATTTACATTGATGACCTCTTTCCTCGCCAGATCGCAAAAACGCATATACTTCCCGCCCGTTTGTTTCCTCGGAAAAGTATATGCGTCTTTTTTCAAAATCATGCCTGTCTGAAATTATACGTTAAAGCGGAACAGAATCACATCTCCGTCCTTTACCACATAATCCTTGCCTTCCATTCCGACAATACCTTTTTCACGCGCTGCAGCGAGGCTTCCGTTGTCCAGAAGATCCTGGTAGTTGACAACTTCCGCCTTGATAAAGCCTCTCTCGAAGTCCGTATGAATCTTGCCGGCTGCCTGCGGTGCCTTGGTTCCCTTCTTGATCGTCCATGCACGGCACTCATCCTCGCCTGCCGTCAAAAAGCTGATCAGACCGAGAATACTGTAGCTTGCCGCCACCAGCTTGTCCAGTCCGCTGGATTCCACGCCGAGATCGTCCAGGTATTCCTTCTTCTCTTCCTCTGAAAGTTCTGCCAGTTCCTGCTCGATCTGCGCACAGATGACGAATACCTTTGCGCCCTCTTCTGCTGCCATCTCTCTTACTTTTGCGACGTGCGGATTTGATGCGCCGTCATCTGCGAGGTCATCTTCGGCGGATTAGTAAGTCGCTATCAGAAATGGATAGTGGAGAATCAAAACAGATATCAATGGAACTCGATGAAAAAAGATCTGAACTTCAATCGGTAAATGAAGAGCTGGCAAATGCTATTGAAAAAGCAGAAGATGCAGCGAAATTGCTTGATAGAATCAAGAATTTTGTATCGTCATTCAGATTATTTGCACCTACGATAGAAGAATATGCTAATCAGGTAGAAGCGGATAAGACAATAGAGGCAGGAAATTCATTCCGTGGAATATTGAATGAGCTGGGCAAGCTGCTTGGGGCATTCAAGGAACTGATTAAAGAAGGCTTATGCTGGTTTCCAAGACTGATGATATGGAAAACTTCTAGAGGAGAAGTGGCACCGGTATTCATAGAGAAAAGCGATGGCTATTCATATTCATTGTATGGATATATGAATGTGGGCACTAAGGAATATTACTCAAAAGAGAGTGTTCAATGGGAGATTACGGCAGGTAATCGTACTGGTACAGTTGAACAGATGGATGCTAATGTTGAGGCAATGGCAAGAGATTTGCAGGAGATATTGAGGATAGGAGCGGAGCAGAAGAGATTGTGGGAGGTGTATGAGGGGAGATAAAAATTATCAAAGGCTATTGTGACTGAAAAAGTTTTAATAGCCTTTGTGATACTTCTAAAGTGCAATAAAGGTGTTTTCTTTATAAGTGGAAAAAACGGAAGATATATGTTAAAATTTATCTTGGATTTTTATATGAAAAAACAGATATAGGAACTTGTGTTCGACAAAATAAAATGATATACTATGAACAGAAAATATGTTCGAGGAGATAAGGCATGAATAGTGAAAAAAATAATATAGATATGAGTAATGTGATCAACAAATTGTTTGAAGGCGATTGCTTAGAGTATATGAAAAAAATACCAGCTGGAAGTGTGGATATGATTTTGTGTGATTTACCATATGGTATGACACAAAATAAATGGGATAGTTATATTCCTTTAGATGAGTTGTGGAAACAATATAATCGAATAATAAAACCCAATGGGGCAATTGTTTTAACATCTAATGGAGTTTTTACTGCAAAGTTGATTTTGAGCCAACCTAATATTTATAAGTATAAGTGGGTATGGGAAAAATCAAAGCCAACTAATTTTTTGAATGCTAAAAAGCAACCATTAAGAAAACATGAAGATGTTTGCGTTTTTTATAAAAAACAGCCAACATATCATCCTCAAATGACAAAGGGAGAACCATATGATAAAGGAATAAGAAAAAATCAGCTTAGTGGTAATTATGGAGACTTTGAACCAGTGCATGTAGCAAGTGATGGAGACCGTTATCCTACAGATGTTATTTATATTAAAACAGCAGAATCAGAAGGTGCAGTTCTTCATCCAACACAGAAGCCTATAGAACTGGGCAGATATATGGTAAGGACATATACAAATCCAGGGGATATAGTACTTGATAATACTTTTGGTAGCGGATCATTTTTAGTGGCAGCATTGATGGAAGGGCGAAATTTTATTGGAATTGAAAAGAATGAAGATGTTGCATTGTTTAAAAAAGAAGAAATAGATTATATTGATGTAGCAAAAAGAAGATTATTCTTAGCATGGGAAGGATTAGAAAAAAAAACTCGTAAATATATAAAAGAGGAAAATCTTATAGCAGAATTTAAAGAAAGATGAAGGTGAAATGTATGGGGACAATTATCAGAAGAAATGAAAGAAGTTGGGCAATCGTAATTATTTCAGAGATAAAAGTAATGCTGAATGGCTTGGGGTTAAAGATTAAGAGTGCAGGTGGAGAAAGTACGCTTTCTGTAAATAAGAAAAGTATGTTTCCAGACGTTTTGTTGTACGAAGATGAGGCACAAACTAAAATACTGCAAGGCTGGGAACTTAAAATGCCGGATGTATTGATTACAGATGAAGCATTGATTGCAGATGCGACAAGAAAGGCAAAAGCATTAGGCTTGAACAGTTTTGTAATATGGAATTTTACCTATGGAAAATTATATATACAGAACAAACAAGGCTTTTTCGAGGAAGCCAAAGTATGGGATGGAACAAGTCATATTAAATCAAGAGAAGATGTTACTACATACAAAGCAGAGTGGTTACCTATTATAAAAGAAATTGTAATGACAGTAAATGAGTATCTTGTTAATGGAAGAATTGTAACATCGTCTATTGTAAATACAATATCGGATGGATTAATGACAGAATTGATTCAGCGGAATAAAGAGTTAGTAGCTGAAAATATTATGATTGAGTCTAGCAAGAATATGCAGATGGAACGCAGACTAAAGGTTTGGTGGAATGCATTTCATGAAGAATACGATAAAGATGAGAATAATATGTATTCGGCATATGCTAAGTCAGTGTTGTTAAATTGGACAAATCGAGTTATGTTTGCTAATGCAATTAAAAAGTATCATAATTGTGCATATGCCATAAAAGATATTGATTATACAACATCTCCTAATGATGGAAATAATATTATTGAACATATAGTCGAACAAGGAGATTTTTATAATGTATTTAAGCCGTTGGAATTTAATGAGGTAATACCAGAAGATACATGGATTGATATTGTTGATTATAATCAATTTTTAATTGAGAATAACATTGAAAAAATAGAGCAAGGAGTATTGCAAGATATACTCGAAAAGACCGTAAATACTGCAAAGAGAGAGATTCGTGGACAATATGCGACACCATATCGTTTGGCAGATATTTTGTGTCAGATTACTGTGCAAGATTGGAACAAGGATTGTGCTGATTTGTGTGCTGGTACAGGTACGATTGCAAAAGCAATTATTAATAATAAAGCCCAAAGAATACATAGGGCAGATAAAGCGTTTATGACAACTTGGATGTCAGATAAGTATGCATATCCATTACAGATTGCTAATATTGCGGTTACAGATATTCATGCATTAAATATACCGATTAATATGTTTACAACGGATATATTTGAGGTAGAGACAGGAGATAAGATTAAAATAAAAAATCCAATAGATGGTAGTGATATAGAAGAAATCATTCCCCAATTTGGAACTATTGTATCAAATTTGCCTTTTGTAGAATACAATAAAGTCGCTGACGATGAGCAGGAATATATTGCTCAATGGAGAGAAAAGATAACAAATAGTACTGGTATTAAATTTACAAGAAAAACGGATTTATATAATTATATACCATTTAAATTATATGAGTTATTGGAAAAGAACGGAAAACTTGGGATTATTATTTCAAACTCTTGGTTAGGAACAGATATAGGAAAAAATTTTTTCGAAGCATTGCAGTATTATTACATTATCGAATCGGTTCTTATAAGCAATTGCAAGAGATGGTTTAATAATGCGGATGTTATTGGAACTATACTTATTTTAAGAAAAAAAGAAATTAGTATTCCAGATAAAACAAAGCGGATTAGTTTTTGGTTAACTAATAAGGATATAAATACAATCGAGGAGGAGGATAAAGAAACATTAATTAATAGTATTGTTCTTCATCAAGTTATTGATGAATCAGTTGCAACTATGAAAGAATATTCACTTAGTGATATTGATAATATTATGCAGTATGGAATTTCATTGAATGCTTTATTCCATAATATTTCGTGGATTAAAGAAATACAGGAATATATTGAACCAATTACCAAAGAATTAAGTATGATTAGAGGAGAGCGTACAGGGCAAAATAAAGTCTTTTATATAAATGGTGAAACATCAATAGCAGATAAATTTTTATATCCAATGTTGAAGTCATCGAGAAATATAAAAAAATATTCGGCTTCTCCAAATATGAAGGCATTTTGCTGTAATAAGACAATTGAACAGTTAAAAGAAGATGGAGAAGAAGGAACACTGAAATGGATTCGCAAATTCTCAAATGATAAGTATGAACCATTAGCCAAAAGTATTAACTATTCACCATGGTATCAAATGCCATCAATTAATAGAGCAGATTTAGTTACTTCGGAAAATCCTGATAAAAGACTTTTTATCGCAGAATTAAATGAAAGTGTGATAGTTGATCAAAGGCTAATTGCGATGAAATATAAAGATTCTGTAGCTAATAAAGAACTGGTTTTCGCTTTGCTTAATTCTATATATGGTATGTTTGCAATAGAAGCAAATGGATTTGGTAGAGGGCAAGGTGTTTTAGATATAAGTAAAACAGGGTTTCAAAAAATATGTATGATTAATCCAGAGTTGATTTCAAAGGAAGATGCAGCAGAGATAATAGCATTGTTTTCAAAAATTAAGAATCGTAATGTCATGGAAATTGAAGATGAATTAATGAATGCAGATAGACAAGCATTTGACAAAAAGGTGCTTCAGTCAATAGGACATGAAGAACTGTATGATTGTATTAAGGAATCATTACTTTCAATGCAACATACAAGACATTGTGTGAAATGATTGTATATATGAATATTAATAATATGGAGAATTGTAAAAATTGTATTTTATTGATTTATTCTATGGAAGCTAGTGAATATGACAAATGAAAGAAGGAATGTAATGGAAAATTCAATTTGTAAAATAGTATATTTTGATGAAGATTCAGTAACCGATTATGTACAGATTATTGCTGGAGGTGCATTAGAGAAGACAACACAGTTATTAAAAGAAACAGATAAAAATATAAATACGGATGCTTCGGTTTCTGGTAAAGCGGGAATAAGTGGTGTTTTTAAGGCTTTATTGGGATTAGAAGCTCAAGCATCTGCAGATGCATCAATGGGAATTTCTTTAAATACAAATAAAATGGCAAAAAATATTGTTAAAAACACTATTTTAACTGATTTCTTGGGAATTTTGAATGATGAAAAACAAAATAGAAAAGGCAAAATATCACAAGGAAGTATAAAGAAATTTGAAGGATACACTATATCAGTAGAAAAGGATTCGTTATCATATATTGTTATGGTGTCGCCATACTTATCAATGTTAAAAGGTGGAGCAAGCGTTCCGGCAGGTGAATTTGATATAGCAATAGAGAAGTTGGATAATGCGTTAAAGTCAGCAAAAGGATATTATGAATTTGTAGGAACTAAAGGGAAAAGTAAAGTTGTGCTACGATTTAATATCAATTCTCTAAAAAATAACTATAAAATTAATGATTTGTTAAAAATGAACCTAAGTATATATGCAATAAAAGTTGGGACAACAACATTATCACAATTAGATGTAAATAAAGAGTTAGATATTGATTTTTATAGTAGACCTAAGGATAATCCAGATTATACTTCTTCTGAAAAGAAAACATCTGATGATGATACAGATAAAAATAGAAAACTTGATGTTTATGATGTTTTATTAGCGGGAGTTGAGACGAATGATTGATGAAGTAATTGTTTTTACAGGCTCTAAAAGAGATTTTAATAGTTTGTTACAGGAAAGAATAGATACAGAAAATGACGAAGTTGTTTCTTTTATGGAATTAATACAACATTATAATGCTAGAATTCATCCAACAGAATCTGGAGTGAAGGAAATATTTCTGAAAAAAAAGATAGGCGCAAATTGTTTGATATGTAAGGCGGACGATTTTGGTTCGGTATTAGAACATACTTTATTGAATTTTACTAATATAATAAGTTTGAATTATGATGTTGAAAAATTGTTTGTACATAATCCTCCCAAAAAGGTTCTGGAAAATCTACAATCAGAATTTGGAGATGAAATCGAATATTGTAAATCAGAATACGCTAAATTAGATATTCCACGTATTAAGAGAATCTATAATGATTTGAATAAGAATATATTGGGGCAGGAAAAATGCAAGATTGAAATAATTAGTGGTTTATATAGATTGACAAAAGAAAAAAGTCAAAAGCCAGCCGTTTTTATGTTATATGGACCATCTGGAGTTGGCAAAACAGAAACGGCAAAATGTATTAGTGAATCTTTGGGTGGAGCGTTATTAAGAATTCAATTTTCTATGATGCAGACTGGTGAAGCATATAATTATGTATTTGGATCGGAACATTCAAAAGCAAGTTTCGCACGTGATATGATGGGGAGGGAGTCAAATTTAATTTTAATAGATGAGTTTGATAAGGTTAATCCCAATTTCTATAATGCATTTTATGAATTATTTGATGAAGGGAAGTATGTAGATACTAATTATGAAGTGGATCTGAAAAATTCTATTTTTATATGTACCTGTAACTTTATGAGTGAAAATGAAATAAAAAAGATTTTGGGACCTGCTATGTATTCAAGAATAGGAAAGTGTATTGAATATGATGAATTACAGAAAGAGCAGAAGATAAAAATTATTAATAATTGGTATGATGAAATACTGGAAATTTTAGATGATAATGAAAGGCAAGTTATAAAGGAAACAGATATATTAAAATGGTTTCAAGATAATGAAGAACGATATGATAATATACGTTTGTTGAAAAGCAAAATGGAACAGGCAATATATGAAAAATTAGCAACTGTTTTTGTTATAAAAAAGAGCGGAGGAGAAGATGATATTTAAAAAAAATCAAAGTAAAAGGTTTCATATTACTTCAATTATTATAGGCGTATTACTTGTAACAGTGGGTACAATTATATATTCATTATTATATAAAAATAAAGTAGAAGGGTTTTCTTACGAAAATATTACGTATATGACTGCCTGTATTGAAGTTATAATGCTTGGAATAGTATTAGTACTAATTAATTTTGAGAATAATCTACACGGAAAATTAGTGCTGGTTATAACAGGTTTTCTAATAGCGGGTTTTATATTTAATAAATCATTTAGATTTGGAATAATCTTGTTTGTGGGAACAATGTTTGCATATTTTATAACTATGAGATTTAAAAATATTTTTTCGACAGTAGTTACTATGTCAGTCTGTGCTACCATTTTTTTGGTGCTAGCGATCTTTGCTTTGAAGTTGGTAGATGAAAACTATGGCATTTTAGTATTGTATTGTATGTTTTCTTTATTTATAGTAGTCTATCGAATATTAGGAAAAATAATTAATCAATGGTTTATTAATAAAATGTTGGGGTTTGAAGAAGAGAGCAAAACCTATGATGATGAACAACTTAAAAATCAAATCTTATTGATATATATGCTGATATTTGTTTGTCTAAATGTGTGGCTATATCAAGAGAAAATTGATAGTGAAACTTGGAACTTGATAAACAATAGTTTCTTGACAGGGTTAGCAATTATCCAGATGGATTGGAAAAAAATAGTATTTTATTTTAGTAAAACTTCAAATGTAACCGAGAAAGAAAGTTAATTCTATGTAATCAGAGGGTCACAGTCCCTCTACTGAGGGACTAATCGCCTATCGAATAGGGTAATACCAGCATTATGATAACAAGAAAAGAATATAGGTGCAATATATTTATGAAATATTTAGAAACACCAATCCTCATCCATAGCATCAGCCCATGCCTGTAACTCACCATCAAGAGCTAGTGCAGCATATTTGAGTGGTTCATCAATTGCAAGATTATCAATTAGCCTTTGAGAATTAGGCGTAGTATGGAGATCCTTTTCTGATTCAGAACATGAGATAAACAGAAGTACATTGTCATCAAATGCAATGTCGATTCCGTTCTTGTATTGGTTGTAGTAAGCAAAGTATTTTTTCATAATGATTGTCCTTTCTTCAATAGAGTAATGAGTAGTTCTGGGAATGAGTAGGTAGTGCTACGCATACAACAGATATGCAACACTACCATACACAAATCCCCTATTGATGGGCTTTTCACGCTCTCAAAACGTTAGTTTTAGTTCTCAAAGAGATAGGATTTCAACAATCCAGTGCGTCTTACGACGTTTCAGAAAAGTATATTACACCTCAGGACTTTTTGTCCTGGGGTGTTTTTTTGTAAGAACTGTGGTAGAATAAATAAAGAAGATTTTACATATAAAATATTATTGTCATCAGATTATCAGGAGGTAAATAAATGCCGGAAATCTTTATTTTATGGAATTCGAGTTACAATTTATTATGATGATCATAATCCGCCGCATTTTCATACGGAGTATAATGGAAATAAGGCAATTATTGAAATTGATACAGCTAGATGCATCAAGGGAGCTTTGCCATCAAGACAGTTAAAGTTGATTTTAGCGTGGTGTGTGTTATATCAAGATGAGTTGATGCAAAATTGGGAATTATCAAAAGATGGAAAGCCGTTAAATAGAATTAATCCACTTGTATAGGAGGTGTTTATCTATGTTTCCGAAGGTAGTTCAGGTAGTACCTATGAAAGACTACACAGTATATGTGTATTTTGAAGATGGAAAAATCGTATGTTATGATATGAAAAATATGTTGGATAAAGAAATTTTTAAACCATTGAAGGATATTTCGGTATTTACTGATACATGTACAGTTATGAATGATACATTAGCATGGGATATAAGTGGAAACAGAGATGCTTGTAAGTGTATTGATATTGATCCGGATACATTATATGAACTTCCCTATTGTAAAGAGAAAATAGCTTAGTGATAAATCTGCATGTTATTGAAATGTTTTATTGCGTAGTATATTTAAGAAGAGTAACAATTGTAAGATTAATAGAGTAATGAGTAGTTTTAGAAATCTGTCGGTTGTTATGGCAAAATATAAAAAATGCCAGTCTCTAAGTTCAACCTTAGGGACTGGCATTTCTTAATTATTCAATTACAACTCATATCTTGGCAAGAACTACATTAACAACTGCAGTCCCAGATGCTAAGTACACTACCAATCAGGCCAATTCATACATTCCTGTACGGATTATCCTTCAATAGCAATCCTCTTAGCACTTTCAATTTCCTCAGCAGCTTTCTTTGGAACAGAAAGTCTTAAAATACCACTTTCATATTTAGCCTTTATATCGTCCTGAGTAATTGCATTACCAACGTAGAAGCTTCTGCTCATAGAGCCGGCATAACGTTCCTTTCTGATATACTTGCCTTCCTTGTCCTGTTCGTCCTTATCAAGACCCTTAGCGGCACTGATTGAAAGGTAACCATTATCAAGCTGTATATTGATTTCGTCTTTCTTAAAGCCAGGTAAATCAATATCAACTTCATAGCCGGAATCAGTTTCTCTGACATCAGTCTTCATTTCGTGGCTGGCGTGTTTACCATATAAAGCTTTTTCAACTTCAGGAAATCCGAAGTTCATCCAATCATCATTAAATAAATTCTCTCCAAAAATACTAGGCATTAACATAAGTCATCGCTCCTTTTTTAATAAACTATTTGTTCGGCTGAACCTTTCGTTCATTCAGATTGGATATATAAATAACCAATCCCCAGGATTACATATTCATCTGAACTATTACCTTGTTTTTTGGAACATCAGGTAAAGG
>OGEP01003817.1_pt1 | contig 10766 bp, 8 predicted proteins | sample 1570721 | NCBI WGS metagenome assembly OGEP01 (sample SAMEA2582131, study PRJEB24529) | metagenome | biome: Human gut stool | place: China | collected 2011 | reverse complement strand
CGTACCGTCGAAGAAATGGGTGATCCAATTCACGGCGGAGCACTATTACTCAAACATAGAAAAATGAAGATGAAGCAAGCTATCCTACATAGTTCCAATGGTTTCAGCAACTAAGACGTTCAACAATGAGCGTCTATTTTTTTACCCAAAATGAAAGGAGAATCAAACATTATGAAAAAGATTATGAAGCGATTGCTTACAGGTGTACTTACCCTTGCAACCGTATTTACTGCATTACCTGTCACACAGGTTCATGCTGCGGATTCCGTCTATACTACTACGGACGGTAAAGCAGGAACAATCGTCAAGATTGACAATGGTGGTTCAGAGGTTTCCAGCTTTGAAGAAAGCATAATGAACGCTGACGGGCAGATTGCCTACTGTATTGATATAAACACAAATTTCCAATCGGGATATAAGAATCGTATCAATGCAACGGAGCGAATGAGCGACGACCAAATATCTGATGTGGCGTTGAATCTGGAATACGTCAAACAGTATGCAGAAAAGCACAGTCTTTCCAGCAAACAAGTCTATCTGTTGGAACAATGTGTTGTCTGGCAGAGATTGAGCGTACATCTTGGCTGGCAATGTGATAACGTGCGAGCTTCTTATGATGAAATTCCAAAGGCTACGCAGGACGAAGTTTTCTCTGGTGCGAAAGCCTTTGTCAAAGAAAATAAAGGACGCTATGAATGTGGCGGTTATATCTACTCTGGCGAGGGGCAGGAATTGGGGCAATTCTGGGCGAAATTAAATGTCGGAAATGCGAAACTGCAAAAGACTTCCAGTAATACCAGTATTACAGACGGTAACGGGAATTACTCTGTCGCTGGTGCGACCTATGGTGTCTTTTCTGATAAGGACTGCACGAAACAGCTTGCCACCCTTACGACTGATGAAAACGGAAATACAGATGTTGTAGAGGTAAAAGCAGGCACAGTCTATATCAAGGAATTATCCGCACCAGCAGGATATAAAGTAGATAAAACTGTATATTCCTTAAAGGTTGAAGCTGGAAAGACAGCGACCTTGAAAGTATCAGATATACCAAAAGTAACGGACACTTTGATTGAGCTTTTCAAGATTGATATGGAAACACAGAAAGACAATCCGCAGGGGAACGCTTCTCTAGCAGGTGCGGAATTTACATGGAAGTATTATGCTGGCTTCTATAACAAAGACAATCTCCCTGCCGAAGCTACTCGTACATGGGTTACAAAGACAATCGCCGAAACAGACAGCGACGGGACAACCCATTACATCACAAAATTAGGGGACGCTTACAAGGTATCTGGCGACAGTTTCTATATGCAGGACGGCAAAGCGGTTCTTCCTTTAGGAACACTAACCGTTGAGGAAACAAAAGCTCCAAACGGTTACTTGCTTGATGGTGCATATATGCAGGCTGGCGATAAGTCCGAACAGATTAAGGGCTTATATGTAACACAGATTACCGAGGACGGCGACCTTGCCGTATTATCTGGAAGTAACCAGTTTTCCGTATCAGACAAGGTTATCCGTGGCGGTGTCAAAATTCAGAAACGAGATTTAGAAACGGGCGATACAAAGCCACAAGGAAGTGCCACTTTGAAAGATACTGCCTTTGACATCATTTCCTTAAATGATAATTCTGTTTTGGTTGAGGGCAAGCTATACAAGAAAAATGAAGTGGTAAAAACAATCCATACAGACCTTGAGGGTGTCGCTTCTACTTCTTCTGACCTTTTACCTTATGGAAACTTCCGTATCGTTGAAAGTGAAGCTCCCGACGGTTACTTAACTGACGGTGTAAAACCGATTGATTTTACAATCACAGAAAATGGAAAAATCGTGGACTTAACCGACGAATCTCATTCTATCTACAATCAGATTAAGCGTGGGAATATTGAGGGCGTAAAAATCGGTGCAGGCACACACAAGCGTCTTGCTGATGTTCCGTTTCGGATCACAAGCAAGACGACGGGAGAAAGTCATGTTGTAGTAACTGATGATAACGGGCAATTCTCCACTTCTGCTGACTGGGCTTCTCATAAGCACAATACCAACGCAGGCAAGACCAGCGAGGACGGTGTGTGGTTTGGAACTTCTGAACCAGACGACAGCAAGGGTGCATTGCCTTATGATACTTACATCATTGAAGAAATGAAATGCGACAGCAACAAAGGTTTTAAACTTATCCCACCTTTTGAAATCGTGGTATCAAGAAATAACCTTGTGATTGATTTAGGAACGCTGACTGATGAATACGAAAAAGAAATCTCTATCCATACCACAGCGACCAGCAAGGACGGCGAAAAGACAATCCTTGCAGGAAAAGAGGTTACAATCGTTGATACTGTCAAATTAGACGGACTTACCAAAGGCACAAAATATCAGCTCAAAGGCTGGCAGATGTTAAAGGAAGAAAACGCCGAGCTTATCATTGACGGGAAACGTGTAGAAAACGATTATACCTTTGTCGCTGATGATGAAGAAATGAAAGTGGAAATTTCCTATACATTCAATGCGTCTGCTTTAGGTGGCAAAAACCTTGTTACCTTTGAAGAATTGTATGATTTAAGCAATCCAGACGAACCCGTAAAAGTTGCGGAACACAAGGACATTGAGGACGACGGGCAAACCGTACTTATCACAGAGCGTATCATCAAAATTCATACGACCGCTACCGATAAGGACGGTAACAAAGAACTTGAAGCAGGAAAAGACGTTACAATCATTGATACCGTAACCTTAGAGGGCTTAGAAGTCGGTACACAGTACAAACTTGTAGGCTGGCAGATGTTGAAAGAAGAAAATGCAGAGCTTCTTATCAATGGAAAACGTGTGGAAAGTGATTACACTTTTACTGCTGACAGCGAAACTATGAAAGTGGAAGTTGCTTTTACGTTTGACGCTACTTCTCTTGACGGCAAACAGCTTGTAACTTTTGAAGAATTGTACGATTTAAGCAATCCAGACGAGCCGAAGAAAGTTACCGAGCATAAGGATATTGAGGATAAGGGACAGACGATTACCTTTAAGGAAAAGCCAGAAGAACCAGAGAAACCCGAAACACCACCGACACCAGAAAAGCCTAACAGACCTAGCGACAGTCCCAAAACGGGCGACAGTACAAATGTAATGGCATTTATCGTGATGTTGCTTGCGTCTGCTGGTGGACTGGCTGGAACATATCTTTACAAACGCCGTAAAATGAAGAAATCATAAGGCGGTAACGGTATGAGGAAAGAAAAATCACGCTCTCCGCCGAAGCTGTCAAACGGCAGACTTCCGCTTATTCTGGCTTGTCTGCCAACAACCTGCAAGAACACGGATAGTCAAGGGTGCGTAAGCATTGATTTTACCCTTTACTATCTGGGGGATTGCTGGTACTTCCCAAACCGCCAGAATAAGAAATCACAATCAAAAAACTTATCAAAAATAGAAAGAAACGAGGTAAAACAATATGGAAATGAAATATGTCGTGCCAGATATGGCACAGTCTTTTGGAACTCTTGAATTTGCAGGCGAAAGTGAGCCAGTCTTTGAAAGAGATAAAAATAACCGCAGGGTCTTAGCCAGACGAAGCTATAACCTTTATTCTGACGTACAGAAAGGCGAAAATGTTGTGGTAGAAATTCCCGTGCAGGCTGGCGAAAAGAAGTTCAAGTATGAACAGAAAGTAAAACTTGTCAATCCGAAGTTATACGGCAGAGGTTACGCAATCGGGGATATGGGACATACCGATTATGTGTTAGTTGCTGATGATATTGTAGCAGTTGAAGAAAAGTAAAGGAGTGAAGAATTTATGAGATTATCAAACGGGTTTGTTATTGACAAAGAGAAAACATTTGGAGAATTAAAATTTACAGCGGTGCGTGATGTGTTCTTGCAGAATGAGGACGGGACACCGAGTACCCAGCTTAAAAAGCGTATCTATGATTTGAAGTGCAGTCTGCATGGTGGAATTATCCCCGTGTCCGTACCGCCAGAAGTACCGTTAAGGGAATTTCCGTACAATGCAGTTGTGGAGCTTGTCAATCCCGTAGCCGATACGGTATCAAGAAAGACCTATACGGGTGCAGATGTGGACTGGTATGTAAAGGCAGAGGATATTATATTGAAGAATAAAGGCAACCAGAACGCAGGCAGTCCACAGAACCATACACCGCAGGGACAGCCGAAAAAATAGGCTTGCTGAATAGATTTTCATTGTAGCGGATATGTGGAACTGTTATAATATGGATATGAAGAAACGGACAAATTTGAATTTGTGGAGGATAACTATTGTGGATAAAGCAGTTATTTATATACATGGAAAAGGTGGTAATGCTGAAGAAGCTATTCATTACAAACCGCTCTTTAGTAATTGTGATGTGATTGGTCTCGACTATACTGCACAGTTTCCATGGGAAGCAAAAGAAGAATTTCCATTACTTTTTAATTCAATTTATAGAAACTACAAGACGGTTGAAGTAATTGCCAATAGCATTGGAGCGTATTTTGCTATCAATGCCTTATCAAATCAGCAAATAGAGAAAGCATATTTTATTTCGCCCGTTGTAGATATGGAAAGGCTTATTGCTGATATGATGATTTGGGCAAATGTTACAGAGGATGAACTCAAAGAGAAAAAAGAAATTCAGACAACCTTTGGAGAGACTCTTTCATGGGATTATCTTTGCTATGCAAGAGAAAATCCTATTATATGGGAAATCCCAACGCACATTTTGTATGGTGAAAAAGATAATCTTACCGCTTATGGAACGATATTTGAATTTGTACAGAGGACTAATTCAACACTTTCTATTATGAAAAATGGAGAGCATTGGTTTCATACGGATGAACAAATGAAATTTCTTGATGAATGGATAATAAAATCTTCCAAATAAATTCCAGTTGTGCGCCCAGCTAAGGGTGTGTAACCAAGTCGGTGGGAATCCGATTTATCCAAGGTCTAGCCAGCCAGATAATAGCGAGTCTTGGGATGTTGTTGGTAACAGCAACTGACAAGCGTAGACAGCAAGAAAGCAGGGTTGCAATGCTATTGAGCCTCGAAAAGTTAACTTCAGTAGGCCGACGTCTTAACTGGTGCGGAAGGCAACAGCACACAAGTCATTATGGCGAGAATTGTGTGGCGCTGCGGGGTCAAAGGGCCAATCATGCTTGACATTGTGGGTACACATCAACTGGGGAGAACCTGCCGTTTCTCGAAAAAGAGTATGAAGTATCAACTGAAAATGGAGAGCTTCAAATGGATAACAGGTAGTCGGACAGTCTCATAGTACTGATGAAATCGGGTAATGCCGATGGAGGGAAGGGGACTGCATAGTAACGGTCTTTCTGAGGACACATTATCCGTACTCAGGGACGGAGGAAATAATGGGAACGAAATTAGAAAGAATAGCTGAAATATCGGCAGAAACAAAGAAACCTGTATTCACATCCATATATCACTTGATAAATGCAGAATTGCTGAAACAATGCCATAAAGAATTAGATGGCAAAAAGGCAGTTGGTGTTGATAAGGTGACAAAGGAAGAATACGGAAAGAACCTCGATAGAAATATCGAAGACTTAGTACAGAGGTTAAAGAACAAATCTTTTAAACCACTCCCATCATTGAGGGTATATATTCCAAAGGGAAATGGAAAAATGCGACCGCTGGGAATAGCCTCTTACGAGGATAAGATTGTCCAAATGGCAGTAAAGAAAGTACTAGAAGCAATTTACGAGCCAAGATTTCTGAACTGTATGTATGGATTTAGACCAAACAGAGGTTGTCACGAAGCGGTAAAAGAAGTATATCAGAGAATCAGTTATGGGAAAATCAGCTACATAGTGGACGCTGATATTAAAGGATTTTTCGATCACATTAACCATGACTGGATGATGAGATTTCTGGAATGGCATATTCAAGACCCAAATCTGCTCTGGCTGATAAAGAAATATTTAAAAGCTGGAATAATGGAAGATGGAAAATTTGAATCAACAGAGGAAGGTTCAGCACAGGGTTCAGTCATGAGTCCGATGCTAGCAAATATATACATGCATAACGTGTTAACGCTGTGGTTTAAATTTGTGGTGAAAAAGACGTTAAAAGGAGACTGTTTTCTGGTGAATTTTGCAGATGATTTTGTAGCTGGATTCCAGTATAAATCAGAAGCAGAGTGGTATTATTCAGCCCTGAAAGAGAGGATGGAACAATTCAATCTTGAGCTGGAAAGCAGTAAAAGCAGGTTGATTGAATTTGGGAGATTTGCAGAAACCAACAGACTATCCAGAGGAATAGGTAAGCCAGAAGCATTCGATTTTCTAGGTTTTACTTTCTATTGCGGGAAAACGAGAAAGGGAACATTTGCATTAAAGTTGCAGACATCTCGAAAGAAGTTTGAACGTAAGCTGAAAGAATATAAACTATGGATATATGATAATCGGAACCGTCCGGTCAGAGAAATCATAAAAGAGCTGAATGTAAAGCTTGTAGGTCACTATCGCTATTATGGAGTAACATGGAATTATAGAAGATTATGTGCATTCTTACACAGAGTACAACAATTCCTGTTTAAAGCGGTAAATCGTCGAGGTTGCAGAAGAGCCTATACATGGGGTGGTTTTTGGGAAATGCTAAAGTGTTATCCGCTTGCGAAACCAAAGACGTACTATTGCTTATATTAAAGTGAATGTTATTATGAGGAGCCGTATGCGGGAAAGCCGCACGTACGGATCTGTGAGGGGCTAAAGTTGCAAGGCTTTAGTCTACTCGACTGTCGAACTGAAAAACACTGTAATAACATGTGTAAAACAAAATGTAAAACACCCCACTGAGTAGGTAGGACTAAATACTCCTATGATTTCGATTTTGAAGTCATAGGGGTATTTTTTCTATATAAACATAAAATAAATTTCTAATTATCTTTTCATAAGTTCTTATAACACCGATATATCCCTATTTTACAGGCTTTATCGGTGTTTTCTTTTTGGCAGATACTTCTTATAACCACTCATAAATCTGCATATCTTGTCTTTTTATCGTAGTAAATTTCGTAGTAAATTACTAGGCTATCAGACTTCGCATTTCCATGTTTGCTCCTGTCTGTGAAGCATGGGCGTACAGGTTCAGCGTTATCATTATGCTGGAATGTCCCATAATGTATTGCAGGTTCTTTGGGTTCATGTTTTTCTGTGCTAATCGTGTACAAAACGTATGTCTTAAGATATGCGGGGTTATCTTCGGTAAGGGTTCATCATGGTACTTATTGTATTTCTTTACTATATTTCTCAATGTAGAAGTATAGTAACAAGCTGTCATAGGCATACCTTTCTGATTAAGAAACAGGAAATTGCGGTAACCGTCAATTACAATCCCTTTTCCAGTTTTTTTGCGTTTCAACACTCTTTGAAATGCTTTTCCTGCTTCTTCGCTCATAGGAACTTTTCGTATGCCACACTTTGTTTTTGGCGTTTCTATATAATATCCCTCTTGATTGCGTAATAACTGGTGGTCGATATTGAGTGTATGATTTTCAAAATCTAAGTCCTGTACAGTAAGTCCACACAATTCAGATATTCGTAAGCCTGTTTTTAACAGTATCAGCACATCATCATAATATTTCTGATACACCGTATCATACTGGAGAAAGGACAGCAGTTTTTCTTCCTGTTCCTCACTCAATGCCTGTCTGCTTTCGCTGTCATCATCAATAACCTCGCTTAACTGAAAATCAAAAGGGTTCTTCCTTACATAATCGTCCTCGATTGCCATATAGAAAGAAGCCTTTAAGGAACGCTTATAGTTACTAATGGTTTTGAAGCCGTAGCCCTTTTCTTTCATTCTGACCGCCCATTCTTTTGCGTCTGACGGTTTAATGCTGTCTATGCTTCGTGAACCCAGCTTGTCCTGTTTCAATGCGTCCATGAGATATTTTCGCCCTGCTAGTGTATTCTTCTTGACATTGATTCTCTGTGCCGTCTTTTTGGCATATAGTTCACACAATGTCATTTTCTTTCCTTTGGTGTCTATTCCGTCCTCTAAATCACGCTGTATCTCCCGTTCCTTTTCCCTAAGAGATAAATCATCACGCTTTCCTTTCGGTACTCTGTCCGTAGCCACCAGTTTCCATGAATACACAACCTTTGTTTCGCCTGCACGATTAACATATTTATACATATATCTGCCGTCTGCCCTTTGGCTCTCTCCAGTCCTTAAAATGCGACCTTTGTTATCCCGTCTTTTTTCTGACATCTTTCAAAACTCCTTTCAAAACTGAAAGAGCCTTGTTACGACATATAAGTATCATATCATGCACAAAGCTCTTTTGCATTAGATTTCTTCCAATTTATCAATCATATGTTCAAATTTCTTTTTCTTAATCAGCATACGGTTTCCGTTCATCACAACACACTCGTCTTTATATTCACTTGCAATACGGCGGAGTTTGTTCTCTCCGATACGGAAATAACTGGACGCTTCCTCAATCGTCATAAGGTAGCGTTCCCATAATGGTGTATTTAAATCATACATAAAACTGCACCTCCTTTCTTTTTTGATTTTTAAACAGTCTGACGGCTTTTATCATAGCCCACAGGAGTTCCACCTCTGCATAGTTCTTATGTAGCCGTACCCATTGCGTGCGACGCTCTGAACGCTCAAGCTGTGGCTGTACGGGAGTATCATTATCAGACAGGACAGGTCATGGCGATAAAAGAGGATAAATCTTTTACATGGACGCTGACAGTTTCCGCTCGCTTTAAAGGGAAAAGGTCATGGCGTATCAGCTCCAACGGCTCGCTGTCTGTCTAATGTATCAGACTGCTTTATTCAGTTGTCAAAGAACACGAAAGAAGAAAATCATCTCTCCTATATACCGCGTTGGAAAAGAGAGGAAATGTAACCAAAATTCAAACATTTTTTCTTTTTTCACTACTATCTGTACAGCAAACGTCCATTTGTTAAGCTGGTGATGAAAAAAGATTATTTTTCTTTTCACACCCTAACTACCCAAACCATACTGTTACTGCCAACAATAGAATGAAATATTTTCTTCACTCCATATCAGGACAGAATAGCGTTATTTGTATCACATTTCTTAAACTTTTTTCTTTCTACGCCATATAGGGAACGGAAACCTTAAATTGTTAAGTTGAAGATAAAATAATTTTCTCTTTTCACATCAATACTCAACAGTCAATGCCTGTTTGAATACAAATGGAAGATAGTTTTTCTTCTTTTTGCATAATACTGTCCACTCAACTCGATTTTCCGACATTTTTTCAAAACTTTTTTCGTCTTTCACTTCATATAGGGACAGCAAGCCAAAATTTAATGACCTATTTTCAAAAAAAGTTTAGATTTCCTCAACTTCACACCATATAAGGAATAGAAACCTTGTTTTGTTGCAGATTTTTCAAAATAATTTCAATTTCTTTTTAATCTTCGTGTCTGTACACCGAGTAAAAATTTTATGACCCCATTTCAAAAATAGTTAGATTTCCTTTTCTCGCACCATATCTGTACGCAAGTAGCTGTTTTGTTGCAGATTTCTGTAAAAAATTTGTTTTTCTTCTTTTAATAAACATAGGGAATGAAAAAAGCTCTTTGTTGACTAAATCTGAAAATTTCCATTGCATTAAAAAATACCGTTATTCTTTCTTTTAAATAACGGTATCTCTATTTATAACTCATTAAAACAGATTAAACTAAATGGCTAAAAAACAAAAAGTAGGAGGAAGTATGTGTCACAACTTTGTTTTGGTTTATCTTTCAAACATATCATTCTATGTTTATTCCCGCACGACAAATATTCCGTTTTCTGATGTATCCCACATAAAGTTTTCCCTGTTTACAGTTTGTTCAGTCGCAATTTCAATTTTGGATAGTCCTATATCTGAGGGAACATCATCAGCTTTATAGACCATATAAAAATTCAAATAATATTCATTTTTAGAAGTTGATATATGATACATTCCGTCTAATTCAATTCGTTTATTTCCATTATTATTTTCACTAGATGATGCACAATCACCAGAATATTCTTGTATATCTCCATCAATAAATTCGAAGAAAGAAGAAATTTGTTTATTTATATCCTCTATGTCTTTTTTACTGTTTTGTGAAAACAATTTTTCAAATTCTTTTACATTGCCTTCATTGTATAAATCTATAATTTGTTTCATCATATTATCTGATATTTCTTGTTCCGATTTAAACCAATTAGACATATACTCATTTCTATTTGAGCCAACATTCGTACACCCACAGAAACTTAACATCAATATCATACAAAAAATAAATATTATTTGTTTCATATTATTTATACCTCATTTAATACTTAAATATTTTATATCTATATAACCTATATTTACATTGTAGCATTTAGCTTTAAACTTGTCTTTAACTTTCTCCATAAAATAAATTATTGCTTTTCTAAAACATCGTCATTCTCTTGTGGAATAGCGGTATCTATTCGTTCTTCTATGGTTGATTTTTCTAATTGTAATAAGTGTTTATGCTTGTCTTTAAGTTCTGCCTGTTCAATCATATCTTTTAGTATCGTTGTATGATTTTCTCTGTCTAATGCCTGTACCATTTTTATGGTTGGTGCAACCTGTCTTTGTAACCAATGCAACGCTTTTTGTAAAGTATAAGGTTCTGGCTTTGTAGTTAAGCGTATCGGTTCTCTGTTTTCCCCTACAAACCATGCCCAATCATCATTTGTTTTCCATTGATTTTTTGGCTTGTCGTCCTCTCTGTCAACAAAGCGGACATAATGATTGATGATAGA
>OGEP01003814.1_pt1 | contig 10781 bp, 7 predicted proteins | sample 1570721 | NCBI WGS metagenome assembly OGEP01 (sample SAMEA2582131, study PRJEB24529) | metagenome | biome: Human gut stool | place: China | collected 2011 | reverse complement strand
TACAGGAGCATATGCCTATTCATAGAAAGGCACCTGCATTTGCAGAGCAGGCAACTAATACAGAGATTCTTGAGACTGGTATCAAGGTTGTAGATTTACTTTGTCCTTACCAGAAGGGTGGTAAGATAGGACTTTTCGGAGGTGCCGGAGTAGGTAAGACAGTACTTATTCAGGAACTTATCAGAAATATTGCAACTGAGCATGGTGGATATTCAGTATTTACTGGTGTTGGAGAAAGAACAAGAGAGGGTAACGACCTTTATCATGAGATGATGGAATCAGGCGTTATCGAGAAAACTACCATGGTGTTCGGACAGATGAACGAACCACCTGGAGCAAGAATGAGAGTTGGTCTTGCAGGACTTACAACGGCTGAGTACTTCAGAGATAAGGGTGGAAAGGATGTACTTCTTTTCATTGATAATATCTACAGATTTACCCAGGCTGGTTCAGAGGTTTCAGCGCTTCTTGGACGTATGCCTTCAGCCGTTGGTTATCAGCCAACATTGCAGACAGAGATGGGTGCTCTTCAGGAGAGAATCACATCTACTAAGAACGGATCTATTACATCTGTTCAGGCTGTATATGTACCAGCCGATGACCTTACTGACCCGGCTCCGGCTACAACATTTGCACATCTGGATGCTACTACAGTTCTTTCAAGATCAATCGTTGAGCTTGGTATCTATCCAGCCGTTGACCCGTTAGAGTCTACATCAAGAATTCTTGATCCAAGAATTGTTGGTGAGGAGCATTACAAGGTTGCAAGATCAGTTCAGGAAATCTTACAGAAATACAAAGAATTACAGGATATCATCGCTATCCTTGGTATGGACGAGCTTTCAGAGGATGATAAGCTTGTTGTTTCAAGAGCAAGAAAGGTTCAGAGATTCTTATCACAGCCATTCTTCGTTGCAGGACAGTTTACTGGTCTTGAAGGAAGATATGTTCCTGTAAGTGAGACTATTCAGGGCTTCAAGGAAATTATCGAAGGAAAGTATGATGACATTCCAGAGAGTTACTTCCTTAACTGTGGTGGAATTGATGATGTTTTAGCTAAGGTAGAGAAGTAGAAAAGAGGTTGTAATGGCAGATTTACAGACAATAAAGCTTCTGGTTAATACGCCGGACAGAGTTTTCTACCATGATGACGCTACATTTGTTGAACTTTCTACCAGTGAAGGCGATATAGGTGTTTATCCGGGACATATTCCGCTTACTGCAGTTGTTGTTCCTTGTGTTCTTAGCATACACAATGGTAATGATGTAAAGAAAGCTGCGGTACACGGTGGAATTATAGAGATTCTCAAGGATAAGATAACTATTCTTGCTGAGGTGGCAGAATGGTCAGATGAAATCGATGTAGAAAGAGCTAATGAGGCGAGACTGCGAGCTGAAAAGAGACTTGCCAGCCATGATTCTAATCTGGATATGGTAAGAGCAGAGGCAGCGCTTAAGAGATCGCTTGCGAGAATTAAGGCTGTTAATTAAATAATATGTATAAACCTTCCATTATCTGGGAATATTTCGGGTGATGGGAGGTTTTTTATATGGTAAAGATATATAGATTTCAGAGGCTGATGATAGCAGCCGCAGTAATTATATGGGCAGTATTTGCCGGCAGACTTGTATATAAGGGCATAAAGGGTGAGACAATGGATGTTGTAGATACATTTTGTGAAAATGTGTACTATGATATAAGTGCCGACATATCAGCGACAGGAAAGCTTGACAATGGAATGTCGGATACTGCAAAGAAACTTATGATGACACAGATGGCAAAGGCTCTGGGGCTTAACAGATATAATATAACGGAGGATGAAACAGGAATATATCTTACACAGCAATCAGTTAATGGCAGCGCAGATATATCAATAAAAAAGAGCAGTACAGGAGAATATTTTATAACTGATATAGAACTGTATAAGGGATTTGAGAGCACTTCAGATTATGAAAAGCTGATGAAACAGGTGTTAGAGGAATATGGAATAGATACTCATGTAACAGTCAGCATGAAAGGAAGCATTGCTGGGGATATGTCACAGTATGATAAGAGCGAGGTCAGCGGCAGAATGCTTAAGATGTTGGGTGCAAAGACTGTGACTACGGGACAGATACAGGATTCATATGTTGTGTATGCTTATGCTAAAAGCGTTAAGGATTCTGTAAGCATAGGAAAGAACAAGATAAATGTTAATATAACAATGAATTATGACGAGACAAGGGGAGTGACGGATATACAGCTTTCAACACCGATATATAATGAGGATTTCTGATGATGATTTTTAAGGCATAAAACTTGCTATTGTGGTTTTTGTCTAAAGAGATTAAAATAACCATGTATATCCAGAGGATAAATCAAGAAAAGATGAGGCAGATATGGAATTAAAAGAGCTTTTAGATAAATGTATTAATGACAGGCTTATTGATCTTACAATAAGCGGACAGAAGGTAAAGAATGAAGAAGATGTGATGAGGGTTAAGATTCGTCCGGTCCGACTTAAGGATGAGATAAAGTATCAGGCATCAGAATTCGTGGGAAGAAAAGTGCTTCACACCAATTATTCAGAAGAAGACATTAAGACAAGAATTACAGAATATATGGAGAACACATTTAAACAGGCGCAGTTTAATATGACAGATGCGTCTGCTACAGTGCTTAGCTCTAAGAAGGGCGTATGTACCTGTAAATATAAGAGGCTTGCACAGATAAAGAGCCAGAAGGACATGTCACACAACAGAACCAAGACATATATCCTCAAAGAAGGCGAGAAGGTGGATTTCCTTGTTGATCTTGGAGTTATGACTAAAGAGGGGGCAATTGTAAGAACAAGATATGATAAGTTCAGGCAGATTAATAGATTCCTTGAATTTATAGAGGATATTCTGCCACAGTTAGATAAGGATAAAGAACAGACAATTATAGATTTTGGATGTGGAAAATCATATCTTACATTTGCAATGTATTATTATCTCAAGGTACTTAAGGGGTATAATATCAGGATAATCGGCCTTGACTTAAAGAAGGATGTAATAGAGCACTGCAATCAGTTAAGAACCAGATACGGCTATGACAAGCTGGATTTCTATGAGGGAGATATTGCTTCTTACAAGGGTGTTGAGTCTGTAGACATGGTTGTAACACTTCATGCATGTGATACGGCTACAGATTATGCACTTGCCAAAGCAGTAAAATGGGGTGCGAAGGTTATACTTTCTGTGCCTTGCTGTCAGCATGAGGCAAACAGAACAATTGCAGATGAAACTCTATCACCTGTCATGGATTATGGAATCTTAAAGGAAAGATTTGCAGCAATAGCGACAGATGGTGCAAGGGCAAAGCTTTTAGAATCTAAGGGTTACCAGACACAGATACTCGAATTCATAGACATGGAGCATACACCAAAGAATCTGCTTATAAGAGCTGTTAAGACCGGAAAGCCTGATGCAAAGGCTTATGAGGAAGTACAGAATATGAGCAGGGCGCTTAATATTGACCTTACGCTAAAGAAGCTTTTGGAGGATTAAATTGAAAAGAATCAGGAATTATAGTATATCAGGTTCTAAGTATTTTATACTTGGAGTTATATTTTTAGTTACGGTTATCATAACATTTATATCAATGAAATTCGAACAGATAATGCCGTCAGCAACCACTATGGCAGATGCAACCCTTCCAACAGTTGCAATGGATACAGAGGCAGGTACACAGTATAATGTGCTTCATGGTTACACTTCGGAGCTGGATTCCACATTATTCTATGGCAACATTACACCTGTTGCAAAGGACAGAAAGCTGACAGTTACAATTAATACATACGGAGAAGATATTGAAGGTGTGGCATACAAAATCCGTTCTTTAGAGGATAAGTCGCTTATCGAGAATACTGAGGTTAGTGATTATGATAATGCAGGCAGCAGTATAAATGTTACATTTAACATAAAGAATCTTCTTGATACCGGAAAAGAGTATGCGCTTGAGGTTGTGCTTAAGACAAAGAAGCATGAGGCAGTATATTATTATACAAGAATTGTTTATGGAGTGGATTATGACCTTCAGAAAAAGCTTGATTTTGTCATGAATTTCAATGCGTGTACATTTGATGACAGCAGACTTAAGGACATATCCGGATATCTTGAAACTTCAAGTTCAGGCGATAACACTAATTATGGAAAGGTAAATATTAACTGCTCATTAAGCCAGGTCGGCTGGGGAGACCTTGACCCATACGTAGAGAGTGATATTATGCCGGAGGTTATATCAGTTGATGATGATGTGGCAATATTAAGACTTAGTTACAGAGTTGGAGCAGCAAATGATTATTCATCAAGTGATACATATACAGTAAGTGAGTATTATAGAATACGGCAGACTAACAGTGGTTTCTATCTTCTTAATTTCGAGAGGGAGATGAATCAGGTATTTGACGCAAGGAATGACCTGACTTCAACGGCGAAGATTAATCTTGGAATTAATTCTTCAACAGATGTTAATTGTGCATCTGATGAAAAGGGAATATATACCTATTTTGTTAATCAGGGTTCACTGTGGTGTTTTAACAGCAGTTCACAGACATTTACAAGAGTATTCTCGTTCAAGGGTGAGGAGACTGATTCTGTAAGAGAAGGTTATGATGCCCATAACATTAAGATAATGAAAATAGAAGATAACGGAGATGCAACATTTTTAGTATCAGGATATATGAACAGAGGAGAGCATGAAGGACAGGTTGGCGTATCTTTATGCAGATATTCGTATTCAGATAATGATGTTACTGAAAGACTGTTCATTCCAATGGCGATTCCTTATAACATTCTCACACAGAACGTTGGTGGCGTTTCTTATGTTTCTAACGACAAATTCTATATACTTATAGATGAGACTCTGTATTCTGTAGACCTTGTAAGTAAAGAGGTCATGACAGAGATAACAGGACTTAAAGAGAATTCATATGCTGTATCAGATGCCGGAGATGCCATAGCATATAGTGTGTCAGGTGATATATGCAACACTGATACGATAAGAGTTCTTAATATGAGCAACGACAGCGCTTATGAGTTAAAGGCAGATGAGGCAGATACATTAAGACCACTTGGTTATATCGATTCGGACTTTATATATGGAATGGCTCATAAGGAAGATATTGTATCAGATGCAGATGGCAGCAGAACATATGCAATGTACAAAGTCGGTATTATGGATGTTGATTATAATATTATTAAACAATATGAACAGCCTGATATATATGTATCTGATACAGAGGTTGAAGGCAAGAGAATTACGCTTACAAGAATAGTGAAGTCAGGAAGCGGTTATGTGTCAACGAGCATAGACCAGCTTATCAATAAGGATGAGAATGTTGTTGAAAATGTTGTAAAGGCTGATACAATAAGCACAGACGCAAGGAAACAGGAATTATATATTGACCTTATAACCAAGGTAAATGATATATCTGTTAGTTACAGAACTTCAGGCGAGATTATATTTAAAGACAATACAAGTCTGGAACTTGAAGATGAATTCACATGGGATGGAAGATATTATGTATATGGATACGGAACATTCCAGGGAAGCAGGACACAGCTTGAATCAGCAATAACTCTTGCGTATGACACATATGGAACAGTTGTGGATTGTGATTCAAAGTCTGTGTGGAAACGGTACAGAAGCACACAGGCATCAATAGACGGGGTTTCGCCGGTTATGGGTGGAAGTTCTCTTGAAAATGCAGTTACAACAGTATGTAATTATCTTGGGGCTGATTATAATGCCGCGGCTTACATGGAACAGGGGTATACAGCAGTGCAGACAATGAACATGATAAGCGGAGTACATGGAATAAGTCTTACAGGAATAACATATGAGAAGGCATTAAGCTATGTCGGAGAAGGAAGTCTTGTGATAGCAAAGACCGGAGAAGACGAATATATAATCATTACTGCATATAATTCAAGTGAAATAGCATATATTGAATCATCATCCGGTTCAGTAAAGACTATGTCTATGAATGATGCTGGAAAAATGTTTTCTCAGGGCGGCAATATATATGTAACCTATTATAAGTGATGATATGCACAGGGATTGAATATTATGGCGAAGAAGAAATTATCAAAAAAGAAAAGAAGACGCAGATTAATAAGAAGGCTGATACTTCTTACATTATTGCTGGCATTTGTTACAACACTTGCAATATTTTCACCAAAGATAGTAAAGATAATAAAGCTTGCGCAGGAGGCTAAGGAGCTTGTAAATAAAAGTTCCTTAGACACATTTATGGCATCAGGAACAACAGTTATATATGATACTGATGGCAACGAGCTGTGTACCATGCGTGAGTCAAAGGATATGTATTATGTTGATATAGGTCAGATACCGGATACATTACAGAAATCTTTTGTTGTTATGGAAGATAAAGACTTTTATAAACATAAAGGGATTGATTTCAAGGCTATAATAAGGGCTGTGATAGCTAATACAGAGAATGATGAAATTGTTCAGGGTGCAAGTACAATAACGCAGCAGCTTGCAAAGAATATATTCTTAAGTCAGGAAGTTACATGGCAGAGAAAGGTAAAAGAAATATTTGTGGCATGGGATCTGGAAAAGAAATATACAAAGGATCAGATTCTTGAATTCTACTTAAACAACATATATTTCAGTAATGGATATTATGGAGTAGGTGCAGCAGCGAGAGGCTATTTTGACAAAGAGGTAAGTGAGCTGACAGTTGCTGAACAGGTATTTATAGCGGCAATCCCTAACAATCCGACAAGATACAATCCACTGACTAATTATGATAACACAGTTGGGAGAAGAGACCTCATACTTGGAAAGCTGTATGAAAATGATATGATTAATTCCATGAACTATTACACTGCGCTTGATACGCAGGTGGTTCTGGCACAGCAGCCCGAGGTTTCAAAGAACAATTCTGTCGAGACATATGCAAGGCATTGTGCGACAGAGAGCATGATGCAGGCAAATGGCTTTGTGTTTAGAACGAATTTTAACAATGATGATGATTACGAACAATATAAAGAAATATATGAAAACAGCTATACACTGTTTCAGCAGAAACTGCTTTCCGGAGGATACAAGGTATACACAAGTATCAACATGGATGTACAGCAGATGCTTCAGGATGCTGTTGATGATAATCTTAAAGGATATACCGCAGAAAAAGACGGAGTGTATGAAATGCAGGCAGCAGCTACCTGTATTGACAATTCAACAGGAAATGTAGTGGCTATTGTCGGTTCAAGAACTCAGGATTTAGATGGATATACTCTTAACAGGGCATATCAGAGCTACAGACAGCCAGGAAGCTCAATTAAACCAATAGTTGTTTATACACCATATTTACAGCAGGGAAATACACCAGATACTATAGTTACTGATGAAAAGATAGATGGTGGACCTAATAATGCAGATGGCTCATATGCAGGACAGATGACACTAAGAACTGCTGTCATGAAGTCGAAGAATACAGTAGCATGGAAAATATACAGAGACGACATTACACCTAAGATGGGTATAGGTTTCCTGCTTAATATGGGATTCCATAAGGTATGGATGGATAAGAACACCAACGCAGTTGCACTTGGAGGCTTCACATATGGTGTTTCGACAGAAGAAATGGCAGGTGCATATGCCACTATAGCAAATGATGGAATGTTCCGACAGCCTACGTGTGTTACAAAGATAACTAACACATCTGGAAGGACGATAGTAGATACATCCGGAAGAGAAGTGAGGGTATATGATACTAATTCATGCCGCCTTATGACAGATATGTTAAGATCCGTAGTTACTGGAGGTACAGGTGTTGGTGCAGAACCATCAGATGCTATTGTAGCTGGTAAAACAGGTACGACTAATAGTAACAAGGATGCATACTTCTGTGGATATAGCCAGTATTATACTATGGCTGTATGGACAGGTTACGATTATCCTAAGACACAGAGTTCTGTAAAGACACTTAGCATATTCAGGGATTTTATGGAGGTAATCCATAAAGGAAAGGAGAAGGTTGAGTTTAAGACTGCCTCTAACGTGATAACAAAGCAGACAGAAACACAACCGGAAACAACAACGGCAGCAGAGCAGGAAACATCTACCCAGCAGGAGACAACAAGCAGGGTTCAGGCAACAACGAAAGAACAGATACAAAAGACAACAGCAGATAATACATCCACCTCTACAAAGGCAACAGAAAAAACAACGGAAAATAAGACAAAGCATACAGGAGAGTGGGATGCACCGACGCAGACGGATAAAGTTATAGAGTAAAGCTGCATGCTGTATTGAAGATTTTTATATTAAGTTACTTATGTAAGATATTAAAATGTAAGATGCTAAAAAGTAATATGTAAAAAAGCTGCTGTGACATTGATATAGTTAATGCCACAGCAGCTTTTTTATATATATCAGTGAGCGGCAAAATTTACTTTTGACACTCACATCATCTTATGATAAATAATATAACGTGAAATTACTTATTCTTTTTACCGAAATTCTTGAAAAATCCTTTTTTCTTCTTTTCTTCAACAACTATTTTTCCACCACGTACTGACTTAATACCAGTGATGTATATACCGCTGACCTCTGCTTTAACTTCAGCCTTAATAGGAATCTGGTCATATACCTTAGGATCAGCCATAAGAGTCATAACCTTAGGACCAATCTTTGCCTTTACAACAGGTACCTTGCTTCTTTGAAGGTACTTAGGTGTCTGGTCAAGTACAATCTTAGGAAGACCAGCTTCTTTTAATTTCATTTTTTTCTTATCGATGATCAGCATCGACATAACCTGCTTTGCAGCATCAATCTGTGCCTGATTAGCATCCTGCTTCTTACGAAGCTTGTTACCTACAATAATAAGAGCTACTAAAGCAACAACAAGTATTGCAATAATAACCAATAAAACTATCGCCCATACTGGCATAATTATTTCCTCCTGCATATATATTTCAGTAATTCATTAATAACTTTAGTATTATATCACGTAAAAAGAGCGATGAAAAGATATTAAACATTAATATTTTATACAAGTTTCTGATTATTGTTATACTTGGTAAGTATAAGTCCGTGTACATATTCTGGCACATTCTTCTTATCTTCAGCGGACATCAGAGACATATCAAGAGGTTCGCAGAATTCTATAATAGTGTGAGCTTTTTTAAGAAATGGTGCATGATCTTCAAATATAGCAGAAGTGTTGTTCTGCACAACAGGTACTATAAGACAGCCGGATTTTTCAGCAAGCTTAAAGCTTCCAGCATGAAATTCCATTACACCTTCACCTTTGTTACGTGTCCCCTCAGGGAATATTACAAGAGAGGTACCATTTTTAATATATTCAATACCAGTAAGGATTGACTTAAGTGCAGCTCTTGTATTGTTTCTGTCAAGCATAATACATTTTATATTAGCCATCCATCTGCGTAGTATAGGTACCTTTGACATTTCCTTTTTTGCAACGTAGGCAGCCCTGCCTTTAATAAATGTATAAGATATGATTACATCAAAAAATCCACGATGGTTTCCTACAAACAAAACAGGCTTATCAGCTGGTATATTTTCAAGTCCGATAGCGGTGATGTTTGTTCCGCATATAAGAAGAATAAGTCTGAACATAAATCTTGCTATTGAATCTGAGGCTTTTTCTTTAGCAAGTGGATTCTTTTTGCCGGCAAGCCACAGTATGGGAAGTGCAAGCAGGCTGAATAAAGCAAATATTAACAAAACAATTATCAGTATGATTAGTCTGATCATATATAACTCCTTTTAATAAAATTATCTTTTGATGTTATGATAAAATATCCATAACAAGTATAATACCAATACTTAGCTGTTCTACTTCTGCACATACGAGGATGCGTAAGAAGAGTAAAGCTTTGTACCATCATTTTTCATAAATATAGCTTCTATGCCATCAAGGCTTTCAATCAGCTCCATTCCTTTATCAGCACCGAGAACAAAACAGGTTGTACTAAGGCAGTCACCGGTTGTTGATTCATGTGATATGATGGTAACATCACAAAGCTCTGATTCATATGGGTATCCGGTTTTTGGGTTTAAAATATGGTGGTAAAAAGTTCCGTCACCAGAGTAAAAATACCTTTCATATGTTCCGGATGATACAACAGATGAATCGTTGATGTTTAACAGTTCCATATATTCACCTGTATCAGAGAAAGGCTTTTTAACAGCGATTGTAAAATCGGTATTTTTCTTTTTTTCTCCAATGCATAAAACATTGCCACCAAGATTAATTATAGCGCTTTTTACACCATTATCAACTAAAAAAGTCTTGATTTTGTCGGCTATATATCCTTTTGCTACGGCACCAAGGTCTATGCAGAAGCCATCAGGCATATCTATATAGTGTGTTCCGGCTGTGTCTGTGCTAAGAGTGACTTTCGTATAATCTACATATTCCAGTGCATTGCTTATAAGTGAAGCATCAGGAACAGAAGGTGAGTCGGAGGTGAAATCCCATAGACGGGATACACTTCCTATGGTTATATCAAATGCACCATCTGACAGCCGGCTGTATTCAAGACCGGTTTCAATAAGTTCATATAGTTCATCGCTTATTATTGATGTTTCTTTATTGTTGACCTTATACAGTTCGCTCGCTGCAAGAGTCCGTGAAAAAATATGTTCATAATGATCACATAACGATATAGCTTCCAAGATAATGCTTTTATTGACATTGGTATAAGAAGATATCTGCACATAAGTGTTTAGCTTATAATCAGTTATGCTTATTGGAGTT
>OGEP01003811.1_pt1 | contig 10783 bp, 6 predicted proteins | sample 1570721 | NCBI WGS metagenome assembly OGEP01 (sample SAMEA2582131, study PRJEB24529) | metagenome | biome: Human gut stool | place: China | collected 2011 | reverse complement strand
AAGATGGCAGGCAAGAAAGTGCTGGTAGTGGATGATGAGAAGCTGATCGTGAAGGGAATCCGTTTCAGCCTGGAGCAGGACAATATGGAAGTGGACTGTGCCTATGACGGAGAGGAAGCCCTGCAGATGGCGCGCAATAAGGAATATGACATTATATTGCTGGATGTCATGTTACCGAAGCTGACTGGTTTCGAGGTTTGCCAGCAGATCCGCGAATTTTCCAATGTGCCGGTGATCATGCTGACTGCCAAGGGAGACGATATGGATAAGATCCTGGGGTTGGAATATGGTGCCGATGATTACATAACGAAACCTTTCAATATTCTGGAAGTAAAGGCAAGAATCAAAGCAATCTTCCGTCGCATGGAGCCGAAGAAGGGAACTGCGGAGAATACCGTTATCTTAGAGAGTGGCGATCTGAAGCTGGATCGTGAGGGCAGAAGAGCCTACATCCAGGGAAGAGAGATCGGTCTGACGGCCAAAGAATTCGAAGTACTGGAGCTTCTGATGCTGAATCCGGATAAGGTATACAGCAGAGAGAATCTGTTAAAACTCGTGTGGGGCACGGACTATCCCGGAGATGTGCGTACCGTGGATGTACATATCCGGAGACTGCGCGAGAAGATCGAATTGAGTCCCAGCGAACCCAGGTATGTCCATACCAAGTGGGGCGTCGGCTACTATTTTAATGATAAACTCAGCCATGGACAGAATGCGTGACTGCTTGCAGGCAAAGCATTCTGTCCATGAGCGGAGTGAACGAACATGAGCAAGGAGGACGAAAGTCCGGAATGCGAATGTTCGTTACGATTTCGAGAGTGCGAAGCACGAAGAAATCGTATATCATGTCATGGAGTCGGATGAGCGTGACTGCTTGCAGGCAAAGCATTCTGTCCATGAGCGGAGTGAACGAACTGAGGTTTTTATATTGTGAAGAAATGGAATAAAGAACGATTCATAACTATATGGGAAAAAATAGAGAGCATGATCGAACTTCGGAGTCTTCGTGCCCGTATTTTCCTGTTGATCCTGGTGATCGGTCTCGTGCCTTGCATTGCCATGCGTCACGGCATTGTGAACAATTATGAGGATATGGCGGTGGAACAGCGGATCACCGTGGTGCAGAACCAGCTGATGATCCTGGCAAACCACCTGGTCAGCAACAATTATTTGAGCAGCCACGGTGTCAGAGAGGATACCGGCAATTCCAGAGAAGTCATCAACGCGGAGCTGGAGATGCTGTCCAATCTGTACGAAGGCCGTGTGATGATCATTAACAAGAACTTCAAGGTTGAGAAGGATACCTACGGTATCAGTGAAGGGAAGACGATCATTTCCGAGGAAGTCATTAAGTGTTTTCAGGGGGAAAATGTCTCTCACTACGACCCGGAGCACGGTTATATAGAGATGACGACTCCCATCATGGATACCACAGCCAATACCACGGATGAGAACGGCAAAAGAAATCCCGATGCGATCCGTGGTGTCATGCTGACCAGTATTTCCAATGACAGTATTGTAAATGCCAAGGAAGTGTTGAACCGTAAGGCATATATCATGGAAGTGATCATGATCGTGGCGATCCTGGCACTGGCAATCGTGTTGTCCCAGGTGCTGACGAAGCCGTTCAACCGGGTTACCCAGGCGATTAATGCGGTACGGGAAGGCTTCAGCGATGAGACCATATCAGTCCCGGATTATGTGGAGACCGTACATATTGTAGATGCGTTTAATCAACTGTTAAAACGAATGAAGGCACTGGATGATTCCAGACAGGAGTTCGTGGCAAATGTGTCCCATGAACTGAAAACTCCCATGACATCCATAAAAGTTCTGGCAGATTCCCTGCTGGCACAGGAAGATGCCCCGGCGGAACTATATCGTGAGTTCATGGAGGATATTGCCTCAGAAATCGACAGAGAGAATCAGATCATCACAGATCTGCTGGCTTTGGTAAAAATGGACAAGAAGGTGCAGGATCTGAACATTGTATCATTGAATATCAATGATCTGACAGAACTGATCCTGAAGAGGCTACGCCCTATCGCCAGAAAAAAAGATGTGGAAGTCGTATTTGAGAGCGTTCGCCCCGTAGTGGCGGAGGTTGATGAAGTCAAGATGACGCTGATCATGACGAATCTGGTGGAAAATGCCATCAAATACAACAAGGATCATGGCTGGGTAAAGGTGGTACTGGATGCGGATCACCAGTATTTTACTTTTGAAGTCAGCGATTCCGGTATCGGCATCCCGGAGGAATCCCTGGCACACATCTGCGAACGTTTTTATCGTGTGGACAAGTCCCATTCCAGAGAGATCGGAGGAACCGGATTGGGGTTGGCGATCACCAAGAGTGCCGTGCTGATGCACAAAGGATCCCTCACGGTGACCAGCACAGAAGGACAGGGATCCTGCTTCCTGGTGAAGATTCCGCTAATGTATATAGCGTCTTAGAAGGACTGTGACTATGAAGAAAATAATAAGTTATATGATGACAGGAATATTGCTGTTGTCGTTTTTGTTGACCGGATGTGGTAAGACAGAACCCCAGACCGGGAAGAAAATGTCCATGTATTATATCAATACAGCGGAGACGAAGGTTGAGGTACATGAACAATATCTGAACACCAAGACACCGGAAGAACAGGTGGATGAGACCATGAGGTATCTATCCACAACTCCGGAAAAGCTGGAATATAAGGCACCTTTGGATATGGGATTCCAGGTCCTGGATTATGAAGTGGAGGACGGGAAACTACTGATCAACGTTAACAAGGCGTATTCAGAACTGTCTCCCACTACGGAGGTGCTGGTGCGTGCGGCCATCGTAAGAACGCTTACGCAGCTGCCCAATGTGAAGTATGTGGGCATTACCGTAGAGGATAGTCAGCTGTACGATAATGCCGGGGAACTGGTAGGCTGGATGAATGCCGATCAGTTTATCAATAATGACGGTAACGAGATCAATACCTATGAACTGGTGAAGGTAAAACTGTATTTTGCCAATGCGGACGGTGACAAACTGATCGCTTCATACAGAGAAAAGCATTATTCCACCAACACGCCCCTGGAGCGTTTTGTTGTGGAAGAACTGATCACCGGTCCCAGCGGACAGATCGAGGGCTTATATCCGGTGATCAATCCGGAGACGAAGATCGTCAATATCCTTACTAAGGACGGCATCTGTTATGTGAATCTGGATTCGAATTTCCTGACGGTGGTAAATAACGTATCTACGGAAGTGGCAGTTTACGCTATCGTGAATTCGCTGGTAGAACTGGATAATATCAATAAAGTACAGATCCTGGTCAATGGCGAAGTGCCGACTACCTTCAGTAATTCCACTTTTGAGAGAAACCTGGATTATGTAACAACTTTGGAACAGTAAATAGATACGGATATGGAGTGCTTTGCATTTTATCGCAGAGACAGTCCGCTCTATGGTGCAGGCGTGTAAGACGTTTGCAGAAAGGAATTTAATGAGACGACCGCTTTTTATGGCGTGTTTGTGTCTCGTGATAGTAATCACTATAATGAAAATACTGACAGGCGCAGGCACCGGCGGAGACGCCGTGCTGCCGCCTAACGGAAGTCCGGTGAGAATCACGGGACGGATAGACACGAGAACTTCTGAAGTAATTATTCTGCAATGTATTTCTTTGATCCACGAGGATCAGACCTATTCCTATTCTGGAAAATTACAATGTGAACTGGACAATATGAAAACGGCAATGATCACTGCAGGTGCTGTGACCGGAGAAGAGGCAAGCCTTAAAATCGGGCAGCAGATTATCCTGGAGGGGACATTTTCACATTTTGCCACGGCAACGAATCCCGGTGAATTTGATGTACAGGCGTATTATGCAGCGAAGGGTATTGGTGGCAGAGTAAGGAAGGCACAGATTCTTGCCGCAGGGGAGAAGTACAGCTTTTTGCGGGAAAAGTTGTATGATTTTCGGCTGGTATTACATGACAGACTGACGGAGGTATTTCCGGCAAAGGAAGCTTCCATTATGCAGACATTGCTGCTTGGGGAGAAGGAGGAACTGGACGCAGAGGTAAAGGCGCTGTATCAGAAAAACGGAATTGCCCATATTTTAAGTATTTCGGGATTACATATTACTTTGCTTGGAATGGGGGTATACCGGTTACTGAAGAGACTGGGGTTACCTGTCAGGGCGGCAGCAGTGGGTGGTGCAATGCTGCTTCTTATATATGGTGTGATGGTGGGCATGAGTGTGTCTGCCAGCCGGGCCATTGGAATGTATCTGTTACAGATGCTCGGGATATTTGTGGGCAGGACTTATGATATGCTGACAGGGCTGGGACTGATGGCACTATTGCTCGTCTTACAGGAGCCGGAGCGGCTTTTTGATGTGAGCTTTTTAATGTCCTTCGGAGCGGTGCTGGGGATCTGCATTCTGACACCGATGCTTTCCGGGGACAGCAGGGAAATGGACGCAGATGCGGAGTCAGAAGGCAAGGAGATATCAGTATGGCCGGTATGGCTTCGGACTGTGGCAGATATTCTGGGTGATTCCGCCTATGCGAGAAACAAGTACCGGGAAGGCTGGCGAAAGGTGGCGTATGAAGGAATTCAGCGTATGGTGTCGGCGGTCAAAGGAGGTTTTGCCGCCAGCGTTGGAGTTATCTTGTTTACACTGCCCGTACAGTTGTGGTTTTTCTATGAGATTCCGGTCTATTCAGTGTTGTTGAATCTGTTGGTGTTGCCATTTATGAGTGTGGTAGTGGCGGGAGGAATCCTGTCGTTGATTCCGGGACTTGGGCTTGTCGGAACAGTGGATTGTCTGATTTTGTGGTGGTATGAATGGATCTGCGGGCGGTTCGCCCAATTGCCAGGAGCAATTTGGTGCGTGGGGCGCCCTGAGGTATGGCAGATAGTTTGCTATTATATCGGGATATTTCTGCTGGTCTTCAGCAGAAAATATGTGGAAGCATGGAAGAGACGAGGAACGTATGGGGAGGAAAATGTTCCGGGAGACAGGAAGCATTTTGCGAGAACCCTATGGTGTCTTATAACGAGAGGAGCGGATGAAAGTATTAGAAATAGAAAAAAGGATTGCAACGGAGAAATGATACAACATTCTGACAGACGTTTTGGAACATGTCCCACGGGAATGCATAATGCGTTGGTAAAATTTCAGTGTGCATGGCAGGGAGCGATGACATATATGAACAGAGTCCTGCACTTGATCGCAGTCGTGATGATTTTAGGATTATTGATTGGTTTGCTCACAGGAAATTTTGATTGTGGGAGTCGCGTGACTTTCCTGGACGTGGGGCAGGGCGACGGCATCGTGGTGGAGACCGGGCAGGGAGTCTATCTTTTCGACTGTGGCAGCACCAGCCGGAAGAACATCGGGGAATATGTGCTGAAGCCTTATCTTAAGAGCCGTGGGACCCGATCCCTCCGTGGAGTGTTTGTATCCCATCCTGATGAAGATCACATGAATGGTGTAATCGAATTGCTGGAGAATGGTGCGGACTGGGGGATAGTCGTAGAGCAGCTATTCCTACCGGCGATTGCTGAAGAAAAGCGTACAGAGTCTTTTGCCACGTTGCTGGCTGCAGCGGGAGCGGCAGAAGTATCGGTAAGTTACATAAAATGTGGCGATGAGATCAGAGACAGTCAACTTAGGTTGTTGTGTCTGCACCCAGAGGAGAATACGACCCTCGCAGATGCCAACGCCTATTCGGAATGCTTCTATGTGGAGGTGTTTGCGAAGAAGATGAAGAGAGAAGCAATAGCCGACAGAAAAGCAATAGCCGACAGGCAAGCCAAGGACGCGAGTGAGGGATCTGCCATGGAAGGTTCCGGTGAAAATGGTAATTTTGCTGGCAACGGTAGTTTTGCTGGTAACGGTGAAAGGAAGGATTTCAGAGTGAACGATGGGAAGATAAACATTCTCCTGACTGGGGACGTGGAAGGAGAAGGGGAACGGCAATTGATGCAGGAATTGCAGTCGATGCAGGGATCCCGGTCACTGCAGGAAGCACTGCCGCTGCAGGAATCCCGGTCGCTGCAGGAACCCCGGTCATTGCAGGAACCCCGGTCGCTGCAGACAACTCGGAGATTGCAGGAACAGCGCGGACAGAGGGAATTCAGGGTAGATATTCTAAAAGTGGCTCATCACGGTTCCAGATATTCCACCGGCACCGAGTTCCTTGCTACCGCTAGCCCTGCCGTCGCGATCATATCCTGTGGCCGCAACAATTCCTATGGTCATCCCCATGTTGAGACACTGCAGCGTTTAGAGGATGCCCAGGTTCCCTGGTATGGCACCATGGACTACGGAGCCCTGACAGTGACTGTCGATTCTCATGGAAATCGCCTGCGTGGGTATCTGAGTGGGAAATAAGTGCTGCAGGAATTGAGAGGTCGGGGCGTGACAGAAGAAAAAGTCAGGATAAGCCCCGAGGAAGCCGCAGTGGCAGGGCGTGACAGAAGAAAAAGTCAGGATAAGCCCCGAGGAAGCCGCAGTGGCGGGGCGTGACAGAAGAAAAAGTCAGGATAAGCCCCGGGGAAGCCGCAGTGGCGGGGCGTGACAGAAGAAAAGGTCAGGATAAGCCCCGGGGAAGTCGCAAAGCCGGGGCGTGACAGAAGAAAAGGTCAAGATAAGCCCCGGGGAAGTCGCAAAGCCGGGGCGTGACAGAAGAAAAAGTCAAGATAAGCCCCGAGGAAGTTGCAGTGGCGGGGCGTGACAGAAGAAAAAGCCAGGATAAGCCCCGAGGAAGCTGCAGTGGCGGGGCGTGACAGAAGAAAAAGTCAGGATAAGCCCCGAGGAAGTCGTAGTGCCGGGGCGTGACAGAAGAAAAGGTCAGGATAAGCCCCGGGGAGGTCGCAGTGGCGGGGCGCAATAAAAGAAAAAATAAGAATATGCCCGACAGTAGCTATAGGATCGGAGCAGAAGGAGGAAAAGTGAAGATTACAGACAAAAACATAGAAAGCAGAATAGAGGAAATTAATAAGGAATTGGAAAAAATAAGAAAAGTGGAGAAAAAGTTTCCACAGGGAGAACTGCAATGCTTCAAAAATGAAAACCGTTATAAATGGAAAATAAAGGAAGAGAATGGACTACGCTATCTTCCAAAAACCGAAAGAAATCAGGCAGAAATATTGGCATTAAAAAAATATTATGAATGTAGGAAAAAAGAATTGGAGAGCGAAGCCGCTGGATGGAAAGCTTATTTGAGGAAAACAGACAAGATTAAAATAAGTTCAGAATATTTATTAAATCATCCGGAGTATGGAAGATTGCTGGCTAAGAATTTTAGACCATTGAACAGGGAACTAGAGCGGTGGCAGGAGGAACCATATGAAAAAAGTACAAAACATCCGGAAGACCTATTGGTACAGGGAACCCATGGGAAAATGCTACGGTCTAAATCAGAAGCAATTATTGACAGAATGCTGTTTCAAAATAAAATACCATTTCACTATGAGGAAAAATTAGTTTTAGATGGAATTGTTTTATATCCTGATTTTGTGATACGACATCCAATCACAGGACAATATTTTTACTGGGAGCATTTTGGAATGATGGATAATCCGGATTATTGCAAACATGCCTGCGACAAAATAAAATTATATTGTCAACATGGTATCATTCCATCCATAAACCTGATTCTTACATATGAAACAAAACAGTATCCATTGAGTGCAGACAAAGTAGAAATGATTTTGCAGGAATATTTTGGTTGTAGCAGAGGCAATGCCGTGATAGGATAAAACATATCAGCAATAGTAAGATAAGGGGGATGTGCAAAATGAAGCACCTGATCATTGTAAAGTTTAAAGAAAATGTATGGGACAGGGAGACCGAGGCGAGCAGAGAAATGCTTGCGGATATCCGGGGGATCTTTGATCAGACGAAGCAGATCGAAGGCGTCCATACAGTGAACATTTATGAAAATGTGACGCCGAGACCGAACCGGCATGACCTGATGATCGAGATGGAGATGGATCCGGAGGCGCTGCCTGTATACGATGATTCCGCAGCTCATCAGGAATGGAAGGCAAAGTACGGGGAGTATATTCAGACTAAGACCATTTTTGATTACGAATAAAATATAAGATGCCAGAGGCAAAAGGTCTAAGCCCATATGAGCATAAAAGTGGGATGATAATCCCACGATATGCGAATAGAGGGTAGGGTGCATATAGAGACTGTGGGCATACAGAAGAAAGTGCCGGGAGGAGACATGAGTATCAATAAATATGACGAACAGAAATTCTGGGAGGAAGTGGATATCCTGTTCCCGGATATTGTAAAAGCCATTACTTCCCTGGCGAAAAAATCCTACATATCCATAACCAATCTGCGGAACGGCGTAACATGGTGGTCCGAGAAGGCGATGGAATATTTTGGTATGCAGGAGAACTATACCATTCGCGGACAAGAAAAATCAAAAAGACCGATTCATCCGGATGATCTGGAGGAGTTCCGGAGAGGCTTCCAGGAGAGAGTTGCCGAGAAAAATATGGACGAGCCATGGGAATACCGGGTGCGTGACGGAAGCACCTACAACCGGATCAGTGCCAGGGCGAAAATGCTGAAGGATAAGGACGGAAAGCCTTTTGTGATCGTAATACGATATAACAACTATGGTATTTCCGACGAGGTGGACGCCACCACCGGATTGCATACGGAACCGGCGCTGGATCGGGAGATCAGGGAATTCCTGGAGGAAAGCGGACAGGGGACTCTGCTGAAGATCGGACTGGATCAGTTCAGTCATATCAATGTTATGTACGGAGCTGCTTTTTCGGATAAGATTCTGAATTGTGCGGCACAGGAGCTGTTGCGCCTGTTAAAGGGAAAAGGATATGTATACCGGCTCTCCGGTGCGAAGTTTGTGATCAGTTTTAAAAAGGTATCCAAAGCGGAACTGCAGCAGATATACGATGAGATTGTAGAAGCTTTTGAGAATACAAAGGTAGAAGGGAAAAAGATCCCTCTGAAGGTATCTGCCGGTGCAATATTTATGGAACCTTATATGAAAGAGACAAATGCGGTCCGCAGCCGTCTGACCTACGCGTTGAACCATTCCCGGCTTGAACATCATGGGGAGCTGGTGATTTTTAATGATGAGATCTGTGGCAGTGACGAGAACCAGTTTGAACTGATCGGTGTGATCCATCAGTGTGCTACTCATAACTTTGAAGGCTTCCGGATGTTCTATCAGCCGATTGCCGACACGAAGACCGGCAAAATCCGGGGAATGGAAGCGCTACTGCGTTGGGAACTGGAACCTTATGGGATGGTGTCCCCCGGTGTGTTCATGGAATGGTTGGAACAGGATCCCTGTATTTTTGATCTGGGGAACTGGATCCTTCGGACAGCACTTACGGATGTACAGAAGCTTCGCAAGGAGACGGAAGGCTTTTTCGTTAATGTCAATGTGGCGGCCGCACAGCTGGAGCGCAGAGAGTTCCGCAGTGCTGTCATGAATATTTTAAAAGAGACCGGTGCAAAGCCGGAGGAGCTTTGCCTTGAATTGACAGAACGATGCAGAGATCTGGATATTCAATTCCTGCGCGGAGAGGTAGATTTTTTCCATTCCCAGGGGATTAAGATCGCACTGGATGACTTCGGAACCGGCAACAGTTCCTTAAGTCTGGCACTGGAGCTGCCCTTTGATGAACTGAAGGTAGATATGAGCTTCATCCGTGATATTAAGCAAAAACCTCAGAATCAGGCCATGGTGCAGTCCATCGTGGATTATGCCAAGAGGACTAATACCGAGACCTGCATTGAAGGTATTGAGAATAAGGAAGTCAGCGACTATATTGAGCAGTTTGGATCTACCTGGCAGCAGGGATATTACTATTCCAAACCGGTACCTATCGATCGGTTTGAAGAAGTGCTGCGCGAGAAATCAACCGAAAAAGAATAAGTAGCTATTCTCGAAGGGCATTGGGCGCTACACCGTATTTTTTCTTGAATGCGCGGCGGAAACTGGTCAGATTGTTGTAACCTACTGCCACGTATAAATCAGTTATTTTAATATTTGTTGTTTCCAGCAGATGTTTTGCCTGCGTCATGCGGACCTGTTCCAGATACGTAGAGAAGTTTACGCCAACCGTTTTTTTGAAAAGGAAGGAGAAGTAACTCTCGGAGATGTGGAATAGGTCCGATATTCTGCTTAAACATAAGGATTGATCCCCATAATTTTCGTCGATATAAGCCTGAATCCGCACAATTAACTGATTATCACTTTCCGGCTGCCTGGTTTTTTCACATAATTCCAGAGCAATCTGCTCGTAATTTTCCAGGGTAGAATCTTCGGACAGACCGGCTAAGCTTGCATCATCGTAGGAAATGTCATTATTCCTGATTACTTTTAATAACGTAATTTCTATATTTTCTAAAAGCCATTTTACTTGTCTGGAATTAAGTTTTCGTTTCTTAAAATTTTCGTCCTTTATAAAATTAAAAATTGTTTTTGTCTGTTTTAAATTACCGGATTTAACAAAATTATATAATTGGTCTGCCACTTCGTTAGGATAAAAGAAGGAATCTTGAAATTCCAAAATCTCACGATACAGACACAGGTAACCCGGGCTGGAGACACGTTTTACAGCCTCTTTGGATTGGCGATACGATTTCCAGACGGAGGAGATGGTGTCGGTTGTACAGCCTAAGCCACCATAAATCCAGATATTGTATTTCTGCAACAGCGTAGTATGAACATGTAAAAATAAATCTTCGACTTTGTCCAGTTCTTCCCTGTCATATAATAAAATAGTATAAACACTATT
>OGEP01003807.1_pt1 | contig 10791 bp, 10 predicted proteins | sample 1570721 | NCBI WGS metagenome assembly OGEP01 (sample SAMEA2582131, study PRJEB24529) | metagenome | biome: Human gut stool | place: China | collected 2011 | reverse complement strand
CAAAACGTGCAGCAGCCCGTTTCTCTTTGGCGGCAGGGGCGGCAGGCACCGCGCAGCAGCAAAAAGGGAGGGCTGACCCGATAGCGCCTGAGCGTGCGTGCCAGCGTAAGCAAAACAAGGCGGATTCTCCAAAATGGTTGCATATCATCGCAAAAAGGCAACTGCCGTCTTGTTTATTTTGTGCACTTATGCTAAAATAACGGACGGATGGTTGATTTTTATAGAGTGGTATTACTTTTCCGATGCTGTAAAAAATTCGGCTGAGCCGAAAAAAATAAGGACGCAACAAAAGGAGAACACGCCATGAAAAAACTTTTCGCCATGACGGCGGCTGTGCTGCTGCTGTTTTCAGTGCTGCTGGGCATCCCCGCCGCCTATGGGCAGGCACCGGAGACGGGCAAAACGCTGGACATCCTGTTCAGCCACGACACCCACTCCCACCTGAACACCTTCACCACCGTGGTGGAGGACGAGGAAACGGACATCGGCGGTTTTGCCCGCGCCAACACCCTCATCAAGGCGCAGCGTGCCAAAAACCCGGACACCCTTGTGATCGACGGCGGCGACTTTTCCATGGGCACCCTGATCCAGACTGTGTTTGAAACGCAGGCCGCAGAGCTGCGGATGCTGGGCTACATGGGCTGCGATGTGACCACCTTCGGCAACCATGAGTTCGACTACCGCTCCAAGGGGCTTGCCAATATGCTTACCAGCGCCCGCACCTCCGGCGATGCCGTCCCGGCCATCGTGGTCTGCAATGTGGACTGGGACGCTATGGAAAGCGCCGGTCTTACCGAGGGCCAGCAGCTGCTCAAGGACGCCTTTGCCGCCTACGGCGTGCAGGACTACACCGTGGTGCAGAAGGGCGATGTGCGCATTGCCGTGGTGGGCGTTTTCGGCAAGGATGCCCTCTCCTGCGCGCCCACCTGCGAGCTGAAATTCAAGGACCCGGTACAGGCGGTAAAGGCCACCGTGGCAGAGATCAAGGCGAACGAAAACGTGGATATGATCGTCTGCGTTTCCCACAGCGGTACATGGGACGATCCCAAAAAGTCTGAGGACGAGCTGCTGGCCAAGGGTGTACCTGACCTTGACCTCATCCTGAGCGGCCACACCCACAGCCGCATCCAGCAGCCCATCCGGCACGGGGACACCTATGTGGTCTCCTGCGGCGAGTACGGCAAAAATCTGGGCAGCCTGTCCATGGCACAAAAAGCGGACGGTCGCTGGCAGGTGACCGATTACCAGCTGATCCCCATCACCGCCGACATCCCCGCCGATGCACAAACGCAAGAGGTCATCGACCGCTTTATGGACACGGTGGACGAGGATTATCTGGCGCAGTTCGGCTACACCAAGGATCAGGTGCTGGCAGAAAACGATGTTGTTTTCTCCAACCTGAAGGATCTGGGCAAGGTGCACACCGAGCACAATCTGGGCGATATCATCGCGGACGCCTACGTGTACGCGGTGGAGAACGCCGCCGACTATGACGGAGTACCGGTGGATCTGGCAGTCGTGCCCAGCGGCACCGTGCGCGACACCTACGCCCGGGGCGATATCACGGTGGAGCAGGTGTTCAACTCCTTCTCGCTGGGCATCGGCGCGGACGGCGTGCCGGGCTATCCCCTCATCGAGGTTTATCTCACCGGCAAGGAACTGCGCACCGCCGCCGAGATCGACGCTTCCGTGTCAGACTTCATGACCACCGCGCGGCTGTATTGCAGCGGCCTGAACTTTACCTACAATCCCCACCGTCTGCTGCTGAACAAGGTGACGGACGTCTATCTGGTCAAGGACGGGCAGCGCGTGGAGCTGCAGGACGACAAGCTGTACCGCATCGTGGCCGACCTTTACAGCGGGCAGATGCTGAGCGCCGTGACGGATATGTCCTACGGCATTCTGTCCATCGTGCCGAAGTACGCCGACGGCACCCCTATCGAAGATTTTGAGGATGTGATCCTGACCGAAAACGGCAAAGAGCTGAAGGGCTGGGACGCCATTGCGCGGTACATGGCGTCGTTCGAGGATACCGACGGCGACGGCATCGGCAATGTGCCGGACTACTACAGCACCCTGCACGACCGCAAAAAGGTGGAGGACAGCCGCAGCCTTTCCGCGCTGCTGAAAAAGCCCAACCGCTTTACCTTTATCCTCCTTGGCGTCATTCTCACCGCCGTTGTACTGGTGGTATGCCTTGTGCTGCTGCTCCGCAAGCTGGTGCGCAAGCTCCGGCGCAGGAAAAAGGCGCGTTAAAATAGCACAATGCCGGACAGCTTGCGGGCTGCCCGGCATTGCGTTTTCACGGGAAAATTACCCCCTCAGCCTCACTACGCTCGGCAGCTCCCCCAAGGGGACGCCTTATGGCGATACCGCAAAGTTTCCGACCAGCACAAAAGCCGTCCCCTTGAGGGCCGACTTCCCCCGCTCCGGGGGAAGATGTCACCGTAGGTGACAAAAGGGGGAGTGTGGCATCGCCGTAGGCGATAACGGAAGGGGTCTCTATAATAAAAAAATCCCGGCACCGTAAGGTGTCGGGATTTTTTGGTATCAAATTTTAGCCCTCGATGAGCTCCACGGTGGCCATCTTGACCGGGGTGGTGGGCTTGTCGTTCCAGTCGGTGCGGACGGCAGCGATCTTATCCACAACGTCCATGCCGGCAACTACCTTGCCAAAGGCGGCGTACTGGCCGTCCAGATGGGGGGCATCCTTGTGCATGATGAAGAACTGGCTGCCTGCGCTGTTGGGGTTCATGCTGCGGGCCATGCTGATCACACCGCGGGTGTGCTTGAGGGGGTTGTTCACGCCGTTAGCGGCAAACTCGCCCTTGATGTTCCAGCCCGGGCCGCCGGTGCCGGTGCCCAGCGGGCAGCCGCCCTGGATCATAAAGCCGGGGATGACACGGTGGAAGGTCAGGCCGTTGTAAAAGCCTTCCTTGACCAGCTTTTTGAAATTCTCACAGGTGATGGGGGCAACTTCCTCGTTCAGCTCGATGTCGATGATGCCGCCGTCTTCCATAGTAATGCGAACCATAACGCTACAATACTCCTTTTGTGTTGACCCCGCAGCGGGGGTGGGTGGGGCAGAAATGCCTGCCCGGATATCCCTTATAGTATACCATAGGTTTTGCCCGTTGCAACGATGCAGATGCAACGTTTTTGTGAATTATCTGCCCAAATAGGCTAAAAATGTGCGCCGCAACCGGAGTTTACGCTCTGGTTGGTGGACGCAACCGGGCTTTTGTGCTAGAATCGTGCCACAAAAACCACAAGAGAAAGCTTCCAAAGGAGGAAACGAATATGAAAAGTGATTTTCTGACCAACCTTTTTTTCAGAGCGCTCCAGACGGTGAGCATAGCAACGATGATCGTACGGCTGCTGCTGCCGGTGGCCATCGTGGCGGCACTCTATCTGCTCTGGCGCATCGCCCGCAATTTGGAAAAGCCGCCGAAACTCACGGAGGAAGTCAAGATCGTGCGCAAGTCGCTTTCCGAGATGCTCAAGGAGAACCGCACCCGCTGCAAGATGACGCAGGAGTTTGTGGCTGAGACTATCGGCGTAAGCCGGCAGGCGGTGTCCAAGTGGGAGAACGGCACCTCGGAGCCGAACACCTCCAACCTGATGGCGCTGGCAAAACTGTACGGCATCCCGGCAGAGGATCTGCTTAAGGGCGTGGAAAGCGCACTGGAAGCACAGGAAAAGAAGTGACCCCTTCAGTCGCCTACGGCGACAGCTCCCCCAAGGGGGCGCCTTATGGCGATGCCGCAAAGTTTCCCGCCAACACGAAAGCCGTCCCCTTGGGGAAGGTGGCTGCGAACGTAGTGAGCAGACGGAAGGGGTTCTACAACTCCCCCTGCATCTCTACCATATCCGCCCAGAAGCGCTTGGGGCAATGGGTCATGCGGCCTTTTTCGTTGTGGCGCGCCTTGATTTCCAGCGTTTTGTAGAACTGCGTCCACAGCGCCTGAAACTGCTGCTCCCGCACACTGGGCGGCGGCAGCTCCAAGGGCGCTGCCAGCTCCAGCAATTGAGTCTTATGTCCCTCATGCAGCAGCACTGCCTGATGGACGGCATCGTAGATCATGAAGTCCTCCTCCGGGAAGCGTCCGCAGAAGTGCGGGCGCAGCAGGGGGAGGATATAATTTTTGGGGTGGATGACCGCGCCCAGCATCCCGTCATGCTCCTCGAACCGCACAAAGCCCTGAAATTTGTCTACCTCCCAGTCCAGACTTTTTTTCATGGCGTAGAGGGGCGCGACCACCGGATGCCCCTCCCGTTTGACCGTGCCCGGGCCCAGCGCAAAGGCCAGATGCAGAAACCGGAGCAACAGCAGCTCCTTGTCCTCCTGCCCGGAGAGAAAATCCCGGCTGACAAGGTACTCGGTCTCTGCGCCCAGCTTTTTGCCAAAGCTGGCGAACACCCGCCGGGCAACGGCGGGGTCGGTGGCAATCTCCTTGACCGGGTAAAGGGTGGCGGTCTCCCGCTGGGGCGTCCACACCGCAAAGGGAAGCTCGTGCTGGGCAAAGCTTTCGTACACACAGCACAGAAAGCCCTCAAAGCTGCCGTCGTACAGGTAGACTACATCGGCATCGTGCAGCTTGCGCGCCCCCTTGGGGCTTACAGCGCCTTGGCAAGACATTGCACGGCCTCCTCTCGTACCATTCGGACAGCCGCCCGGGGCGGTACGCCCTGCCCGATGAGATTGTCCACGGCGGGCGGGCTGAACAGGCTCAGCTGCTCGCAGCTGCCGCTGAATACGTTGGGGTCGATGAGCGCCCGGGTAATGCGCTCCCGCCCGGCACTGCCGCGCCCCGGGTGCGCCCCGGAAAAGCCCCGGCAGGTGATAAAATACTGCGCCCGCTTGAGCACCACGCCCATGCGTTTCAGCTCGTCCAGCCCCAGCGCCGCCTGCTTGCGGGCGCGCCAGATGCGCCGGGCGCTTTTTGGGCCGATGCCCGGCACCCGCAGCAGCATCTCGAAGGGGGCGCGGTTCACGTCCACCGGGAACAGCCCGTAGTGCTGCACCGCCCAGTTGCATTTGGGGTCCAGATAGGGGTTGAAGTTGGGATTGTTCTTATCTAAAATCTCGTCCGCTTCGAACTGGTAGAAACGCAGCAGCCAGTCGGCCTGATACAGCCGGTGCTCCCGCAGAAGGGGTGGCTTTGTGTCCAGCGCGGGCAGGCGGGTATCCTCGGCTACCGGGATGTAAGCGGAGTAGAACACCCGCTTCAGCCCGTATTTCTGGTACATCCCCTCGGTCAGCTTTAAAATGTGGTAGTCCGTCTCCGGGGAAGCGCCTACGATCATCTGGGTGCTCTGCCCGGCGGGGGCAAACTTGGGCGCGTGACGGTAGAGGGCAAGCTCCTCCCGGCTGGCAGCGCCGGACACTGCGATCTGCTTCATGGGGCGGAAGATGGAGTGCCGCCCCTTGTCCGGGGCAAGCAGGTTCAGGCTGCGCTCGCTGGGCAACTCTACGTTCACGCTCAGACGGTCGGCCAGATACCCCAGCTGCTGCAAAAGCTCCGGGCTTGTGCCCGGGATAGCCTTGGCGTGGATGTAGCCCCCGAAGCGGTATTCACCCCGCAGCAGCCGCAGCACCGCCAGCATCCGCTCGGTGGTGTAGTCCGGGGTGCCCAGCACCGCGCTGGACAAAAACAGCCCCTCAATGTAGTTGCGGCGGTAGAACTCCATGGTCAGCTCTGCCAGTTCCCGGGGCGCAAAGGTGGCGCGGGGGATATCGTTGGAGCGGCGGTTGACGCAGTAGCCGCAGTCGAAGGAGCAGCAGTTGGACATGAGCACCTTGAGCAGGCTGACGCAGCGGCCATCGGCGGTAAAGGCGTGGCAGCAGCCCGGGGCATAGCAGCTGCCTACCGTGCCCGGGCGCGCGGTGCGGGACGCCCCGCTGGAGGTGCAGGCAACGTCATATTTGGCGCTGTCGGCCAGAATGGTCAGCTTGTCCATCAGGGTCTGTTCCATGCAGAAAACACCTCCAAAGGGGATAAAATCGGGAAAAAGGGTCAAAAAATAAAGCCATGCGCAAAACAGCAGATGGCTTTATGAAAATAGGTCAGCCGCAAAATTTTAAATCGTCCGGCTTACCACTTGGCCTTGGTCTCTACCACGCGGCCTGCAATGTGCAGGTGGTTCAGCTCCTCGCCCTTGATGACCATCTCATGATAGGCGGGGTTGAAAGGCTGCAATACCACGCAGTTGCCGCGCTGGATGTAGCGCTTCAAAGTGCCCTCGCCCTCGTCGCCGTAGATCAGCACGCCCAAGTCGCCGTTTTCCAGCGTATCCTGCTTGTGCACCAGCGCAAGGTCGCCGTCCTGAATGCGGGGCTCCATGCTGTCGCCGCGCACCACCAGATAAAAATAGTTGGCGGGATCCTTCACCCGGGCGTACTCCTGCCCGTAGTCCTCTTCAAAGGCCAGTGCGCCGTAGCCTGCCTTCACCGTGCCGATGACCGGGATCAGGCTCTCGGTATAGCTGCCAAAAAAGCGCTCCTCGGGTGCAGAAACGTTGCTGACCGGGCGGTACAGCCCCAGCAGATAGTCCGCCGTGGTGTTCAACAGCTCTGCGATGCGCGCCACGGTGGAGGGGTCGGGGGAGGATTTGCCGCTTTCCCACTTGCCGACAGCCTGCTGGGTGACCCCCAGTCTGGCGGCAAGCTCCGCTTGGCTGACGCCCTGCTTTTTGCGGCACTGCTTCAATAGCTCTGAAAACGACATAATGATGCTCCTTTTCCCGATGGGTGGTTTATGTTGGTTTTATTATACAACAAAAAGGTGTTTCTGTAAAGAGGGATTCCAAAAAAACTTCGAATAAAGGTTGTGATAATTGCGCCTGCTGTACAGCCGCCCAGCAGAAAAAAGAAAAAATTTGCAGAAGGGCTTGACAGGACGGTGTAAATCTGGTAAAGTAAATAGGCATTCGACACGGCGTAATGCGAGTGTCCACAAGGAGAGATGTCCGAGTGGTTTAAGGAAGCAGTCTTGAAAACTGCCGTACGGCAACGTACCGTGGGTTCGAATCCCACTCTCTCCGCCATTTTTTTGAATAAGTGTAACGCACTTTGCTCTGGAGTAGTACTCAAGAGGCCGAAGAGGCGCCCCTGCTAAGGGCGTAGGTCGTCTAAACAACGGCGCGAGGGTTCAAATCCCTCCTACTCCGCCAAGAAAAAGCTCGATGGTTCGTTGAAACCACCGGGCTTTTTCCATTATTGCACGCTTTTGTGAATTTTCTGGGGCGGATGATTTACTTTTGTACCCATAACAAAAACAGCACCCCGTCTGGGGTGCTGTTTTTGTTATGGGCCAGGCAGGACTTGAACCCGCGACCAAGCGGTTATGAGAACGTCGCTAATTTTGAAATCCCGTTTTTCTTGTGAAATCTTGTGACTATCTGATAATTCCATGAAAGTGCCTTTGTGTACTTTGACGTAACTTTTGGTATCTTTTTGTCTCCAAAACGGCTCTTTGTAGGTGAAACGGTAGGTGAAAATTTTCACCTACGAAACTCGACACTTACTGTTACCATTTTGACTTTACATGGCTCACTTTCAAAAAAGGAAGGTGAGCTTTTTCTTTTGTAGAAATCGGGAAGGAGGTTTTCCACATGAACGCACCCATACAGTTGAAAATCCGAGGACACATCAAATGATGCTGGACTACTTCTATGGTCAGTCAGGCGAATTGTTCTCCTACTTCCGCATCCCGAAAGCACTGTTCCAAGACCACCGCTTCCAGAAGCTCTCCACCGATGCCCGGACGCTGTACGGCATCTTACTGGACCGCATGAGCCTGTCGGTCAAGAACGGCTGGCTGGACGAGCAAGGCCGGGTGTATATCATCTACACCGTCCGGGAAGTGCAGGAATCCCTCTGCTGCGCCGAACACAAGGCGGTCAAACTGTTCCGGGAGTTGGAGGACATCGACCTCATCGAGCGCAAACGCCGTGGTCTGGGCAGACCCAGCCTGATCTACGTCAAGGACTTTTCCTCTGGCTTGCCAAAAGCGCAAGTACAGAATTGCCCAAACAGCAATTCTGGTGCTGCCGAAAGCGCAATTCTGGAGCAGCCAAAACCGCAAGCAAATAAGACTGATAAGAATAAGACAGAGTGGAACGATCCTGACCCTATCTATTCCGGGGGCATCCGGGAGCAGCTTGAGGATTATTTTTATCAGGCATTGGAGGTAGACCTTCTGCTCCGGCTCTGCCCGGACGATGAGGACACCATCTATCAGATCGTAGACTTGCTTGTGGACACCTGTTCCACCAAACGGAAGATGTTGCGGATCGCCGGAGATGACAAGCCTACCGAGGTGGTACGCAGTCGGCTGAAAAAGCTGAACGCTGACCACATCCGTTTCGTGCTGGGCTGTTTGGCAGAAAACACCGCTCCGGTGCGGAACATGAAGCAGTATCTGCTGGCGATGCTCTACAATGCGCCCACTACCATGAACCTCTACTATCAGAACAAGACGAACCATGACTTTGCGCGCGGTTCACCGAAGGCGGGGTGATGTTATCGCAAAGAAAGCTACGATTATCGCAGTCACCAATCAAAAAGGTGGCGTTGGAAAGACGACTATTTCGGTCAACCTCTCAGCGGCCTTGCATGAGAAAGGTTATTCCGTTTTATTGGTCGATGCCGATCCCCAAGGGTCATCACTGGACTGGTTCGCGAGCCGTGGCGATGCGGACATGCTTTTCCCAGTGGTGAGTTGTCCAAAACCGAATTTGCATAAAGTGATCGCTGACATCGGTGTTGGTCGCGATATTGTGGTGATTGATGGCGCTCCGCGAGTGACGGATTTGTCTCGAGCGGCCATGATGGCTTCTGATTTGGTTTTAATTCCTGTCCAACCGAGTCCTTACGATGTTTGGGCGGCTGAGGAAGTCGTGAAGTTGATCAAAGAGGCGCAAATTTACCGTCCTGAACTGAAAGCCGCATTTGTCATAAACCGAAAAATAGCCAAGACAGCGATAGGTCGAGACATTGTGGACGCTCTTGAAGAGTTCGAAATGCCGATTTTGGACGCTGTGCTGGCTCAACGTGTGGTTTATGCCGAGTCAGCGGCAAGTGGTCGCGTTGTGTTTGAAGATGATAAGCGAAGCCTTGCATCGCGTGAAGTGAATCGTTTGGCCAAAGAAGTGCTTCAACTATTGGAGGATAACGAATGAGTGGTGGCAAAAAAGTATTGTTCGGTGGTCGTAGACCGACAGCTCAAGCCGTTGATGAATGGGTGAGCCAAGGAGCAGAAGTTGTCCATGAGACTGCTCAGGTCGTTAAAAGCTCATCGGTGAGCGCGCCAGTTGAAAAAGTTAAAATGAAACGCCTTTCCATGGATTTGACAGACCAAATGCATCGCGATCTCATGAAGTATTGCGTTGATCATGACACAAAAGCTTCCATTTTGGTTAGGGAACTGTTGGAAAAAACTATATATCAGTAGTTGAATTGATGTTTTGTTGTGATGTTCTTTTTAATATAACAACAAATGTACATTGAACGGCGACCGTGCAAACGCGTCGCCGTTTGTCATAAAAAAACAGACAAGGTGACATAAAACTTCGATATACTAACGCGCGAAGGGATAATTGATGGTATAGGAGAGACGCATAAAGAAAAACGCTTAAATAACCAATTTTCTGATTATTTAAGCGTTTTTGGTGCCCGGGATCGGACTCGAACCGATACGTCTCGCAACGCCAGCACCTGAAGCTGGTGCGTCTACCAATTTCGCCACCCGGGCTAACTGAAACGAGTGAAGAATTATAGTAAAGCGAGAGAGTTTTGACAATAGGTAAGAAAAAAACGGGGCCCGCCTCCAAAAAAAAGGGCGGAACCGATAAAACGCAGGGACGGGTGAAGAATTACGTGATCAATGAGCTCGTCGGATTGGCCATACAGGTGCTTGAGTCGGCTTCGGCTGATCTTGAACCCTCTGAGTTGTATGTGTTGTTAGCTAAGCGTTATCGGAAACTCAATGACGATTTATTTAATCAAACGCTTGATCGTTTGATGGGCGATAAGCGAATTTCATATAACCCAGAAAATAAAACTTTCCGTCACAGAAGCTCTATGTTGCGTGGTGGCATTGTGATGGTAGCTGCTCAGTCGCTTCCGGTGGTTGTCGATAACCAAACTGGAGAGCGCTATCGGGTTATTCAAGATCAAGCAGGTTTGGTTTTACCGGGTGATGAAGTAAGGTATAAGACGGTTAGGGAATTTTCATCCGAGTACTCTGGTGATTACGATAGCCGAGCCAACATCGTTGAAGTCGTGGGGCACGCAATTTCAGAGATTATTGGTGAAGTCAAAACTGGTAAAACGAATAAAAAAGCTCAGGTAAAACGTCATTTCCATAAACTTGACGCCCGGCTTTGCAATCTTTCTGTAACCCTTTTGGATAATGAGCAGACGCTTGAGGCTTATTCGGATAAAAAAGTAATTGCTCGTATCGAGCATTATCCGGATAAAGATGATCCAAAGGTCGGCGTTTTGATTGATCGGGAGTTGATAGTTGAGAACGACGCTCAACTGGAAATCGAGTTGGCTGTCAGGCAATTCAATCTTCCGCATGAATTTTCCGATCAAACCATCGCTGAGACTGAAAAACTGCCAGACAAAGTGTTGGCCCGAGATCGCGCCCGCCGAGTGGACCTGCGTGATGTCCCCTTTTGCACTATTGACGGGGAAGATGCTCGCGATTTTGATGATGCGGTGTATGCTCAAAAAATAGGCGCCTCGTGGCGACTCTTAGTTGCCATTGCGGATGTGAGCTACTT